>Ga0206872_10039_pt1 | contig 40856 bp, 38 predicted proteins | sample Alteio_BWOrgCont_34_FD_152906 | JGI IMG/M metagenome (GOLD analysis project Ga0206872, IMG submission 152906) | Enriched cells from forest soil in Barre Woods Harvard Forest LTER site, Petersham, Massachusetts, United States -... | ecosystem: Environmental > Terrestrial > Soil > Temperate forest >... | reverse complement strand
TCGGCCTGCAATGTGGTGGGCACATCCTTCAACTTTGTCTTCCGCAGGAACGCCTGCCATTGCGTTTGCTTCGCGGCATCGCCTCCGAACTTTGGCGTAAGTGCGGTAGGACTTGAAAGAACCGCCGTCTTCCGGTTGGCAAATGTCTTCTGAATCGCGGTGGCTAGTGTCGCGCCGTCGAAGTCGAATTGCCTTGACAGAATCCAGAGATCGTAGAAATCCTTCATCCGACTATTGAGCAGCCCGAGTTTTGTCATCGCTTCGAACTTCTCCGACACCACCGTCTCGCAGGGATAGCCCAGCAACTGCGGGGCAGCGAAATCCAACAGTACGGGATACCTGGTCATTGTCGCCCCCGGCGTGACAACGTCGCCGAAGCCCAGGTCGATCTGCATTGAAACCCGCGCGTTCTGCAACGTTATGAGAAACGTAACCCGCACGCCCGAGTAGTCCGCATCTTCCTTGATAGCCTCACCCGCCATGCTATTGACATCAAAAGACCAACCCGTCCGGCTCTGCCGTTTGCGAACAGACCTCGCGCATGAGCGCGACGACCGCCTCGACGTCGTTGTCCATCCGGGCGAGCAGGTCGATGTCCTTCGTCGGTCGGGACAACGAACCGCCCCACGCCGTAAACATTAGGGCGCCTTTCAGGATGAAATTTCCAGCGTGTGGTGATTGGGCGAGGCGGTACAAAAACCGTTCCATCGCGAAGTACTGGAGCAGCTCCTGAAAGGGTCGGTTGCTTTCTTTTGCCTTGTTTGTCAGCCGTTGGCGAACCGAGGCGGGCAGGTTCTTGCTCATAGCAGCGATTCCAGATAGGGCCGTGCGACGCGGGCCACGCGGCAAACGGAGGCGAAGCGCAGGATCGCGTCGGCATTTACCCGCCCCTGGGCCTTGTACCTACGGACCGCTTCGAGGACGGTGTCCAGACCGATCTCGTTGCGGTGCTTGAAGCAATCGGCCAGCGTCTTCTCGCGGGAATACACCTTCACCGCTACGCCGTCGAGTTTGTGTGTCTCGATGCCAGCTTCGTAAGGGGCTTGACTCAGCCGCACCACACGAATCGGCGGGTAGGCGAGATGCGGAGGTTCGCTGTTGCGGGGAACGGCGATACAGACTTCGTGCGGTATTTGCGTGGTCATCTCGTGGTACGACAGCGCGGAGATCAGATAGACGACCGCGTGAGGAATCTTGGCTGCAACGGTGACGAGGTCGGGATTTCCGAGTGGCGGGGCATCGGCCAGCCGGTAGAGGCCACGGGCGAGGACTTCGACCTGCCCCGCGTCGCGCATGGCGTACAGGGTTCGCCGGTGGATCCCGGACCTGACCGCGTCAGCCATCCGCAGCAGGCCGCCGTGCCGGCGAAACTCGGCTCTTGCCCTGTGGACAACCTCGGTTTCTCGATCCGCTCTAGCCCCGGCCATGTACAGAATGCCTCCACAAATTGACATCTGGAGGTATTATGTACCATCCAATGGGATGCGTCAACTCGCCATTGCTGGCTGCCTCCTTGGTTTGCCAACCGGCGCCACTGCTAGACCATCGTCGAGCCGCATAGCGTCAAGTGCCGAAATCCGTGGAACGCTTGCTTCATGCCTGCTAAAATCCAACCGAAAGTCGTTTACTAACAAGTTAGACCTCATATGGCTCTTTCATCCGATTTCCTGGCAACGCTAGAGTGCTTGCAACCAGAGCAGATCCTTGCCTTCTTGCAGATCAAGGAAAGGCCAACGGCGTGGCGCAGTGAGTGCTTGACCATAATCAACGAGATCAAACCGGTCGATCTATACTGCTATTTGACAGCTCGATTTGGACCGCCTAACGGTCTTCAGAATTGGCTTCGCAACGACCACTCCGACAATCTCATTCACTGGAATTGGTCGCTCCGATATGGACCAGTCTTTGTTGATATTCAAGGAGGAAACTACAGGACAGACGTGTGGTTTATCGGCCCCGTTAAGCTTGAGCCGGACGACCGCGCGGATTTCATTCGACATGTCAAAGCCGACTTTGCGGCATTTGGCGCGCATATAGCCAAGTGCCGGAAAGCCTTGGAGCCCTGGATCGAGTTTGTCAACCCGTACCAGCGGCTTCGCCGCTCCATTACGAAGCTCACGGAAGAACTCAAGGCCCTTCACCTGGACCAACTCAGCGAGCTTCCAAACGTTCTCGACCAAGAGGACAGGGAGAGCGCACAAAAAGGGTGGGAGGACACCGCCAACAAATGCAGCCAGGGATTCGGTCTTTGCTTTGGGATTCGTTCGATGCTTCCAATCATGGCCGAGGCGTTCGTGAATCTGATTCTATTCACGTTGATGCGGCCGGAAATCCGGGCCGATAGCAGATTAAAGGATGACGCCTTCAAGCGGCATATCGATGTGCGAGTCAAGAGCCTTTCGATGACCTGCATTGGCTTCAAGCAGCCAATTGATTACTCGAACGAGGTATGTGGTCGCTACCACTCGGTTGTGAATGAGCGGAATGACTTGTTACATGGAAACGTCGACCCCAAAAAGTTGCAATTCAACGAGGTCTACTTTGATGGAACTGTTCCGGTGTTCAAGGAATATCGATCAATGTGGCAACGGTCCTTCGGAGTGGAACGCCAAGCCGTCGGTTTGGACAAGGTGTTCGAGGAACTCGCGACTATCGATGCTTTCATCGGGTACGTGCTGTCGTGCCTGGATGACAAGATCCGGCCCAAGATCGAGTACATGCTGGGGCGACTGGAACTCGGATTGAACACTCGCGAGGATCGGGTTGGAGTCCTGTTTTCGGAGCGCCTGGTAGATTCCAAAGTTGGGCCCGCTGCGGACGGATAGATCTAACCAACGGCTGAAGCTGACCGGGGCGGCCGTCCTGTTTTCCGGGCTCAATGTCTTTGTAAGCGGCCCCGGCTTAGCCGAGCGTTCGGCCAATATCCCCGAAGGATTGGTTCTGATGAAAAGGAAAAGCCCGAAGAAGACGCACAAGCCGCCTGCATCCGAAAAGCGCAAGTCCAAGAAACCCCGGCTGGAGCTTGCGGTTTGCAAGCCTTGCTGGGAGTTGAAGTATTGTCCATACGGACCGCTTGTCGAGTATTTTCCGCTGGCCCCCGAAATGCAGAACCTCGACGACGTTGAAGAACGCTATCGAAATCTTCTGGATCGCTTTGCTCGCGGAGAATTCAAAACTGAAGAGGAGATTTTGGAAGCGACCGAACGCCTTGAGTTTCATTTCCTTCCGAGATGGAAATGGATCCAGCAATATGACACGTCGGAATTGGCGTGTAATGTATTCGGTCACATTTGTCCTGTATTCTTCACTGCGGAAGGTTTCACGGAAACCAAGGATGGGCGAAGGACGGGGCGTTATATTCCCCGGGACCTTATGCTTCAGGTTGTTCGGCGCGACGGCCAGATTTGTCAGATTTGCCACCAACCGGTTCCTGATGATGAAGTTGAGTTTGACCACCGTATCCCGTTTTCGAAGGGCGGCCCAATGACGGCCGAGAATATCCGGTTGGTTTGCCGCAAATGTAACCGCAAGAAACGTGATTCGCTCAAAGAGTTGCTATGGCATTAGGCGGGAAGAAGAAAAGGAAGAAGGGACAAAAGCCGTCAGGTTAGATCATCTTCGAGCATCGAATCAATCTAACCTGACCCCAATTCTTGCCTGCCTACTATGTTTTCCCTTCGTCACGCTTGAACCGGCACCCAAATCTGGAACCCGCCCATGCCGGTCATTGGGTTAAACTCCGGCCCATAACACTCGATGGTCGGTGCTTTTGCGGCCTGGTAACCGGACGCGGGCAGCCAGTTGCTCCAGATTGCCGCCAAGGTGTTGCGAATGCCGGCGACATGCCCTTTGTGCGTGAAAATAGCGAATTTGAAACTGGGAACTTGCAGCGTTTGAAAGCCGGCGGGCAGCGGAGGGGTTCCTTGCACTTCGACGGCGCACAGGTAATCGAAATCGCCGTCCTTGTCGAAGTTGTAAACCACGCCGTAAGCGGCCTTGCCGACCTGGCCCGGAATTTGGCCAAGGTGGGGCCCGAACCGCTGCCATTGATTGGCAATGCCTTGCGTCGCTTGGCAGGCATAATGCTCGACCAGGCCGGCAAACGTCATCGGTTCGCGCGTCACGAAGCGGTCCGGGGCAATTTCGGCAACGGGTGTCGTGGTCATCGGAATAGCCTCCACAAGTTGAATGTTGACAAGATGGCCTTGGTTACGGACTTGTTCGGGAGTCTGGCCAAACTGGTCGCGGAACGCGCGCGTAAACGCCTCGTGCGAACCGTACCCCGCGTCCAGGGCGACCTGCAGAATGTTGGTGGCGCCCTGGGCCAGCTGCACCGCGGCCTCGCTCAGTCGTCGACCGCGGACGTAGCGCATCAGCGATAGGCCCGTCGACGCAGCGAAGGCGCGTGTCAGATGGAACGGCGACACTTTGCAGCCCTGGGCGACGTCCTCGAGCGTGATTGGTTTGCGGCGGTGGCTCTCGACGAACCAAAGCGCCTTTTGCACAGGATCCATGGGTGCTCCTTTTGGTGCATGCAGATACGATACACCCCCGAAAAAAGGGCCGCTTGACACTTCTTGCTGTCCTTGGCATTCCCATCGCAACGAAAACAACGGGCGAGCAGTCAGTTACCTTGCTGGGGCAGGTGCGCGCGGCGAATTGCCGTTATGACGAAATCGTTGTTGTGACGAAATAGCTGATGCGAAGCGGTGCACCGTGTGATTTCGTCGTGTCCGAAGCGCAAAGCAAGAACGAGCCGAAGAACCGCCGGAAGCGAAGGGGTTCGTCCTTGCTTTGCGCTTCGGACTCGCCAGACCATCCTCATTTCCTCTAAACAGTCTAAGTAGCTGCCATGATTTCGCGTTTTTTCATCGATCGCCCCATCTTCGCCACCGTCATCTCGGTGGTCATCACCCTGGCAGGCAGCGTGGCAGTGGTTACGTTGCCAGTCGCCCAGTATCCGGACGTAACGCCTCCCACGGTCCAGGTGACGGCCAGTTACCCCGGCGCCAACGCCAACACGCTGCGCGACACGGTGGCGGCGCCGATCGAAGAACAAGTCAGCGGCGTCGAGGGCATGTTGTACATGTCCTCGATTTGCACCAACAACGGTTCCTATGCACTGACGGTGACCTTTCAGTTGGGCACCGACTCGGACATGGCCCAGGTGCTGGTGCAGAACCGCGTCGCGCTGGCCCTGCCAGTAGTCCCGGCCCTGGTTCAGAACGAGGGGGTCACCGTCAAGAAACAGTCGCCGGCCACGCTGATGATCGTCAACCTGATCGGCGACGGCGACAAAAATGATCCGGTGTATCTGAGCAATTACGCGACCATTTATCTCAAGGACGAGCTGGCCCGGGTCGAGGGGGTCGCCGGCATCAACTATCTCGGCCAGCAAGACTACAGCATGCGGGCCTGGCTCGATCCGGATCGTCTGGCTGCGCTTCACCTCAACGCGATCGACGTGGTCACCGCGATCGCCCAGCAAAACGTGCAGGTGGCGGCCGGGCAAGTCGGCCAGCCGCCCGTGCCGCACGGGCAGCAATTCCAGCTCACCATCAACACCAAGGGCCGGTTGACCGAGGCCGAGGAGTTTGGCGACATCATCGTCAAGGTCGGCGCCGGCGCCCAGGGGACCACGGCCGCGAGCGCCGCCAACACGACGGTGAGCGACCTGGAGTCACTGTCCACGGGCATCGTCCGGCTCAAGGACGTGGTTACTCGTTACCCGGAAAAGGCTGGCGATCCAAAGTCCGGGACTCCGAAAGTCGACCTGATGGCCCAGCAGTACGACACCGCTTGCACGCTCAACGGCCAGAAATCCGTGGCGCTCTCGATTTATCAACTCCCCGGCTCCAACGCCATGGCGGTGTCGCAGAATGTGCGTGCCACGATGAAGGAGTTGAACAAGAGCTTTCCCGACGGTGTGCATTACGAGATTGTCTACGACACGACTCCCTTCATCCGCGAGTCGGTGAACGAGGTTTTCAATACCCTGCGCGACGCGGTGATCCTGGTGGCCATCGTCGTGCTGTTGTTCTTGCAAGACTGGCGGGCCATGATCTTGCCGATGATCGACGTTCCGGTCTCTCTCATCGGCACCTTCGGCGTGATGACGCTTCTGGGTTTCACGCTGAATAACTTGACTCTTTTCGGCCTGGTGCTGGCCATCGGCATCGTCGTCGACGACGCGATCGTGGTGCTGGAGAACATCGAACGGCTGATCGCCACCGGCCTGGACGCGCGCTCGGCCACCATCCAGGCGATGGAGGAAATCACAGGCCCCATCCTGGCGATCACCCTGGTGCTGTGCGCGGTGTTCATACCGGTTTGCTTCCTGGGAGGCATCACCGGCCAGTTCTTTCGCCAGTTTGCCGTGACCATCGCGGCATCTACGATGATCTCGGCCATCAATGCTCTGACGATGACGCCTTCGCGCGCCGTCGTGATCTTCAAGTCCGAGCACCCCGGCGCCGGCCACCACCGCGAGGCCTTGCCGTGGTGGTTTTTCGGCATCCTGGGCGGCGTATTTACGGTTTGGCTGTGGCCGCACCTGCCCTTCCTCAAAGTGCTTCACTTGCCCGAGCTGCCCACCGGCGAGGAAGTAAACCAGATGCCGGGCTGGCTCTACGGCGTCATGCCTTTTCTCGGGACCCTGCTGCCGAAGGAGCTTACTGAGGACGAAGTTCCGACCTGGCTTTACTGGACCATGACCGCCATCCACTTCCTTCCGGGGCTGTTGGTCGGCCTAGTGGTGGGTTGGTATGTCATCAAACCCGTGAACGCGGCGCTGGGTTGGTTCTTCCGCGCGTTCAATCGGCTCTTCGACCACCTCACGAACCTTTACGGCCGAGTGGTCGGTTGGTTCTTGAAGCTGAGCGTCGTGGTGATCATCGCCTACGGCGGCATGCTTCTGTTGACGGGCTGGCAATTCGCCACGGCGCCGGCCGGCTTCGTCCCCCAGCAGGACAAGGGCTATCTCATCCTCACCGTGCAACTCCAGGACGCCGCCTCGCTGGAGCGAACGAACCAGGTGATGGCCCAGCTCGACCAGGTGATCCGTGGACAAAAGGACGGCGGCGCCCTCCAGCGCGGCGTTTGGAAAACGTTGGCAGTCTCCGGCCAGTCGCTCATCACCAATGCCAGCGCGCCCAACCTGGGCTCGATGTACATCCTGCTCAAGAACTTCCCGGACCGCCCCGGCCTGTCCGCCGACGAGGTGCAGGCGGAACTGTTGGAGCGCTGTCAGAAGGAAGTTCCCGAGGCGCAGATGTCCGCCTTCGGGGGGCCGCCGATCGATGGCCTGGGAACCACGGGGGGCTTCAAACTCATCATCGAAAACCGCGGCAATCTGGGCGCGGAGGAACTGGACAAGGTCACCAGCAACATCATCGACGAAGGGAACAACTCCGGGTTGCTCCGCGACCTGTCCTCCACGTCGCGGGCGGATACACCCTGGCTGAATCTCGAACTCGACCGCGCCAAATGCCTGGCCCTGGGCGTCCAGATTACGGACGTCTTCAACGCGCTCCAGGTCTACGTCGGCTCTTACTATGTGAACAACTTTAACCAGTTCGGGCGGACCTGGCAGGTGAATGTCCAGGCCGACGCCAATTTTCGCGACCAGGCGCACGACCTCAAAAAACTGCAGGTGCGCAATCAACAAGGACAAATGATTCCGCTGGGATCGCTGCTCACGATTCATGGGCAAAGCGGGCCCGTGGCGGTGATGCGTTACAACATGTATTCCTCCTCCGCCATTCTTGGCAACACGGCTCCGGGCGTCAGTTCGGGCCAGGCGATCAGCCTGATGGAAGGGATTGCCGACCGGCAAATGCCGCCCGGGACCATGGCGCGCGAATGGAGCGAGCTGACTTACATGCAGAAGAGCGCGGGCAACACCTCGCTTTTCGTATTCGGACTCGCCGTGCTGTTTGCCTTCCTGGTGCTGGCGGCGCAGTATGAGAGTTGGTCGCTGCCGCTGGCGGTCATTCTCGTGGTGCCGATGTGTCTATTGTGTTCCATCACCGCTGTGACCTTGGCCGGGCTGGACGTGAATATCTTCACGCAGATCGGCTTCGTGGTGCTGGTCGGTTTGGCCAGCAAAAACGCGATCCTCATCGTCGAGGTGGCCAAGCAACGGCAGGAAGCGGGGGTGCCTCGCTTTCAGGCGGCCCTGGAAGGAGCGCGAATGCGGCTCCGGCCCATCCTCATGACGTCGTTCGCATTCATCCTCGGCGTCGTCCCGTTGGTCCTGGCCAGCGGCGCCGGCGCCGAGATGCGCCGTGCCCTCGGCCTCGCCGTCTTCAGCGGCATGTTGGGTGTGACCTTCTTCGGCATCTTCCTGACGCCGGTGTTCTTCTACCTGCTTCGCAGACATAGCGATCGGACGGAAGCTGCGGCGCAACGGCGAGAATGACAGGGGAACAGCGGCTACGCCCAATCCGGTAAGGTTCACATAATACTTGGAACGAATCGGTCATGCCCTCCGCTCGAATTGTTGGAAAACGTGGAGAAAACCTCTTTCGGGTGCTGATCACCCAGTGGTGCGGTGGCGAGCAATGGTTCGAGGAGACCTTTGATGGAGAGACTGCTGAGGGCCTTGATTTCACGGTCTACTTGATCGATCCGACTGTCTTTAAGGCTTGCTTCCGCGTTCAAGTGAAGACAGCGGTAAAAGCCAATCGCTATTCTGGTACCGGTGGTGACCGGAAAATACTCGTCCGATTGCGTCAGGAAGACGCTCGTAAGATTGGTACAATGGCAATGCCGGTCTACGTTGTCGGAATCGATGTGTGGTCTGGCGAAGGGTATATACGGCCCGTTTTATCAGGCACTACGAAAGGCTTCACGGGTATTTCGACCCGGTTTCGCCTGAATTGCCGAGCTATCCGGAAGCTCTGGCAGGAAGTCGAAGAATTCTGGAATCAACGATCAGGTAGATTCCATAGTTCGGAATTTGAGGGGTAGATCATGGAACACAGGAATCCGGATTTGGTCAGTCGACGCTCAGAGCTACTGGCGACGGTCGCACTGACCCGCCGGCTCGACATCGAAGTCCGTCAGATGGATCTTGATTCAGGTATTGATTTCGTGGGTATCATCCGACCGGAGCCGGATGAGGAACTCCAGGGCTTCCTTCTTTTCGGCGTAGTTGTCAAAGGCACAGCGAGACCCCTGCCCTCTCACTTGGCCGCCGAGAAATTCTTTCGGGCTCATAGAAGCAAATCGGGGATAATCAAAGGAAAGTACTTCTTCCCAGTGATTGTTCTATTATTTTCGATGAACCAAGATGAGGGATACTTTTCGTGGTTTGTTGAACCCGATGTGGACACTGAGACCCTGATTCAACACACTGATCTCGCCTTCAAGCCCTTTGATCTTAGACAACTCGACCAGATGATAAGCCGAATCAAGAAATGGTATCAAAGGTTGTCCGTCGCTATTGCTCCCCAAGCACTACTCGAGAAGTAAGTTTTTCCAGCCCAATTACTCAGCCACCGGCGCCTCAAACTTGACGCCGATGCGCGGTTGTTCGGCCTGGCCGGTCTTCGGGTAGAATTGCTGATCAGTGGGTGGCAGACACCACCGTGGAACTGAAATGAGGAGACGTGCATGAGCGCGATCCAGCAACCAACCCCGAGTCATCAGGGCGAGACGTTTGGTTCGGGCGAGACACTGTTTTTTGAATGTGAGGCTCTCTCCGCGGACCACCCGCAGATTCAGGCCCACGAACTCGCCCGCCAACAGCGATTGCAACTCTCCCATCCAACAGAGAAGGAAGTCCGGCCCGCACCGGAAGAGAAAAAGACTGGACATGCTGAATGAATTCCTTCGAGGGGAGGGCTTTGCCATGCCGTTCACGATGGAGGACTTTCAGCGCCAGTACGTCAAGGAACACTTCTCGCAATTGACGCCGGAGGAGCAGCGCGAAGCGTTGCAGGGGCTACCGCCAGAGCAACGCATGGCCGGTCTGTCCCCGCAGCAAATCCGGCAGTATCTCGACCGACTGACCGCCGGGCGCCCCGGCGCGCCGCGCAAGCCGCGGCGGAAGAAGTAACGGCACGCCTGCAGTGTAAATGCTGCCGCGGGGAGGGAAGGGGCCGGGGCGCCCTCGGTGAGCAATCACCCAGGGCGACCCGGCCCTTTTCTTCGTTTTGACTCCTTCTCGTTCTTTCCGAACGCCTTTAGAAAATCGTGTATGAAATGCTCCCCGCCGTGGAAGTATAAGGTAGCGATCGACGGCAGCGGTTATATTGAGTCGGCATGAAAAACGGCCAAACGGGCGAGGTCCTCCAGCATCTCTGCACGTCCATGCTGCGCGGCGCGGGAGGATTGTCCGACCGGCAACTCCTGGAGATCTTCATTGATCGCCGCGATGAAGCGGCGTTTGAAGCGATTGTGCGCCGTCACGGCTCGATGGTGATGGGCGTGTGTCGTCGCATCCTGCGCAATCACCATGATGCCGAGGATGCGTTTCAGGCCGCGTTTCTGGTGTTGGTTCGCAAAGCTGCGGTTATTGGGACGCGGGAGTTGCTCGCCGGCTGGCTGTATGGCGTCGCCTATAACACGGCTCTCAAGGGAAAAGCGGCAGCGGCCCGGCGGCGCCTCAAGGGGAGGCAGGCGACGGCCATGCTCGAAGCCGAAGCGGAAGCGTCCCAGCCCGCGGGCGACTGGTTGCCGATTCTCGATCGCGAGTTAAATGGCTTGCCGGACAAGTATCGTCTGCCAATCGTTCTTTGTGAGCTACAGGGTAAGCCCCACAAGGAGGCCGCCCGCGAACTCGGTTGCCCCATCGGCACGCTTTCGGGCCGCCTGTCGCGAGGACGGGCCTTGTTGGCTAAACGACTGGCCCGCTATGGTCTAGCGCTGACCGTCGGCTCGTTGTCAGCAGCGTTGGCCCAGCAGGAAGTATCGGCGAGTGTGCCGCCGACCGTGGTATCGGCCACGGTCAAGGCAGCGACAGCGGGCGCGATCTCGGCTGAAATCGCGGCATTAACTGAAGGGGTGGTGAAAGCTATGCTTCTGGCCAAACTCAAGATGGTGACAATGATCCTAGGAACGGTGGCGGTTCTGATCGCGGCCGCACTGGGCTACACGGCTCTGGCAGGCGGTCAAGCGCAAGACACGGGGGGTAGCACCGAGAAACCGGCGGTCCGGGCAGACGACAAACCGGACAAGCCGAAAGAAGTCGACAACAAGCCTGACAAGCCGAAAGAAGCGGTGAAAGGGTTAACGGCCAAGATCGCCGTCCGAGGAAAGTTGCCCGATCAAATCGGGAAACTGGAACTCGACCTGGTGCTTACCAACGAGGGCGACCAACCTGTCCGTCTCTGCACCCTTTGCGTCAGCGGGATTACGGTAACTAACATAGTCGATAGTATCGCGATGCGTCCGAATGGATACGACTCTTCGATAAGCCCCAAGGAACTTGAAAAACACACGGTCACCCTCAAGCCAGGCGAGAGCGTGGCTCTTCAGCTTCCCCTAAACAAGATTCGAAGCCGCCCCGACGGGAAGTACAGGATCGATGCCGCTTACACGGTCAGTAAAGAGTTCGCAGAGACCCACCAAACCTGGCAAGGCCACGTCCATGCGAGCACGATCATCGAGCTTGGGGGCGACGCCAAACCAGTGGAGGACAAGCTAAAGGCCGACAAGATTAAACCCGGCGACCGGATTTACATTTACGTCAGCCCCAGCCTTCCAGAAAATCCCATCCGGGCTATATACGAAGTAGAGGCCAGTGGCAAAGTCGCGTTCGGTCCGGGCTATGGCCGTGTGCTCGTCGCAGATATGACGCCGGAAGAGGCCGAGGCTGCAATCCAAAAATCCCTGGCGGCCGTCATCAAGAAGCCCGAGGTCTCCGTGAGCCGTAAACCTCCCACGCCCATAACCGAAGGCGTTAATCCGGAACTGGAACGGCGTGTCCAGCAGCTTGAGAAAGAAGTCCGTGCATTACGTTCAGCCCTGGATGAGCTTCAGAAGAAACCACGCGACCAATAAACTCGCAAGAAGTACCACGCGTCGGCGCTCGACTAACTCCACATGGATTCAATTTTACTTTCACTGGCTCCAACTAGCTTTCACTGGCGGCCCTAGTTTGACCCAGGGCGCCCTCGCATCGTCGCATTCAAGCCAATGCGAGACAGGCATAACCGGTTCGGCGGCGGCAGGCTGCCCGGTGCTGTTTACAGGCGGACTTATTTTGACCCAGGGCCGCGGCGCTTCAAGCCAATACGGAGCGGGCAACAACGGTTCGGCCAGGGGCGGCTCGCCGCAGCCGGTGAGGCGGAGCTCCCAGCCGCCGCCCAGCCCGGTGTAAACGCTGATCAGTCCCGTCGCGATTTCGCCCTGCACCTGCGCCAGCGTGTCCTCGAGCACCACCTGGTTCTGGAGCAACTGGGCGACGCGAGTGAAATCGACCTTGCCGGCTTTCCACTGCTCCCGCACCGTATCGAGAGCAGCCTGGCCGGAGTCCACGCTTTTCTTCTGCCACTTGTATCGTTCCTGGGCTTTCAGAAAGGTCACCAGGCCGTTTTCCACTTCTTCATTGGCGTTCAACACGGATTGTTTATACGCCTCCACGAGTTCGAGGAAGGTAGCGTCTTGCAAGCGAACATTGTTGAGGAGCCGACCATATTGGAGAATGTCCCAGCGGAACGATGGGCCGACGCTGCCGCTTAGCGCCTTGCTGTTAAACAGGTCCTTGAAACGGGCGGCCTGGTAATCGATGGTGCCGTCGATCGAAATGTGCGGATAAAAATCGGAGACGGCCACGCCGATCTGGGCGCACTGGGCTGCCGCCATCCGTTCCGCCCTGCGGACATCCGGCCGGCGGCGCAGCAAGTCCGCGGGGATCCCGACTGCTACATCCGGTGGCGCAATTGGGATTGGCGCCTTCCCCAACTTGGCTTCAAGTTGCTCCGGAGGAATGCCGAGCAGAATGCACAGCTGGTTGTTGGCAGTCCGACGCGTGATCTCAAGCTCGGAGATGCCGGCCTGCGTCGCGTACAGGGTGCTTTCGGCCTGATCCACATCCAATTTCGTAGCAATCCCGACTTTTGGGTCGGCTTTCGCCTTGGTGATGTCCAGCACCATGGTCTGGATTTTGACGTTTTCGGTGGCGTATCGGATCCGTTCTTCGGCGGTGCGATACTGCACATAGGCCGTCGCCACGTCGCTCAGGAGCGTCACCAGCACGTCGTCGTAATCCGCCACCGAGGCTTGCAGGCTTGCCCGGTTGGACTCAACCGCTCGCCGAAATTTGCCCCAGAAGTCGAGTTCCCAGGCAAGCGTGAACCCATAGTCCCAACGACTGGAAAAACGCTGAGCCCCGCCCCCGGTCGCGCCGCTGGAGGCTTCGCGGAAAAAGTCTCCGGTCATCGACTGCGACTGCGGGAAGATCTCGCCGATGGAGATGCCAAGCTGAGCGCGTGCTTGCAGCACCCGGTAGCCGGCTTCCTTCAAAGTCAAGTTCTGGTGATAGGCGTTGCAGACGAGGTCGTTGAGCACGGGGTCGTTGAAGACCGTCCACCATTTGCTCAGGTCGTCGGAGTCCGTTCGCACGCGCTTGTCGGTGGCGTCGATCCAGTTAGGGGCCACCGCGGCGTTCGGCGTGCGGTAGTTAGGTCCGACCTTGAATCCGTTTTGGACGTACTCCGTCAAGGGCGTGCAGCCGCAGCAGCCCATTGCCAGTGCAATGAGCAGGATTCCTTGAAGACCGATCTTTCGGAGATTCTGGGTACACATCGATAGTTGTAATCGGCATTACCGGCATGCTCGGATTAAACGGATTGAATTCTCAAGGACAACAAAGAGAGAAAGCTGGGCAACTTATCAAGCACGAGGAAAGGAAAGAAGGGCAGGAGCGCTCAAACCACCCAGCCTGCGGCGGCGAGTGATTCGCCGATTGGGCGCATTATTTCGGCTTCGGCGTCATTGCCGTTTCTTCCGGTCAAGGAAGACGAGGCTCGAAGGATTGCCGACGGGGACGTAGTGGCCGGTGAAGGAGAGGCCGCCGGCCTTGCGATCCACCCGGAAGACGGCGATGTTGTCACCCCGCTGGTTGCAGCAGTAGAGAAACTGGCCGGTGGGGTCGAAATTGAAGCTCCGTGGGTAGCTCCCGCGCGTCCATTCCTCTCCGACATACGTCAGGTCGCCCTTGGGGCCAACCGCGATGATCGCGATGGTGTCGTGCAGCCGGTTGCCGGCGTAGACGAAGTGGCCGTCGGACGAGACCAGAATGCCGGAGCAGAAATTGCTCCCGGCAAAGCCTCGCGGTAGGGTGGAAATCGTCTGCCGCGACGCCAGTCGGCCCGTGTCGGCGTCGTAGTCGAACAGCATGACGGTCGAGCCCTCTTCCTGGATCGAGTAAAGCCATTTGCCGTTTGGATGGAAGTGGAAATGGCGTGGGCCATCCCCGGCCGGCAGCGAAACGGATGCCGGGTCATTCGGGGTCAGCGTGCCCTTCTTCTCGTCGAACTTCCAGGAGAAGATCCTGTCCAGACCCAGGTCCACATGCAGCACGAAGCGGCCCGAAGGGTCAGCCTGGATCATGTGCGCATGAGTACGGTCATGGCCGCTAAAGGCGAAACTGCCTGTCAGGGCGCTGGTTGCCTTGGTTGGGCCGACCTTGCCCTCGTCGACCTTGACGTCGGTGGGTGCGCCGAGCCGGCCTTCTTCAAGGATCGGCAGCACCGCGACCGAACCCCCGAAGTAGTTGGCCACCAGGGCGAACAGCCCGGACGGATGGATGCTCACAAAGGTGGGGCCCGCGCCACCTGAGCGGACGGTGTTGAGCGGCTTCAGCTTTCCGGTCGCGGGATCGACGGCGAACGCACTGACGGTGCCTTCCTTGATATCGCCTACGCCGTCCGTCTCGTTGACCGAGTACAGGCGCGTTCCCGCGGCGTTGAGCGCCAGGCAGCTTGGGCTCGTGCCCATCTCGTGGACATCGGCGGCCGTCATCGCTCCGGTGTCGCGATTTACCTCGAACATGTGGATGCCGCGCCCGTTGCCGGGCGGCAGGTCCACCTGGGTCGGCAGCACATCGCGAAGCGGTGAGCTGAAGGTCCCGACGTAGGCGAGGAGCGGTCCCGCATCGCCATCCGCTTCCGACCGCACCATGCTATCCATATCCATGAGAGACGCAGCTCCGGCCAGGGCAACGGAGGTCTTGATAAAGGAGCGTCGGGACTCGCCGGTGACAGTCATGATGGAGGCAGCCTTTCTTAAGTCGGTGGTATGGATTAGCCCATCTTACCGGCCAAGTCCTGCGCGGGACAGTCACACGTCACCAAGTGGCATAAGTATTTTACCACGAAGTGGTTACACAACACAGGCCAGGGTTGCCGCGCAGCGGCTACCCTGGGTAGGGAGGCCGTTATCCACGACCTACCCTGAAGGTGAACCGGAGCAGGCGCGCGAGCGGCCGATGAGAAAACTCCTATCCGAAATAGGAGTCAGGCCTTTCAGGGGCTTGCGGGTTCCCTTTTGCCGTACTGTTGCCCAATCGTCCACTTTTCCGTTGACACGTCGATACGCTGTGCGACGATGTCTTGGCGTTCAGACTCATCCTTTGTTCGACATCGTGGGGTGTAAATTATGCGTGGTTTCGGATTGTCGAGGTGGTTCACTGCCTCAACGCTGCTGGCATTCCTGGCCGTAACAACGCTGTCGTGGGGACAGGCAATCGCAGTGTCGAAAGACACCAAGGCGACAGACTCCAAGGCCGCGGAAACCGAGGCACTCGCCTTGGATGCGAAAGTAATCGAGGTGGCCAAAAAAGACTCGGAGATCATGGCCAACCTGACTTATCTAAGCGACATGATCGGGCCGCGTCTGACCGGCTCGGCGGCGCTGAAACGTGCCAACCAGTGGACCGCCGAAAAAATGAAGGCGGTGGGCCTCAGCAATGTCCAGCTAGAACCATGGGAGATTCCCGCCAGCTGGGAGCGCGGCACCGCCACGGCGCGTATCATCGAGCCGGACAATGGTCGAAGCATTTCGCTCGCCGCGGCGGGCTGGACGCCGGGGACCAAGGGCAAGATCGAAGCCGACGTCGTAGTCATCACGGCCCGTAGCACCCAGGAGCTGGAAAAATACAAAGGCAAACTCAAGGGAGCCGTCGTGCTTCAGGGACCGCCGGCAAACGTGCGGCCCGTCAACGATCTGAATTTCGACCTCCCCGGCGCCGGCGGGCGGCGGCCTCGACCTGCCGCCGACGCCACGCCGGACAAGAAGCCCGAACCCGAAAAGAAGGCGGATGCCGACAAGAAGGCCGACCCGGACAAGAAAGCCGATCCGGACAAGAAGCCAGACCAAGGGGGCACGCCGGCTGAGAAAAAGCCTGCCGCGGAGCCGCCCCAACCCGACTTCCGCCAGGCCATGAACTTCCGCCGTGAACTATCGGAGTTCCTGCACACGGAAGGGGCGGCCGTTCTGCTGAGCGACGCAGGCAAGCCGCAGGGCCTCCTCAATATGACCGGCAGCTGGCGCGGCAACGATCGGGTCAGCGCTCCGGAGCCTTTGCCGCAGGCCTTTGTGGCTCACGAGCATTACGCGCTGCTCTACCGCCTGGCGACGCGACCCGAGCCAGCGAAGACACGCATGGAGATCGAACTCAATAGCAAAATCGTTCCTGGCCCCATTACCGTCTACAACACGGTCGGTGAGATCAGGGGGAGCGAAAAGCCCGACGAGTTCGTGATCCTCGGTGCACACCTCGACTCGTGGGACCTGGGCCAGGGCACGACCGACAATGGCACCGGCACCTGCGTGGTGCTGGAGGCGGCGCGCATCCTGGCCAAGAGCGGCATCAAGCCGCGGCGAACCATTCGCTTTGTGTTGTTCACGGGCGAGGAGCAAGGCCTGTACGGCTCCAAGGCTTATGTGCAGAAGCACAAGGATGAGATGCCCAGGATCTCGCTGTGCCTGGTCCACGACACCGGCACGGGCAAAGTGACGGGCATCGGCACGCAGGGCCGCGAAACCGTCAAGCAGGTACTCGAATCGGAGCTGGGATCGCTGAAGGACCTTGGCGTCAAAGAAATCAACACGCGCGGCATGGGCGGCTCCGATCACCAGTCGTTCGAGGCGGCGGGCGTGCCTGGTTTCGCCGTGCAGCAGGACATGAGCGAGTACCGCCTGACGCACCACTCGCAATCCGACACGCTGGACAAGGCCAAGGAAGCGGACCTGGTCCAGGGAGCCGAGGTGTTGGCCATCACGGCGGTGCGCGTCGCCAATTTGCCGGAGCTGTTGCCACGCACTAAGACTGCCCCAGAGGAGAAAAAGGCGCAGTAACGAAACGCAACAAAACAACCCAATACGTTCTAACCACAATGTCTCTGTGGTTAGAACGTATTTGGTTGTTTTGTTGCTTCCCATTATGGCTATGCCGCCTTAGACCCTCTGTATCTCTTATGTTAAGAATCTTTTTACTCTCTTATTCTCTCATCGCGGTCCGGATATGGCTCGGTTTCGGTTGGCCGCTGGATTTCCATGCCGCCGCGCCGCAGGTATTCTTCGTAAAGTTCGTATAGCAGATACGTTCTCGCGAAGAGCATCAGCGTGGCTGCCGGGTACAGGCCGATAAAAAAGAGCGCCATGCCCGCAAACGCCAACGGGATGCCGGTGACGAATAGAAACAACTCGGCCAACAAAGTCTTCAGCCACATGCGGCTCAGAAAATCGCGAATGAACGTCCACGAGAAAGCACTATTGAAATCCGACAGCAGGCCGGCTCGCAACGACATTGGCATTAGGATGACGTTTAAGGCAAATTCGAGAAGCATCAGAAACGCGAAGCCGCAAAAGCAGAAAATCAACACGGGGATTATCATCGTTGGATCGCCACGGGGTGGTACCGACATGAGCATCCCCATCCAGAATCCGAAATAGAGGAACATGGAAAGGGGATCAGCGGTAAATACACCACCAGATGTACAAGGAAAAGCCAGGCGCCACGACCCAAGTAGCGGTTCAAGCGGTCCAAATCCACGTCGGGATAATCGCCGTCGCCGCGCCGGTGCAAGAACTCGATAATCTCGAATTGATAGCCTAGAAACACCATCGGCCCGATAACCGGGACAAACTGGGCCACGGTGCAGAGCAACAGATTGGTAATCCAATTGGGGCTGCGAAACAGGAAGCGGTAGCTTTCCATGTATTTCATGCGAGGCTCCTCACGCGTGAGGCAACTTCACTTCGGGCCTGCGGCAAATGCGAGCGAGAGCAGTCTGAATGTTGTTCGTGATACGAGAACCAATCTTGTTGTGCAAATCGCCGCGCAGCAGCTAGGTGAAATAGCGATACGGCGTGGTGCCCAGCGTGCGTTTGAACATCGCAATGAACGCACTTGGGCTGTCGTAACCGACGTCCAGCGCGACGGCCGTGACTGCTCGGCCATCGGCCAAAAGTCGAAGGGCGTGCAGCAGGCGCAGTTGTTGCCGCCATTTGCCGAACGTCATGCCCGTCTCTTTTTGAAACAGGCGTTCGAGCGTTCGGGCGCTGGCTACTACGCGCTTTGCCATCTGCTTGATTAGGCCCGGGTCGTCGGGATGCTTCCGCAACCAGGCTGCTGCACGCTGCGCCCGTTCGTCCGACGGCCAGGGAAGTTGCAAAGGAATGGTGGGTAAAACACTCAATTGATCCACGAGGAAGTCAATGAGCCGTGCCCGTGCCGGGACGTTTTTGTCCAGCATTCCCAGTGCGACCGTGTGGCGGATCAATTCGCGCAGCAGCGGCGAAACGTTCACCGCACAGCACCGGACAGGCAAAGCGCCGGAGATTCCCTGCGCCAGATAGAGCGTCTGCACGAATACCGTGCCGGTCATTTCAATGCCGTGCTCGACGCCGGCGGGGACCCAGACCGCACGATTGGGCGGCACCACCCAGTCGCCCTGCGCGGTGTGCACCCACATCACGCCTTCACTGGCATAAATCAGTTGATGCCAGTCATGAGCGTGAGGCGGGATCTCGTAATCACTGGTATGCCGCACGGCGAAGGTGCGGACCACGATCCCGCCCTCAACTTCGCTCTGGTGTAGTGGATGACGTTTTTTCGACATAATTTGGCATTCTAGCGAGAGACAGGCACCAGCTCCAACCGCTATTATCCATCGCAGTCAACCCCCGAGTTGATCGAGTCGCGTCAACGTGGTGGCTTACCTGCTAAATCGAGGACTTTCACATGCCGAGCAATCTTGCGTTCTTTGCCGTTCATGCCGACGACTTGCCGCGGGCGCGTCGCTTCTATGAAAACGTATTCGGCTGGCGATTTGAGCCGTGGGGGCCGCCGGGCTTCTTCCTGATTGCGACCGGCGACAAGCAAGACCCCGGAGTTCAAGGGGGCTTGCAGAAGCGGCACGAAGTCGTGCCCGGCCAACGCATGACGAGTTATGAATGTACAATTTCCGTCGCCGACATCGATGCCGCCGCGGCAGCCGTCGCGGCGAATGGAGGCAAGATCATCATGCCGAAGTGTGAAATCCCCACCGTCGGTTGGCTGATCAAGTTTCAGGACCCGGAAGGCAATATCGTCTGTGCCAAGCAGCCGGCAGTTGGGCATGCTTGAGGTGGAGTCCCCACGCGTGCTGTCAAGAGCCTATCGGGCCACAAGGCCTGACCTGGCTCGGATGGCGTTCCTCGGTCACAGCGTTTTCCGCCCCGGCGGGGCGGCGGAGTGTAGCCACGGGTGGAGCGAAGCGGAACCCGTGGACAATCCAACGCGCGCTTATATTCTCGCCCCGGAGGGGCGACGGAGTTCCCCTGCTAGATCCGATTCACTCAACCCATTGGTCACAATCCGCGGCCCCTCCGGGGCCGAAGAACACGTTGCGCGTCGGACTATCCACGGGTTCCGCTTCGCTCCACCCGTGGCTACACTCCGCCGCCCCGCCGGGGCGGAAAACGCTGTGATCGAGGAATGCCGAGGTGCGCCGTGGTCACGCTCTCGCTAAATCTTGGCGAGCAGGCGCAGGCTGGCGGACAGCCGCTCGTTGCGGTTGTCCTCTGCTGCGTCGGTAAGAACGGCGTCGTAGAATTCAACGAGCAGGTATTCCCGTCGCCGTCGTTCTTCCGACCATGTATCCCAGTGATGCTGGCCAACCCGAACCGCTCGTTCCAAGATCGTGAGCGGCGGAGCCGGCAGGTCATTCTCATCGGATAACAGCGGCAGCTGCTCAGCCAAACCAAATGCGTTGGCCTTTGGTTCGCGGCCCAGCACGGCCAACAACAACGCCTCAACGTGCGGTCGATGTTCCGAACTGGGTTCGTGGACCAAGAATGCTTTGATTAGCTCTCGTTCCAGGACATCGACCTGTTTGGCGACACCGGTTTTCAGGAGCGCCGCCGTCTGCGGAAAATCGCCTTTGGGCAGGGATTTCATCCAGGCGAACAGGCGCTTGCCATCCGCAACCTTCCCCGCCGGCTGGACGGTCCCCGCGATCCTCTGATTGAAGCGCGCCTCCTGAGTCATCGATCCGAACCCATTCTGAGCAATCGTCGGCTCATCGCGGCACCTCACGGATTCGGTTTGGCGACACCTGAACGCGACACCGTCCCCAACCATAGACGTAAAAGCAGCCGCACTACCGCCGCGCCGCACTCTACCAGCATCGGATTCACTTCGACCGGACCTGTTCGCCGCAAATCGGCGCCGCGTACCACGAAGGTTCGGTAAGAATTCAGCCGGGATTAGGACGCACGCTGGCACTTTATTTGCACGGGTTGTGGGGCTTTGTCATCATCAAGGGGATTCGCAATGCCTTTGCAACGTAAACGAGTAACGCTTGCCGGCTTACTTTGGCTTGTGCTTGTCGCAACGTGGTGCGTTGTCGGATGTTCGCGATCGGCGCCCGAGGCCATCGAAGAGACCGATCTTTCCCACCACAAGAAAACGCACGCACCGCAGACCGGCGCGTCTGACTCCGCCACCCACAACCGCACCGAAGCGGGGCGCGAGCCGGCGCGCTCGGGAGAATCCCCTGACGAGGTTGCCGAGAAGGCCAAGACCGTGCTGAAATACATCGACGAACACCACGAGGCCCCAAAGGGTTATGAGGGCGGGAGGACCTTTCACAACTTGGGCGGTTCGCAAGAGCAAGCCTTGCCGAAGCACGACAGCGGCGGCCGGGCGATTACCTATCAGGAATGGGACGTGAACCCCAAGGTTGCGGGTGTCAACCGCGGCACCGAACGGCTCATAACCGGTTCGGACGGCAGCGCCTATGTCACCGCCGACCACTACAAGACCTTTACGAAAGTCAGGTGATCTGATGCCGCTCGACCCCATCCTCCAAGCTAATGGGCCGTGGCTGCACCCTGTCATTGCGACGGAAGCTGAGTCGTGCGATCTGGTCGCCGAGTTATCGAAAGCAGCCGCCAATCCGCGGGTCGTCTGCCGGCGGATTCGCGGCAACAAGGCCCGAACGGTGCAGAGTTGGTTCGACGAGTGCTCCGCGGCGCTGCAATTTCCTTGTTATTTTGGAGAAAACTGGAACGCTTTCGACGAGTGCATCACCGATCTGCAATGGCTGCCCGCCGACGCTTACGTGCTGGTAGTTACAAATGGCAGCCGGCTCCTGGAGGCGGAACCGCCGGAGGGGCTAACGCTTCTCTTCACCACTGTGGAACACGCGGGGCTGGAGTGGAGCAAAGCGGTCGCGGGCCAGTTCCCGCGTCCGTCGAAACCATTTCACGTTCTCATTCAATGTGACCAGTCGGAAGAAAGGTCGTTGTGCCAGAAGCTCGACGCGGCAAAAGTAGCCTGGTCGCCTAGTGACGCCCCAGCTCGGTGGCGTCACTGATAATCAACCCACACGATTTCCAACACGCCCATCGCTACTCGAGCGTCGTTGACGACGAAATCTACCGTGTGGGGTTGCTTGTCGCCCCACCAGTCTCGAAATGCCAATCGCATTTGGAAATAGGGGCTGCCTGGCTTTGGACGATTGTGTTCCCGAAATTCGTCGGAGACGCCGCCAACCGCCCCGGAAATAAACTTGGTGATTAGTCGCTTGGCCAATGTTGAGAGGGGCAGATTGTTGATATAAGCTTCATCCCTCGGTACGACCATGACGTGATAGCGCAAGGGACCGCTCCTGGCTCAGACGTTGCCTTCGGTCGCCTGTGCGGCCTCAAAGTCGGTTGCCGTCCGGTGTTCCCCACGTGCGTGAGCGGCGTCGGCATCCGCTACAGCTTGCCAGTCTATGTCCCGCATTGGGCGGCCAAAAGAACTGGTCCACCGCTGGTAGGCGGCGCGGATGCGAGTGGCTTCGGCAGCCATCGCATCGAGTTCAGCGAGGCGTTGCCTGCGCCCGGCCGTTTGTGGCTGCGCCTGGATCGTGCCTTCAAATTTGTGCAGGAGGTACAAGTAGCTTTCGATTGAGCCAATTGCGAGGCCGCACTCCTGCAAAAAGGCGGTCGCTTCGGCCCCAGCAAGGAGTGCCCTTCGGCTCTTCCGCCAAAGACCACGAATGATGCTCAAAGTATAGCGGAAGTGCCGCAACAAAAACTTTGACGCGCGCGGGCCGAGCGGCTGGCCGGCGGCGCTCAGCAACGACCGCTGGATGATCTCCGTGCTGCCGCTCAGCATGTCGGGCAGCAAGTCCAACGTGTCTGGTGCCATGGACCGCTCCTTACCTTGCCGCGGGCGACGCAATGCAATGATATTGTAACCGACCACTGGGACGAACCATATGCTTCCTGCTGCAACCGAACGTTTGCTCACAACGCGGCCCGCTGTCTTGGCATCCCCTCGCATTTCCCTAAAAAACACCCTGGTGCAAGCCAGTACGTTTCAGGGAAACCAATGCAATGAGCAGCAAGTACGTCTATTTCTTCGGCAACGGCAAGGCTGACGGTCGCGCAGACATGAAGGCCCTCCTTGGCGGCAAAGGGGCGAACCTCGCCGAGATGACCAATATTGGACTGCCCGTGCCGGCCGGGTTTACCATCACCACCGAGGTCTGCACCTACTACTACGCCAACAACAAGACTTATCCGCCCGAACTAAAGGCCGAGGTCGCCAAGGCGCTCAAGATGACCGAGGACGCCATGGGCGCCAAGTTCGGCGATCCCAAAAATCCGCTCCTCGTTTCTTGCCGGTCCGGTGCCCGCGACTCGATGCCCGGCATGATGGACACGGTGCTCAACATTGGGCTCAATGAATCCACGTTGCGCGGCCTCATCGAGAAGACTGGCAACGAGCGCTTCGGCTGGGACACCTATCGCCGATTCGTGCAGATGTACGGCGACGTCGTGCTTGGGCTCAAGCCGCAATCCAAGACCGAGGAAGACCCCTTCGAAGTCATCCTGCACGGCATGAAGCACGACAAGGGCGTCAAACTCGACACAGAACTGGATGTCAACGATCTCAAGGAGCTGGTCAAGCGCTACAAGAAGGCGGTCAAGGAACGCACCGGCAAGGACTTCCCGGACGACGCCCTGGAGCAGATGTGGGGTGCGATCGGCGCCGTTTTCGGCTCTTGGATGAACGACCGCGCAATCGTCTACCGCCGACAGTACAACATTCCGCACGAATGGGGCACGGCCACGAACATCTGCTCCATGGTCTTTGGCAACATGGGCGACGATTGTTCTACCGGCGTGGCTTTCACGCGCGACCCGGCCACCGGCGAGAAGGTGTTCTACGGCGAATACCTCGTCAATGCCCAGGGCGAGGACGTGGTGGCCGGCATTCGTACTCCCAAGAAGATTGCCGAACTCCAGAAAGAGATGCCTGGCGTCTACCAACAGCTCGACGACATCCGCGGCAAGCTCGAGAAGCATTACCGCGATGTGCAAGACATCGAGTTTACGGTTCAGAAGGGCAAGCTGTGGATGCTGCAAACTCGCAATGGCAAACGGACCGGTTTCGCCGCCGTCCGCTTCGCGGTGGATATGGTGCAGGAGGGCCTAATCACCAAGGAAGAAGCCCTGACTGTCAACCGCATTCCGCCGGACGACCTGAATCAACTACTCCAGCCAATCTTTGACCCGGCCGCCAAGCGGCAAGCCGTCGCCGAGGGCAAGCTGTTGGCCAAGGGAATCAACGCCGGCCCTGGCGCCGCGACCGGCCGTATCAAGTTTCATGCGGACGATGCCGAGGAGTGGGTGAACAAGCACGGCAAGCCCGATGCTCATGGCAAACGCGATCCCAACGGCCGGGTAGTCCTTGTGCGCAAGGAAACCAGCCCGGAAGACATTCGTGGCATGCAGGCGGCCGACGGCATCTTGACCGCTTTTGGCGGCGCCTCGTCCCACGCGGCCCTTGTCAGCCGGCAAATGGGCAAAGTTTGCATTGTCGGTTGCAATGGTCTGAATATCGATTATGCCAAGGGCACATTAACCGTCGGCGACAAGGTGCTCAAGGACGGCGACTTCATTTCGATTGACGGATTCACGGGCGAGGTGATCGCAGGCCAGGTAGCCACCAAGCCAAGTGAAGTGATTCAGGTCCTCATCGAGAAGACACTGAAGCCCGAGCAGTCGAAGGTGTATCAGCAGTATGCGGAGTTGATGAAGTGGGCCGACGCGGTGCGCAAGCTCAAGGTGCGGACCAACGCCGACAAGCCCGACCAGGCGGCCCAGGCGATCGCGTTCGGGGCCGAGGGCATTGGCCTGTGCCGGACCGAACACATGTTTTTCGATCACATCGAGCCGATGCGCGAGATGATCCTGGCCGGCTCGAAGGAGGACCGCAAAAAGGCCCTGGAAAAACTCTTGCCCTACCAGCGTGAAGACTTCGAAGGTCTGTTCAAGGCAATGAAAGGCTTCCCGGTGACCATCCGGACGCTTGACCCGCCGCTGCATGAGTTCTTGCCGCACGACGCCAAGGGCCAGCAGGAGATGGCCACGCGCATGGGCGTGAAGGCGGAGGTGATTGCCGAGCGCGTCAAAGCGCTGCACGAGTTCAACCCGATGTTGGGCTTCCGCGGCTGCCGGCTGGGCATCGTCTTCCCGGAGATCACGGAGATGCAGTGCCGGGCGATCTTCGAGGCCGCGTGCAATGTGCAGAAGTCCGGAACTGCGGTGGAGCCGGAAATCATGATCCCGCTCGTCGCCTTCCCGGCAGAGCTAAAGGCACAGGCGAAAATCGTCAACGACGTCGCCAAGGCGGTCTTCGCGGAGAAGGGTGTCGAGGTGAAATACCTCGTCGGGACCATGATCGAGCTGCCGCGGGCTTGCGTGGCGGCCGACCAGATTGCCAAGGAGGCCCAGTTCTTCAGCTTCGGCACCAACGATCTAACGCAAACCGGCCTGGGCATGAGCCGGGACGACTATGGCAGCTTCATCCGCCATTACCTCGAGTCGGACATTGTGCCGAAGGACCCCTTCCAGACGATCGACTTCGACGGTGTGGGTGCGCTGATGAAGATAGGTGTCGAGAAAGGCCGGGCGACACGAACGGACCTGAAGATCGGCATCTGCGGTGAGCACGGCGGCGAGCCGGACTCGGTGAAGTTCTGCCACAAGATCGGGTTGAATTACGTGAGCTGCAGCCCCTTCCGGGTGCCAATCGCGCGCCTGGCGGCGGCGCAGGCGGCGCTGGGGAAGTAAGTCCGGCTCGGACGGCTCAACGTCGCCTGGTACGTCCCGTCATGGGTGTCACTTCTTATATTGCGCTGGGCACAAATATTGAACCTCGGCGGAAGTACCTCGCCGTGGCATCAGCCCAATTGTCCAAGTACTTAGATCCCACGGACACTAATGATTGGCGGTGGTCTGCCACCTACGAGACTGCGCCTGTCGGCGGCCCTGCAGGACAAGGACCATACCTCAACCAAGTGCTGAGCCTTACGACGACGCTCTCCGCGCCGGAGTTGTTGCAGCGATTGCTTGCCGTCGAAACGAAACTTGGCCGCGTCCGAGACGAGCGCTGGGGACCGCGAACACTCGACCTCGATTTATTGCTCTACGGCGATCTTGTTCATCACGATGAAACCTTGACGGTGCCCCATCCACGGATGCACGAACGCCTATTTGTTCTGCAACCGCTGGCCGAAATTGCGCCGGGTGCCGTGCACCCAGTACTAAAAAAAACGATCGCAGAGTTGCTAGCGGACCTGACCGGTTGTCGGCCTGTTGGACCGGGTCCGGGGCGGGAGTTGATTGGAAAAGATGCCTTAGTAACAGGTTCCACGAGCGGGATTGGCAGAGCCATCGCCCTTGAACTGGCTGCCGCAGGGGCCAACGTGATCGTTCATGGAAGTCGCTCTGTGGAGGCGGCCGATGCCGTGGCGGCCGAGGTGCGTTGTCGGGGCGGATTAAGCGAAGTGCTCATGGCCGACTTGCGCGATCCCGATGAATGCCGCCGGTTCGCAGAGCAGGCCTGGGATGCGACGATGCCTCAAATCCTGGTCAACAACGCGGGTGCAGACACATTGACCGGTGAGGCGGCGAGTTGGCCCTTCGAGCGGAAAATGGAGGAACTTCTTGCCGTCGACGTGAAGGCGACGATGTTCCTCAGCCGCCATTTCGGCCGGCTCATGAAGGACTGGGGCGGGGTAATCGTCAATATCGGTTGGGACCAGGCCGAAACCGGCATGGAGGGCGACAGCGGCGAGTTGTTCGCCGCGACCAAGGGAGCAGTGATGGCCTTCACGCGCAGCCTGGCGTTGAGTCTGGCGCCAAGGGTGCGCGTCAACTGCATCGCACCAGGCTGGATCAAGACCGCGTGGGGCCAAGGCGCATCTGCCGCGTGGCAAGAGCGTGCAGTGCGCGAAACGCCTTTGCAGCGATGGGGCGGACCGGAAGATGTTGCGGCGTTAGCGCGGTGGCTCGTGTCGCCGGCAGCGTCGTATATCACGGGCCAAGTAATTCGCTGCAACGGCGGAGCAGTGCGGTAGTGCAGGCAGGGGGATGCGGGCAGGAAGTTAATGCGGGTCGAAGCGGTGGGCCAGGCGTCGACTGTTGATGTCAAGGGCTTCGAGGATCTGGCAGACAGGATCGGTGTCGATGCCCCAGGCCAGGGCCCAGCAGATGATGTCGAGGTTTTCTTGACCCGCTTTGAGCCGATCGAGGATGCGGTCGAGCAGAAGGGTGTTGTCGTGGAATCGGCGTTCGAGAAGGCCAAAATCGCCGCGATCGAGTTCGACCCAGAAGCGTTTTCCTTGCAGATGTTCCAGCCAGCGCGCTCTCAGGTAACCCCACCAGTGACACTGCACCCAGCGGCGAATGGCCGCCTCTCCGAGGTCGCAGCCCGCCTTTTCACTTTCGATCCACTTGAAACGCAGCGCTTCCTGCTCGCCGTCGATGTATACGCTGGCTTTTTCCATGGGTCCAATACCCCAAGTTTCTCAATCCCGAGCGGCCCTCGATAAGCGTCCATGCGTTTGGCAGGAAAGTTTCACTGGTGTGGAGTAATCCTACCGCCCTTTCGTGGTATGTGCAAGGTAGACCGATTGAGACGACGCAACGCGCGGACAAAGATGCCCCGCTTGTGCTGTTTTAGCAATGTGAACCGTACGATGGTTTGTGTAGCGGCCTGGCGGCCGTTTGTCTGTCACAATGTATTAAGTATTAGGCCTGGACGGCGGCAGTTTCCTGGTTTCCGGGAAGGATGGTCGCCTCCTCGGTCTTGCGGTAGCCCAGTGAGCGCAGGACTTCCAGCACTTCGCTCCATGTCGGAAACGGACGGCGATTGGCTCGCTTGTACTGGTCCATCGCCTTCATGAAGATGATTTCCTCGTCGCTGTAATCCTTCTCGCACGTGGTTGGATCGACCTGGCGGCGGCGCTCACCCAGTTGACGGCGGTCCTGGCCGGCCCGACGGTCCGTGACCACGGGGATTTCGCGTTCGCGGCGGTCGGTGCGATGTCGGCGGTCGTTGCCCCGGCGCTCGGTGACAACGAAATCGGCGGGCGTCGTTTCTTCGCTGCTCATGGTGGAACTCCAACGGTCTGGCGAGAAGAAGATCGTTTTTGCAAAAGGCCGGCAACTGTAAAACGGCAATTACTAATGGGGCGGGACGATTTGTCCGGACCACGAATTAAAGGTTGCCCTTTCGGAGTATAGCTCACGGGCCAAGGATGACAAATAGAGGGGCGAGAAACCTGAGCGATTCTTCCATGGAGTCCTGAAAAGAGGATTGGACGGGAGGGGTGTAACGACTCTGAGAGCCTTGGAAAAGAAGGAACGAGCGGCGGAGTTTACCCCCGCCGAGACAAGCCAGGCGGCTCGTCAAGCAGGCTTGTGGCGACGCTCTTCGAGGTAAGCCACCAGCGCCTCACGCCAGGGTCGAAGCGGTTTGATGCCGATGCGGTCAATGCCGACACCGGAAAGTACGCTATATCGCGGGCGGGTGGCTGGTGCACTATATTCCCGGCTCGGTATGGGCATTAGATTTGGTTCGATGCCGCTTAATTCAAAAACAGCTTGAGCCATTTGGAACCACGAGCATTCTCCGGCATTGGTGACGTGATAAAGCCCCGTCCGCTTGCGAAGCAGCAACTCCACAGTGGCTTGCGCCAGGTCCACCGTATAAGTCGGTGTACAAAACTGATCGTTCACAACCCGCAATGGCTTGCCCTGTCCTGCCAGGCGCAGCATCGTTTCCACAAAGTTGCCGCCCTTGCCGCCGCTGCCCCAGACTCCGTAAAGACCACAAGTACGGATGATGAGACTTTGGGGGCATACCATCCGCACCAAGTGTTCGCCCGTCAACTTGCTGAGCCCATAGACATTGACTGGCCCCGGCGCGTCCGATTCGGCCCAGGGCGTCTCGCGGGTGTCGTCGAGCCCGAACACATAATCGGTGCTGAAGTGCAACAGGCGACACCTCTGTTCATGGCAAAGGCGCGCTAACTCGCCTATGCCCCATGCGTTTACCGTAAAGGCCGCCTGCATCTCGGTCTGGGCGCGGTCGACGAAGTTGTAGGCAGCACAATTGACGACCACGTCGGGCCGGTGTTTCTTGAGTATCTCAGCCAGAGTGTCCGTCTTGGTCAAGTCGGCGTCGGCCCGTGTCAGCCGTACGACCTCGCCTGGCAGTCGGGGACAAAGATCCCTGCCCAATTGTCCTTCCGAGCCCAGTACAGCAAATTTCACTGTGAGTTCCTTTAATGGATCATCAAGCGGTCTGCCAGTGTCGGTTCAGCCACACTTTTTTTGCGCCACTAAAGCCTATCCGGAAAATGGGGACGCGACTCTTCAATTCCGGAGTCTAGGAGTCGCGTCCCCATTTTCCGGATAGGCTCTAAAAGCCAGTCCTACAATAGCAGAAGATTTGACCCCAGGAGGACTGGACCGTGTCGTTGACTGAAGCTCCCTCGTTTTCGCAGCTCGAGACCTTTCCCAACCCAAATCCGGGCCGGCAATACGTCATTGAGATCCTCTGCCCGGAGTTTACTAGTTTGTGTCCCAAAACCGGCCAGCCCGATTTCGGCACCATCACATTTACCTACACCCCTGGCGAAAAATGCGTCGAGCTAAAGTCACTCAAGCTATACCTCCAGCGCTACAGGAACCAGGGAGCGTTCTACGAAACCGTAGTCAACAAGCTGCTCGATGATTTTGTGTCCGCAGCCAAGCCGGTCCGCTGCCAGGTTGTCGGTGCCTTCACTCCACGAGGGGGCATTACCACGCGCGTGGTTTGCGTCCACGAGGCCGATGGCGCGGGCGGTGCCGGATCGTAAGGCGAGTAGTCGAGGACAGCGAACGGAATCTATTCGGCTCAGAGGGTCAATAATCACTTGACCCGGCACGCCACAGCGCCTAAACTGTAATTGAGATTCAGTCTCAACAAGGATTGGGCCTTACTCGCCAGGCGCGTGTCGAACGCTATGAACACCCTTTTGCCTCTTGATATGCTACCTTCCGGTCAATGGGCCGACGTGGCCGAAGTGACCGGCGAGCCGAGCCTGGTCGGCCGCCTTGCCGAAATGGGCGTCAGGGCGGGCTGCCGATTGCTCATGCTGCAATCGGGTTGCCCGTGCATGTTCCAGGTCGGGGGCTGTCGGCTCTCGCTCCGCGGCGAATGCTGCATGCAAATCCTGGTGCAGCCTGTTCCTGTTGCCAGCTAACGCTCTTCAACCCACTCCTGCCGAGGCTGAACCAGCCGCCGATGCCGTCCCTGGACCAATTGCGAGTCGGACAACGTGCCCGCATTCAGTCCGTCGCTGGCGCGGATGCCATCGTGCAACGTCTCCTCGAGATGGGTTTGGTCGATGGCGAGGAAGTGGATGTGATCGGCGTCGCGCCTCTGGGCGATCCAATCGAAATTCGGTTGCGAGATTACCGCCTCAGCCTCCGCCGCTCCGAGGCGGGGCGCGTCGAGGTTGAACTCCTGCCGTGAGTTTGAGATTGCTGATGACAGTGCCGACCCCCTTCGCCTCCGATCCCATTCGCCAACCTGCTGCCGATGCACACTTGACCGCCGCTCTCGTCGGCAACCCCAACACCGGCAAAACCACCCTTTTTAACGCTCTGTCCGGCCTCAACCAGCGCGTCGGCAATTACCCCGGCGTCACTGTCGAGACAAAAAAAGGCAGGATGATTTGCGGCGGACAGGTCTTCGATCTCATCGACTTGCCCGGCACTTATAGCCTGGCAGCGCGGAGCCCCGACGAGATGGTGGCAGTCGACGTCATTCTCGGTCACCAAAAAGGCGAGTCGCGGCCCGACGTCGTTGTGGCCATCGTCGACGCATCCAATCTCGACCGGAACCTCTATTTGACCACGCAGGCCTTGGAACTCGGCGTCCCCGTTGTCATCGCTCTCAACATGGTCGACGTGGCCAAATCTCAGGGCGTCCGAATTGACCATAAGCAGCTGGGCGAGCGGCTCGGAGTCACGGTCGTTCCCATCCAGGCGAACAAGGCAAGGGGGCTCGACAAGCTGCGCGAGGCGATTGCGGCCGCGGCCCGAACAGGACAGCCGCCCAAGGCTCCGCCTTTTCCCGAAGCGTTCGAGCACGAGGCCGAGAGTTTGTATCAAACACTCAGCGGCGAAGTGCCACTATTCCTGGTACGGCGGCTGATCCTTGACGTGGGCGGCTACACGGAAAATCGTCTGGTCGAACGCTGGGGGCCTGGCATCGCCGAGCGGGTGCATGCGATCAGGTCTAGGCTGGCCGCGGCAGGTTGCGGCGTCCCCGCAGTCGAAGCCAAGGCCCGCTATGCGTGGATTCGCGAGGCCACGACCGGCGCTGTCCAGCGACCCGCGACGCGCTCGCTGACCTGGACCGACCGCCTCGACCGCGTGCTTACCCATCGCGTCTGGGGCACTCTGGTCTTTCTCGTGATCATGTTCCTGGTTTTCGAGGCGATTTTCACCGGCGCCCGCTACCTGATGGACCCTATCAGCGCCGGCAAGGATTTCCTTGCCGACAGCCTTCGCGATCTGGTCGGTCGCGGCTATTTGCCAACCGGCCCGCTCAGCGACCTGCTCATCGACGGCATCCTCGAAGGGGTCGGCAACGTCGTCGTTTTTTTGCCGCAGATCATGATCCTGTTCGGTTTCATCGCGGTCCTCGAGGACTGCGGCTACATGGCCCGCGCCGCATTCCTGATGGACAAGTTGATGTCGCGCTGTGGCCTCAGCGGCAAGTCGTTTATTCCGATGTTGTCCTCCGTGGCGTGTGCCGTTCCGGGCATCATGGCGACGCGCGTTATCGAAAATCGCCGGGATCGCCTGGCAACCATCCTCGTGGCGCCGCTTATGAGCTGCTCGGCCCGGCTGCCCGTCTATGTGCTCCTAATCGGCGCATTTCTTCCGATACGGAGCGAACAGAACCCTGGCGGCTTTGCGTGGTACGTTCCCGGCCTGGTGATGTTCTGCTTGTATAGCATCGGCCTGGTTGTCGCACCCCTGGTCGCGCTCCTGCTGAAACGCACCTTGCTACGCGGCGAGACGCCGCCTTTCGTCATGGAGATGCCTCTCTACAAAATGCCGTCGCTGCGAACCATCCTTAGGCGGATGTTTGACAGCGGATGGGCGTTTCTGCGCCGGGCGGGCACGCTGATCCTGGCGTCGATGGTGCTTGTCTGGGCGCTTTTGTATTTTCCGCGGGGCGAAAGCGATGAGCAGAGGCAGGCTTACCTCGCACAGCTTCAGCAAAACCGAGATACCGCTCCGGAGGAAGAAAAAGTTCGCTATGATGAGCGCATTGCTGCCATTGGGCGTGATGGCCTGACGTTCGACGTGCATTTCAATCAGCTTCAGCGGGATCTTGACGACCTCAATGACCAGGCGAAAGCCGACCCGGCGAAGGCTGACGAATTGAAAGAACGGATCGATGCGTTGGAGGCGGAGAGCAATCGCGTCCACGGCGAGTGGAATCGGCAAAGCATTCTCGGCTGGACCGGAAGAACGCTTGAACCGGTGGTTTATCCGCTGGGTTGGGACTGGCGCATCGGTATGGCCGCCGTGGCGAGTTTCCCCGCGCGCGAAGTGATCGTAGGGACGTTGGGTATAATTTATGACGAGGGCAAGGTAAAGAGCGACGACATTCTGAGCGCTTCGAATGCCGGCGACACGAGGCTTGGACGGGCGCTGAAAAATGCACGCTGGGAGAGCGGCCCCCGTCAGGGAAAGCCGGTTTTTACGATTCCTACTGCCCTCTCACTCATGGTGTTCTTTGCCCTGTGTTGCCAGTGCGCCTCGACGCTCACCGTGATCCGCCGTGAGACGAATAGCTGGTGGTGGCCCCTGTTTACTTTCACCTATATGACCGGACTGGCGTATGTGGGCGCGCTGGTGGTGTACCAGGTAGGCAGCTGGATTGTCTGACTAGCTTGTTCGCCGCCAAACATGGCGGCTAGATGTGATTGGCGCGTATGGTTTTACAACTTCTAGCGGTCGCTGGTATCGTCCTTGCTGCCGTGCTGTATTTGGCACGCCAGACATGGCGTGCCTGGCTTGGCAGTTCGTCCGGCTGTGGCGGCGGGTGCTCGAAGTGCGCGTCGACGCCGCCCGCGAGCAGTGAAACGGCTGCCGCTGTCACTTCCCGTATTCCATTACAGCAATTGCAGTTGCGCCAACGATGATTCGTGCGCTCCTCAAATCCCTCCTTCACCGCTTGGTGGACGAAAAAAATCCGGCTATTTTGCTTGACACTGCTCTAATCGCAGTTACCATCAAAGGCGTAAGAGACGGCCTCTTCTCTGTTCCGGCCCCGCTGTTCCGACTGCTTGCAGGAAGTTCAGCGGGGTTTTTCCATGCGCATCCAGCGTCCAAGCGACACTGTCCTCCTGCTCTTGAAGCCGGAGCTTGTTGAATCCCGCCAGGTTACGCCGATTTTCTCGCATTTTTCTCTGTGCCCGCCCACTCGCAATGTTTAATCTCATGAAGCGCCCGCGTCATTCACACACAGGAGAATCTCCGCATGAAATCTCTCGCCACGTTCGCCACGCTGGCCGCCCTTTTGCTGACTGGCAGCGTTCGGGCCGGTGAATTGGAGCTGGTCAAGACCATCGAACTCAAGGGCAAGGCTGGCGGCCTCGACCACGTCGCCCTCGATGCCAAGCGCGACCGACTTTTCCTCGCAAACAAGTCCAACAACACCCTTGACATCATCGATCTCAAGACCGGTAAGCTCCACGATCAGAAAAAGCAGCAGACGGCCATTCAGGGTGTCTGCTATGCGCCGGACATCGACAAGGTCTTCGTCGCCCTGGGCACCGGCGGCCTATGCAATGTCTTCGAAGGTGAGACGTACAAGCTCCTGAAGACGATAAGCCTCAAGGACGACGCCGACAACATCCGCTACAACCCCGCCACGCACCTCGTTTACGTGGCTCATGCGGAAAAGTCCTTGGCCGCGATCGATGGCAAGTCCTATGCACTCAAGGCGGACATCAAGTTGCCGGACACGGGCGAAGGCTTCGAATTGGAGACCAAGCGGCCGCGCCTGTATCTCAACGCCCCGGCCGCCAACGCCGTGGTAGTCATTGACACCGACAAGAACGAGGTGCTGAAAACCTACCCGACGAAGCTCGCCACCGGCGGCGTCCCGCTGGCCTTGGACGAATCCGCGCAACGTATCTATGTAGGCTGCCGCAAGGATCCGAAGGTCCTCGTTATGGACACCGAAACCGGTAAGGAACTGTCGACTGCAGACATCGTGGGCGGCGTGGATGATTTGTGGGTGGACGCCAAGCGAAAGCGGTTGTTCGCATCCTGCGGCGACGGCGCCATGGTGATCCTCAAGGTGACGGACGCGGACCATGTCGAGGTCGCGGAAAAGATCGAATCGCCGAAGGGAACCAAGACCTGCCTCTACGTGCCAGAGACGGGCCGGCTTTATCTGGCCGTGCCGCGCCAGGAAGGCAAGGAAGGGCCGGAGATCCGCATTTATCAAGTGAAGTAACCAAAGCGAACGAGCACCGGATTTAGCTTAGCTCCCCTCTCCCCTCGGGTGAGAGGGGTCGGGGGTGAGGGGAGTTGTACGTTCCCTCTACCAAGAGATTAGCCACAGAGGACACAGAGATCACCGAGAAAGAACTCGCTCAAATCTTCCTCCGTGTTCTCTGTGACCTCTGTGGCTATATTTCTACGGTCGCAGCTCAATAGCCTGCGACCTCTGTACGACCGGAACCCCTCTCCCGCGAGGGGAGAGGGGAGTAGAATTGCATCGCCCGGAGCGGACCATGCGCGTCAATCGTTGGTTTACCTTTCTGCACGCCTTGGTCCTTTGCCTGGCGAACCTGGCCGTAGTATTCGGCCTCGCCGCGCTGGCGTACTGGGATCCTGCCTACCTCGCCGTTTCTTGCGGCTTCGCCGGGCTGGTCTTCTTTCTCGCTAACAACGAAAACCGATGGCGCTTTCCTGCATGGGTCAGCGTGTGTTCGGTAGTGCTGATCGCCATCCTCGGCATCTGGCTGGCCAAACTTGACAGCGACGCGGATCGCGACGCACACATCGCCACCCAGGGGTTGGTTCCACTGATCTACTTGTTCCTGATTGCCCAGGCGCTGCTGCTGGTCAAGCTAACTGCGCCGCGAACGCCCGCGGATTTTGAAATCGAGCAAGGCATCGGTTTCGGATTCATTTTGTTCGCCTGCGGTGTATCGCGGAACCCGTGGTATTGCGGGCTATTGCTGTCTTATATTGGCCTCAGCGTTGTCGCGCTGTTGTTGCATCATTTCCGCGGTCGGCCGGATGCAGCGACGGTTTGCCGCGTCCATGTGACCGTTCGGCCGCTTCAGTCGCCATCGATGCATGGTATGGGACTGCTCCGATTGCGAGGCCTGGTTTTCTGGGGTGTTGTGGTCTTGCCGCTGGTGCTCTTGATGTTTTTTTGCATTCCGAGGCCTGAATTGCTGTGGGGCTCGGAGATGGAATCCTTCGACGACGCCATGGATCTTAACCGGACCGGGTGGGTGCATCAGGGCTCCGGCACTGCTTTCACGGTGGCCGTTCGGGACGGTCCTGGGACGCAGCAGCCGTGGAATGGTACGCAGGGGCAGCGTTGGCGTGTTCGAGTATTTACAATGTACCTCGGTGGCCGTTGGTACTCCCCGTCATCAAGTCATCTGATCTGGACCCCAGAGACGGGACGCCGGCTGACCGCGGGCCGGAATGAACGACAGTTCGACTTCACGGTCACACCAAAACTCGCGGGTGGACTGGTGCTGGCGGATCCGGTCTCCGTCAATCCGGCGAAGCGCATCCAGTGCCGTAACGCGTATGACGGTACCTTTCCAGCCCTCGATCCAGCCGTTGGAACGCTTGGCCAAGTCTTGCCCGGGTTCCGAAGCAACCAGTACAACTACACCCAGATCGCTGCAGCGGATGGCGACCCCGATCGCATGCGTGCATTGTCGCCCGATGACCCGGGAGGGCTCGACGAAGACTTCAATGTGCCAAACGGCATTCGCGTATTCACGTCGACGCTGCTCCACGATCTGGCAGCAAAGGAGCTCTACGGCCTGACTGAACGGGACCTGGAAGGTGAGGGGGACCCCCAACGCGACACGACGCCGCGCCCCTCGGTCCACGGCGAGCGAATCGCCCTGGCCTTGTCGCAATACCTCAGCACGTCCCGTGAGTTTGCCTACAGCCTGGAACGCCCGCGCATCAACAAGGCGATCGATCCAACCGAGGATTTCTTGGTCAAGGTCCGCGCGGGGCATTGCGAAAGATTTGCCGGCGGTTTAGCGCTGATGCTGCGCTCGCAGGGAATCCCGGCCCGGGTTGTGGTCGGCTTCCGCGGCGGACAAACCGGCGTCAATGGTCAATTCGACGTACCGCAAAAAAGCGCTCATGCCTGGGTAGAAGCGCTCGTGCCGCCGAAAGAAACTGCCGTGATCGGCGCCGCCGTGGGAGGTCCGGGCACGGTCGCGTGGGTCGATGGAGACGCCCCACCGGAATGGCTCGCGCTTGATCCGACCTCGTATTTCGTGCCGCCACCGCCGCCTGCCGCGACTGGCGGGTGGCTTTCGACGCTTTTGAATGCTATTGGTAATTGGATCAGTGGCCTGGGCAAGGGCTGGAATTTCAATCCCATCAATTTCAACGCCAACATGCAGGCGGAGTTTTTCGCCTGGGCCGCCGCCAATGCACCGTACCTGGTCGCGGTGGCGACCGGGTTGCTTGTCCTTTTCTACGTTGCCCGGTCAACTCTGACGTGGTTCGGCCTAACTCCAGGGGCAACCGGCGTAAGCGAACCCTTTTATCGACGCCTGTTGGAGATCCTGGCGTGGCATCGGGGGCTGGAGCCGCAACCGGCCCAAACGCCGCGCGAATTTGGCGCGGCTGCCAGGCATGTGCTGGAGGCTGAACCCAAATCGCGCGGAGTCGCCGAGCTGCCGGCCTGGATCATCGAGATGTACTACCGCGTCCGATTTGGTGCCCGGCCGCTTGGCGGCGACGAGCAGCAAACGGTGGAGACGCGGCTAGACGAATTGCGCGCGGAATTGAAGGTGCGGTGACGGCCGCTGCGCGACGGCGCGCGCCACTAAAGGACCCGCGCACAAATAACTTGAACAGTGACAGCCTGCTGTCAGAACACCAACCCGACGCGTGAGCAAGGGAACCCTCGCTTACGCGTCGGGTTAGTATCCCGGACAAGAATTGACCAAGTTATTGTTGCGCGCGCCACTAATGCTTCACATGGATGCCGTGACCGGTGTTTGCCATCGGCACCCCAGATTGCCACTCGTGGCAAATTGACAATACCGCGCCAATGGGCAGCCATAGATTGCCGGTCCACGCCGCTGATACCAGGTTTGCCACTTTGCCACGCCACTCGAGCAGACCGCCTTTGGCACTGATCGACGCCTCGGCGATCAGCCAACGCCCACTCAAAGCGCCTGAGCACGGCAAAGGGCAGCGGCATAGACCCACAAAGGGGACGCATCCTGCGCCAAGCTTGCTTGGCACAGGATGCGCCCCCTTTAGTCTCCTTTCCGCGGCGCCGGCTCGCGGGATCCTATTCCACGAGCGTCAGCACGCGGGTTCTGGGTTTTGGGGCGGCGGTATAGTCAATAGTGAGGTTGCCGTTCCCCCCCAGGGTCAGGTCGTAGCTGATGTACTGCGAGCCGATGGTGTTATTGACACCAGACCCCTGGATGTTGAGCATTGCACCGGCCGCGTAGAACGTCCCGGTGATGTACATGCCGCCGCCGCCGGAGATACTGAGGGGCGTGGTGGACGTGCGGTCTTGAAAGAAGGTCATCCCTTGGTAGATGCCGCTGGTCGGCGGGGTCATGTATATGTTAGACCCGCCCGAAATGCTGATGGTGTCGCTGTTGCTGGCAGGGCGTTGTAAATCATCACACCACTGGCATACAAGCTGCCGGTCCCGCTGAACGCGAAGCCTCCGCCCTGCATGTAATAAATTCCCGGCATCAAGACGAGATTCGCCCCACCGGTAACCTGGATGCCGCCGACGTAGACGCCGGGGTATAGGGTAATCGTCTTGTTGCCGTTGCCGGCGACGTGGGTTTTTTTCCCCCCCACAACGGTGGTGGGATCCGGCTCGGGCAGGTAGGCCAGCGGGTCCGGCGTCGGCGGCGTGCCCGAATCAATTGTGCCAACAATCGTTGAGTTGCCCACCACACTGGTGCCGGGCACCCCCGTAATGTCATATTCGGGGGCCGTCAAGGCCCCGCCCCCGTTGACGACCACTGCCATGGAGCTGTTGGAGTCCACGAGGACGCGGGTCGTTGGTCCCGTCGCGGCGCCGATCAGGGTCATGGCCCCGTTGCCCCCGGCGCTCAAAGAGCCCGAACCCGTGGGATCCAGGACCAGGATGCCGTCGCGTAACTGGCTCCAATACCCGCGGGCGACGGCACGGGCCTTCACCGGAATGTCGCCGTTGCCGAAGATGCTGCTGAAGCCCCGCGGCTGGTTGTACTGGATGATGACTTCCACATAGCTGACCTGGCCGGTGTAGGGTCCGCTCAGCGGCGGGATGTTCACGGTCACGATGGACCTGACGCCGTCGTTGCTGTAACCGTTGACAGCCGCATTGGCCAGGGCGCTAATTTGGGCCGTGTTGCTGGGGTCAGTGCCAAAATTCGTGAGGTAATTGACGTACAAATCCTCGGCGGCTGCCATGGCCGCGGCGTCGGCGCCCGCCTGGGCGCGGCGCCGTTCGTCCTGGAGCAGTCCGCCGTCCACGGCGATGGCTGAAACCCCCACCAATCCAGTGAGGGAGATTGCGACCAGGACGACGACCTTCGCGGCCCTCGGTTGCGACGCAATGCGCATGGTTGACTCCTCTAGTTGCACATGGAAGTTTCGGCCGTGCTCGTCATGGTGATGCCACCAAGCAAGGCCTCCGGCATCCATTGATAGGTGATGGTGACCCTGACCGTGTTCGTCACAGGAATCACGCTGCCGTTTACGATCTTGGAGTGGTACGGGCGGTTACTGGTGTTCCAGGTCACCGAATATTGCAGCTGGCTGAGGTCCAGGCTCACGTTGTTGGCGGCGATGGCGTTGTTGTAAACGAGGGAGCATTGACCTGTGCCACCGGAAAAATTCCCGTCATCGGGCGCGGCCGCGGGATTGCCGGTGTCCGACGCGTAACCGGTCCCGTGTACGGACGCGTAGCGGGCGGCCTCGCGTGCCAAAGTCGCGACTTCTTGGTAGCGGAAGATGCCCATGCCGCCCACCAGCAGCCCGATCATCAGGAAAAACGTGACCGGCGCCACCAGGGCGAACTCGACGAGCGAGGCCCCCCGCCGGGGTGCGCGTTGTTGACGCATGGCAGACCCTCGAAACAAGGTTAGTTGGGGCTCGGCGTCACCGGGGCGACGCGCGTCCGCACCGTGCGGCTCAGTGTCACCCCCGAACCAATGCCGGGATAGTTGGTTACCGTAGCAAACTGCCACGTCACGGTGACATCCACGTACGGATTGCCCGCGGCGTCAAGGAGGGGGGGGAGCGGTACTTGTGATAGTTACGGTCGGCTGCGGCTGTAAATCTTGCGCGTCAGCCAATGCCGCGGTCGTGACGTCGGGGTAGGGCGAATAGCCCCGGGCGACCGGGTCGCTTTCGTAGAGCGCCCCCTGGCGCGCGCAGTTCTCGATGACCACGGAGAAGTAGAAAACGCGTGCCCAATCGACGGTGACCACGAACAGAAACATCAGGAACGGAAGCAAAACGGCCAACTCCACCGTGGCCGCGGCGCGCCTCGATCCTTGATTCATCCTTCTCCCCGGTGTCCAGCTCGGCAATTCTCCCTCGGCCCGATCGGCAGGATTTGAGAGATAGGCCGTCCCGAACGGATTGGGACGTCGCATAATCATAAACGCACAACTCCTTGTCTACGGAGAGTTGGCAATCGGCTTCCTTGCCTGGAGCCCATTCCCCAAAGAGCGTAATTCAGCTGCCGGGCGACGTGGATGGCGAAGTAGGGCTTGTCATTTGTCGAGGGGACGAGCCGCACAACCGATGCCGCAACGGTGGGGACCGTGGATCGCAGATCGGGCTTGAAGCCCGACCTCGAATGGATGGCGCGCGTCGACGCGGTCGGGAATGCCACCCTGCTAGTGCTGGTAACGTAGGTCAAGATTGGGAGGTTGGCAAATCAATATTCATGCAACGGAGTTGCTTCCTCGAACGCCGAGCCCAGAGGCACCCCAGATGGGCGACAAAGTGGTTTGCCGACCTAACCAAAGGCGCAAGGAACGTGCGGTGCCGCTACCGGAGGAGTTGTACGCTTCCCTCGTTGCTTTTAAGGGGCAATCCTGGCTGTGGGAGCCCATACTCCGGGCCTCAAAGAAGCGCTCGCGGCGAAGGGCTGGTCCTCGGAGAATAACAAAGGAGACGCATTTATTTTCTTGTTCGATGCGTCGAATGGCGCCCAAAATAGATGCGCCCCCTGGTATATGGGAGTTAATGAAGAAAACTGCTTCCAACAGCTGCGAAAATGGGATGATCCCCATCCTTTTTCTGGAGCCAGCTGCTATGGCCACTTCGCATGCCCGCAAACCTGCACCGCCTGCTCCGGCGTGATCGTCCGCTCCTTCTCCGCCCCATGCCGGCGGAACCATGCCGATACTAACAGAATCTCATCGATCTCATGGACCGTTGGCGGGAGCGTCCGCGCATGCCGTTTGCCATAGAGGGCAGTCAGTGCAATGGCTGCTTTGGCTCGCAACGCATCGTCCGTTGGGCCTGCGGTCACGGCCTTCACCAGGCCCTGGTCGATCAGATACCACAATTGCTGTCCGTCGTGGCCGGCCGGCGCATAGACGAACGAGTGATTGCTGGCGTCGCGCATTCGTTGCAAAAGAGTGTCAAGCCACTTCAGCACCGCGAGTTTGTCCCGCAGGGCGGCGGCGCGTTCGTACGCCATTGCCACGCCTGCGGCAGTCATGTCGCGCTCCAGGTCCGGCAGCAAATTTGGATCGCGGCCGTCCAGGAATGCAAGCGCGGCGCGCACCTTGGTTCGGTAT
>Ga0206872_10038_pt1 | contig 40880 bp, 39 predicted proteins | sample Alteio_BWOrgCont_34_FD_152906 | JGI IMG/M metagenome (GOLD analysis project Ga0206872, IMG submission 152906) | Enriched cells from forest soil in Barre Woods Harvard Forest LTER site, Petersham, Massachusetts, United States -... | ecosystem: Environmental > Terrestrial > Soil > Temperate forest >... | reverse complement strand
CCTCGTTCCCAAACTCCATTTGGGAACGCAATTGTCCGCGCAACTCCATTGCCTCAGTCTCCTTTCAGCCCGTTGCGACCGTCGCGTCGTTGCGCGAAATGCTAAAGATGCCTGTCGTCTTTTCCCTCTGCTAAAGCGCGGAGCTTGACGAGACTAACAACCCGTTGCCCATTCTTGGCAACCTTGCCCGCAGAAGCCCACGCTGGTGCGCCGGGACCGTCATAAATAATCTCTGCTTCTTCGGGAGAGACAACCCTCAGAACCACCAGTCGCGTGCATTCTGTGTACATTGCTACACTTTTGCCTGCCGTCATCTTGATTTGAACATCGCCGTTAGCATCATAACCATCGTGCCCAGCATGAGACATCGGATAAAGCGTAAGACCAAGCGCCTCTGCTGCTACCACCTCTCCTATCGAGCCAACGAGATGTCCATCGGGAGTGAATTTGCGTGTGGGGTAGCGTGCCTCTAATTCCGCAACAGCCCGATAAATGGCTGCTACGGGAAGTGGGAGTTTAATTTTCCTGCTCATACTGCATGTCCTCTTGCTAGTTGCTTTGAGTGGACAAACGGAGCCATGTATAGTTTCCAATTTACATCTGCTCCACAACCTCAATTCCTAGGAGGTTGAGGCCCTGCGCCAAGGTGCGGCCAGTCAAATCGCAGAGGACAAGCCGGGAGTTGCGGATGGGCTCTTCAGCAGTGAGGACGGGGCAATTTTCCCAGAAGCGATGGAAGAGGGTGGCGAGTTCGAAGAGGTAGAGGCAGAGGTAGTGGGGGCGATATTCCTCGGCAGCCATGACGATGGAGTCGGCGAAGTCGAGGAGCTTGCGGGCGAGGGCCAATTCGGCGGGTTCCGCGAGATGAATGGATGGCGTCGCCGGATCGAGATCAACGAGGCCCCGGATCTTGTGAAAAATATCCGCGACCGTTTGCTCGCCAGCCTTGCGGAAAATGGAGCGGGTGCGGACATAGGCGTTCTGCAGATAGGGCGCAGTGTTGCCGTCGAAGGCGAGCAACTTTTCCCAGCTGAAGACGTAATCGAGATTCCGGTTCTGGGCGAGATCGGCATATTTCAGCGCGCCGAGACCGATGATGCGCGCCAGAGCAGCGCGCTTGTGCTCTTCCAAGTCGGGACGCTTCTCCGCGATGATGGTTCCGGCGCGTTCCTCCGCCTCGGCTAAGAGTGCCTTGAGTTTCACATTGTCACCCTCACGAGATTTGAACGGCTTCCTGTTCTCTCCAAGAATCGTGCCAAACCAAACATGCTCCAGCTTCATTCCCGCGTAATCCCAGCGCCGGGCGGCATCAAAAAGCTGACGGAAATGCATCTGCTGCGGTCCACCCACCACGTAAATTGATCGCTTCGCCTTAAAATGTTCGTGCCGATAACGAATGGTGGCCAGGTCGGTCGTGGCATAGTTGTAGCCACCGTCCGATTTACGAACGAGAAGCGGATTGTCGCGAAATCCATCCTTATCCGACACAAGAAATGGATCGTCTTTTTGCGGCAACTTGCCCTCGGAAAAAATAGCCACCGCGCCTTCGCTATCCCGCGCGATACCTTTTTTGAGCAGATCGTCCACCACACCGGGAAGCGCGTCGTTATAAAAACTTTCACCGAGTGTGTAATCGAACTGGACGCCGAGCCGCTGATAAATCCGGTCGAGTGCCTCGAGGGAATATTTGTTGAATTGCTCCCAGAGTTTCCGGTTACCGGCATCGCCCTGCTGCAAAAGAACCAGTTCGCGCTTGGCGGCTTCGCGCACGGAATCGTCGGTCTTGGCTTCCTCCTGGATTTTGCGGTAGATCGCCTCGAGATGACCGAAGGGATCCTGCTCGAGCTTGGCCGCGTCGCCTTCGCGCTTGTAGCCGAAAAGAATCATGCCGAAGCCGGTGCCCCAGTCGCCGATGTGGTTATCGGCGATGACCGTGTGACCTAAAAAACAATACATCCGGGCCAGGGCATCGCCGAGAATCGTGCTGCGCAGATGACCGACGTGCATTTCCTTGGCGATATTCGGGCCGCTGTAATCGATGACCAGCGTCTCGGGATTGGATACGCGAGGAATTCCGAGCCGGTCATCCGTCCAGCGTTGCGTGACCTGTCGCGCAAGATACTCAGGCTTGAGACGAAAATTAAGGAAGCCGGGACCGGCTATTTCCGGCGTTTCAGCCACACCTTCCAGATTGATGACCTCGGCCAGTTTCGCCGCGAGTTCGCGCGGGTTGGCCTTGGCTTCCTTCGCCCCAACAAGGGCGGCATTGGTCTGGAAATCGCCATGGCGCGAATCGGGACAAGGGCGCACATAGGGTGCGGGCGGCACGGGCGAAAATAATTTCTGCACGGCCTGCGAGACGCGGGCTTCAAGTTCCTGGCGGGGAGTGTTCATCGGGAAATTCAATCTATCGGGCTTTGGGAAAAAATAAAGAACCGGCGTTGGAGAAGGGTAATTGGTTTTCTGGCATGGGCTAACCTTCGCATGAAAAAGTGATGGGGTGGTAGCCTTAGAGAACCTGGCGATCTTAGGGACCTTAAAAAGATAGGTGGTTTAGGATGGGTAGGAGAATGGGTCGAATTGGGAGGGAGGGGCAGTGAAACTGCGCGGACAAGTGCGTTCCCAAGTGCAACTTGGGAACGAGGGGGAGGAAGGCACCGCCGCTAGGGACAGCGGCGGCTACCTCTGAGGTGGCGGCTGATGTTCGTCGTGCCAGGCCTTGAGGGCCCAATCGCTGCCGCGGGCGATTTCTTTGCCAGTGAGGACGTAGGCTTGCTCGGTGCGCTGGAGGAATATCTGGCCGGACTTTTTCAGGTCCTTGGTGAGGAGACTGAAGAAGAAGAGGAAGATGATGAGGTTGAACAGGAGGATGATCGTGGCGGAAAAGACAATGCCCTGGCCGGTGAGATCGGTCTGGCGCAAGTGAAACATGCTGACCGTAAACGAGAGGTGAAAGCACCAGAAAAGTCCGATGCCAAAAAAGAGGACGGGCTGCCATTCCTTGAGCGGGTGATAGAAATCGATGGTAAGCCACAGGGCAATCCAGACGAGTGCGTAGATGGGAACGAAATAGGGCGAGAGGGCGATCCACCAGTTGACACGATCAGTCATGATGTGGCCGCCCTTGGAGGTGACTTTGAAGGCGGAGACTTTGCCGCCAGCGAGCATGGCGGCGAGCGCGTGGGTGAATTCGTGGCCGAGGACGTAGAGCCACATGGGACGCGGGAGGAGCACAAAGATGAGGAGCCAGACGACGAAACCGGCGAGGAGGCTGAGAGCCCAGGCGTCGGACCATTGTCCGGCGGGGACGGCGGTGCGGGCCAAGTCAATTAACGTGGAGACTTCCGCCACGACCAGCGGGACGAGAGCCAGTGCGATGAGGAACTTTAGGAGTTTGGCGAGCACTGATCTTTAGGAAAGCGTAGAGGGGTGGGTTTGTCGAGGAGGGGGAGGACCAAATTGCCAAATTTTCCAAATTACTAAATTAAGAAGAGGAAGGTTTCGCACGGAGGACTGCAGAGGTGGGAAGAGGGGGAAGGTTGGACGGAATTACGCAAGGCAAACGGAATTAACGGAATTCAGGCAGGAGGAAGAGGAAGGACATGATATCTGACAGGGGAAGGTTTCGCGCAACGACGCTACGGGCGCAACGGACTGAGGGGAGACTGAGGCAGTGGAACTGCGCGGACAAGTGCGTTCCCAAGTACAACTTGGGAACGAGGGGAACCGCTGATGGGGACAGCGACGGCTACCTTGGAGATTACAGGAGATTGACGGGATCGACGTCGATGGTTAGGCGGATGTCGTCGGGCCATGCGCGGTCCATGAAGAGAGGGCGGAGTTTCGGCGTGACGGCCATGATGCGTCGGGTGCGGAGGAAAAGCTGGAACCGATAGCGCTCCTCGATGCGGGCGATGGGCGCGGGCGCGGGGCCGGTGATCTCGGTTTCGGGGAGATCGAGGCGCTCCATTTCCTTGGCGAGTTGGGTGATGACGTAGAGCGTTTTTTCCTCGTTGCGGCCCTTGGCGGTGACGAGGACGAAGCGCTCGTAGGGCGGGTAATGGAGGCTGCGGCGGAAATCGAGTTCCTGCTCCGCGAAGCCGGTGTAATCGTGATGGCGCGCAAACTGGATCGAGGGATGAAACGGCACGCGGGTCTGGACGAAGACTTCTCCCCTTACCTGCCCGCGTCCGCTGCGACCGGAGACCTGCATGAGCAACTGGAAGACGCGTTCGCTGGCGCGGAAGTCGGGGATTTGCAGCGCAAGATCGGCATTGATCACGCCGACGCAGGTGACGCGGGGAAAGTGCAGGCCCTTCGCGATCATCTGCGTGCCGACAAGGAGGTCGATCTTTCCCTCGGCGAATTCGCCGAGCGTTTTTGCGTAGGCGTCCTTGCCGCGCATGTTGTCGGAATCCATGCGGGCGATTCGCGCATTGGGGAAAGCATCGACGAGGGCGTGCTCGACTTTTTCGGTGCCGCTGCCGGCGTATTTGTAGGGAGCGAAGCCGCATTGGGGACAGGCGTGGGGCACGCCGCTGGCGAAGTCGCAGAGATGGCAGCGAAGTCTTTCGGCACGGCGATGAAAGGTGAGCGCAACGCTGCAGTTCGGACACATCTCGACGTAGCCACATTGCGGACACTGAAGCGAGGAGGCGTAGCCGCGACGGTTGAGAAAAATAATGGATTGCTCATGTCGATCGATGCGCGTCTGGATTGCCTCGATCAAACGGGGCGCGACGAGGATCGGTGGATCGCCTTTTTTGGCGGGGCGAATATCGAGGATATGGGTCACCGGCATCTGCACTTCCTCGACGCGCTGGAGCAATTCGACGAGGCGATATTTTCCTTCCTTGGCGTGATGATAGGATTCGAGCGAGGGCGTGGCGGAACCGAGCACGACGGTCACGCGCTCGAGATGGCCGCGCATAACGGCGACATCGCGCGCGTGGTAGTGGGGCGATTCCTCCTGCTTGTAGGAGTGCTCGTGCTCTTCATCAACGACGATGATGCCGAGATTATCGAGCGGCGCGAAAACGGCGGAGCGGGCGCCGATGACGATCCGGGCGCGACCGGAACGGATGTGCTGCCATTGATCGTGGCGCTCGCCGGAAGAGAGATGGCTGTGCAGCACGGCAACGCCGACTTTCTGGCCGATAAAGCGGGCGCGGAAATGCTCGACCGTTTGCGGTGTGAGCGCGATTTCAGGTACGAGCACGAGCGCACTTTTTCCGAGGGCCAGCACTTGCGCGATGGCCTTGAGGTAGACCTCCGTTTTGCCGCTACCGGTGACGCCGTGCAGAAGGACGACGCGCGGTTTTTCGGCGGCGATTTCCTCGCTGATTATTTTAAGGGCGGCGATTTGTTCCGTGTTGGATTCGTGCGGTACCGATTCCGAAACGGGAGTATGGAGAAACGGATCGCGGTCCTGGGTGCGGGATTCGATGGAGATGAGATTGCGCTCGGCGAGACCGCGCCAGGCGGCGGGACCGCAGATTTCGGTGAGATCGGCGAGCCAGCCGGGGCCGTTTTGCTGGAGGTGGTCCCACGCCTTGCGTTGGGCGGGGGTTTTCTTCAGGGCGGCGATGGCCTCCTCAGGGAGCGTTGCGGTCAGGGGCTCGACCCAGAGGCGTTGCTTGAAGGTGGCGTCGGCGCGGCGGACGGCTTTCGGCAAGACGCTCATCAACGCGGTAGTGAGCGGGGCGCAGTAGTATTGGGCCATCCATTGGGCGAGCTCGATGAGGATGGGGGGGAGGAAGGCGGTTTTGCTGAGGACCTCCAAGATGGGTTTGAGTTTTCGAGCGGAGGGGTCGGAGGGGAATTCGACGACGTAACCGATGATTTCGCGTGAGCCGAAGGGGATGCGGACTTTGGCGCCTAGAGTTACTTCGGCGCTGAGGGCGTCGGGGATGTCGTAGTCGAAGGCGCGGTCGAGGGAGACTTCGGGAACGACGCGAGCGATGCGGGCCATGGATCGCTTAGTGTAGCGCGAGTGGATGGGGACGGCGATATTTCGTTGAGCGGTTGAGATTGGGTTTTCGGAAGGACCAAATTACCAAATTTTCCAGATTTCCAAATTAAGGAGATGAAGGGAAGGAGTTTTCATTTTGGCAGGCGGGGGACGTACTTTGCGGTTCGATCTTTTTTGACGCTACCGGCATTTGTTGTCTTCTTTGGGTAGGTCCTTCGACTGCGGCTCGCTCCTGCGGAGGGCAGTAACGCTTCGCATAAAGAAACTGCCGTGCGCAGCACCTCGCCTTCGCTTGGGATGACGGCGTTTTTAAAATCGGGGGTTTCTGGTCACCCGGACAACGAGTTGTCCGGGCCACCGGAAGAGAAACACCGTTGCACGGATTGCGACGGTTACGTTGGACGAAGGGGACCGCCGCTAGGGACAGCGGCGGCTACCTACTGAGGCACGGGGGCGTTACTGCCAGTTCGCAATCCAGGCGGCGGAATTGGTCGCGGCAGGAGCAAGCAGGCCAGCCGTGGACCAGAGATCGAAGAAGCCGCTGCCGTTATAAGGGGCGTTCGTGGTTGAGCCGGTGTTATAGCCGTAGGAGTAGCTCCAAGGATCCTGGATGTAGCTTGATGCTGTACCGGCCGAACCAGCCGGCGCGGAAGCATTGCCAACCTGACTTACTTTAAAGGACATATAAGTCTTTACCCCGGAGACGGGCGGATCGAGGAAGTTGGTCTGTCCGGATAATGCCTGATAGAGAGTTTGCGAGGTGGTTATGTAGGTTGAGCTGCTTCCATCGACTGACGATGAATTGTAAGGCGAAGTCGCCGAATTCGTGACCAAAGTAGTGGAAAAGGACTGCGGGTACGCTCCGTTGTCACTCTTGTAGCTTTCAAGGGCTGCGCTCATGGCCTGAATTTCACCGTGGGACCGGCTTCGCGCGGCCGCGGCCATGACGCCGGATGCGGCGGCCAGGGTGATGGCAACGAGGATACCGATGATGGCCATGACCACCAGGAGCTCGACGAGGGTGAAGGAGTTCAAGCGGGATTTACCCAGCTTTATCCGGACGAAGAAGACTTGGTGCATGGTGGCCTAGTAGGTGTGCACGTAGAACGCAGGATTCTGGGTGGTCGTGGTCGTGTTTCCATTGCAATTGGCCCAGACAGCGACTCCAGCCGTGCTTGTTCCGCCTGAGAGAACCATATCACCGGTAGTGGACGTGGAAAAATTGGGCATGGTCAGCACTGAACTGGGGGCAACACCGAGAACGCCGTCATAATCGCTGTCCATGGCGATATTAAAAGAGATGGACGTGCCAGAAGGCAGCGGATTTTTTGGGGAATCCTGCGTGCCCGCGGCGCTAGCACCGTAAACGTCGGAGCTTTTTAGATTCAAAAAGGCAATCCCGCGAGTATTCGTCGGTCCGGCGGCCGGGACGGTGTAAGCCATACCGTTTGACGGTTCGATATTGCCGCATAAAACACAATCGAGAGTCGCCCATGCGGCGCCGCCGCTAGTAGTATCAAGGATCAAGGTGTCCGTTGTAGTAGAAGTTGGGACGGGATAAATGCTGTACTCGGTATTATACGCGAGGACCGCCGTTTGGATGTTGGAGGCCGTCGCGTTGGCCTTGGCTCGTTTTGCCGCATTGATGGCGGCGGCACCGGCGGGGAAAAGGACGGCGGCCAGGATGGCAATGATGCCCATGACCACGAGCAATTCGATCAAGGTGAAACCGGCTTTTTTGATTAAACGGGAGGGAGTTAGGAGGCGTTTCATGGAGTATAGGGAGAGTCTTTTTTACAGCTTAAACTTAAAATAGCTCACCGGTGACTTATACGCGAGTGCTTTTGCGATTATTTGTTGTGATTAGTTGCGGTGAGGTTTGGGGATGGGGAACTGGCAATGGAATTGCGCGGACAAGTGCGTTCCCAAGTACAACTTGGGAACGAGGAACAACTGCTACTGCGGTTAGTGGTAGTCCGCGATCTCCGAGCGCGGGTCTGCTCTCCGATCGTCGCCCGGAGGTCGATGGCTACCTCGGAGGGAAGACATCCGCCGCTAGGGACAGCGGCGGCTACCTCGGAGGAAGACACCGCCGCCCAGGGTGCGGCGGCTACCACTGAGGTGACCACGCTCTCACGAGCGCGGCTACGTGGTATGGCGGCTACCACTGAGGTTTAATCGAGTTCCTTTTCGAGGCGCTCGGCGACCCACTGCTTGAGCATGCTTTGGTAGTTGAGATAGCGCTGGCGGGCGAGGCGTTTGAGGCGGGAGAGCATGCGGGGATCCATGCGGAGAGTGATGGTGGTCGACTCGTTGGTGTCGGTGCCGACGAGGGAGGTTTGCATCAGGCGCAACGCGATTTGGTGACTCTCCCAGAATTGGGCCTCGTCGGGCAGGCCGGTAAAAAGGGGAACGGATTCCCAATCGTTCACAACGGTGAGGCTCATAGATGTTCCTGGCTTTTGCGCTCGTAGAAATAGGTTTCCTCTTCCGTCATCGGGCGGGCGGCGACGACGCGGACCACTTTGCCCGTGGAGGTGTAAACGGCGAAGATGCCCTTGCCGCTGCTGGTGCAGCCGAGGCTGAAAAATCGATTTTGCGCGCCGAACCGAACGGAGTCGGGTAGCAACCGCAGGCTGAAGGAATCTTCAAAACTTTCGCAAATCTCTTCCTGACTGAGTTTGCTGGATTTGTAAAGGGACCACTCGAATTCCATCGATCAAAACCTAAAGGGTATCGCCAAAATAGTCGAGGACACAGGAGGAAAGAACCCCGGAGCAAGCTCCGAGGCATTTTAAGGTAGCCGCCTCTGTCCCTGGCGGCGGTGTCTTTTTTCTCGACGGACCGCCGCCAGGGACAGCGGCGGCTACCTCGGAACCAACCCCAAGGATTAGAGAACGGTGCCGCTGCGAATCACGCCACCCTTGGGAACGACGACGATGCCATCCCGGATGTAGTAATTGTCGCCGTCAAAGTCGTCCGGCTTGCCCTCGGGCGAGATGTGGACATTGTCCCCGATGTGCGCATTTTTGTCGATGATGGCCCGCTCGATATAAGTGTTCTTGCCGATTCCCTGGGGCGGGATGCCTTGCGCGAGACCGGCCTCGATTTCCGCCTGCGTTTGATAATCGTCGTGGCCCATCAGGATGGAGTCTTTAATGACTGCACCGGCATCGATCCGACTGCGAATGCCGATGAGGGCCCGTTCGATCTGCGCGTCCACAATGATGCAGCCATCGGAAATGGCGGCCTTGTTGAACTGGCCACGGACAATCTTGCTGGCGGGAAGATAACGGGCGTGGGTGTAGATCGGGGCCTGGGTGTCGAAGAAGTTGAACTTGGGGATTTCGCTGACCAGGTCAAGATTGGCATCGTAGAAGGCTTTGATTGTTCCGATATCCTCCCAGTAACCTTGGTAGACATACGAGAAGAGGCGACCGGTATTGATCAAATTCGGGATGATGTGCTTGCCGAAATCGACGTGCTTTCCAGCGAGCGCCTTGTCGAGGACATCGCGGTTGAAGACGTAAATGCCCATCGAGGCCAGGCAGACGTCGTCGCTCTGGATGTTCAACTTGGAACGGACGGAGCCCTCGATTTGCAGCGAGTCGAGCACAGCAGGGTCGGTCGGTTTTTCCACAAAGCGGGTGATGCGTTCCTCCGCGTCGATTTGCATGATGCCGAAAGCGCTGGCATCGCAACGGTTGACAGGGATCGTGGCGACCGTGACCTCGGCGCCGGTGGCGATGTGCTGTTCGATGACCTTCCGGAAATTCATCCGGTAAAGCTGATCGCCGGAAAGAATAAGGACGTATTTGTGCGGCACATTGCCGAAGTGGCTGAGGTTCTGCCGCACTGCGTCCGCCGTACCCTGATACCAGGACATGCTGCCCGGGGTTTGCTGCGCCGCCATGATCTCGACAAAGCCGTGGGAGAATTCATCAAAATGGTAGCTCTGCTGGATGTGCCGATGCAGGGACGAGCTGTTGAACTGGGTCAGGAGAAAAATCCGCTTCAATCCCGAGTTCAGGCAATTGCTGATGGGGATATCAACGATGCGATACTTGCCTGCCAATGGGACGGCGGGTTTGGAACGGTCCTTGGTCAACGGGAAAAGGCGGGTCCCGGCGCCTCCGCCGAGAATGACCGAAATAACATCGCGGGCCTGAAAAGCGGGAGGGCGAGAGGGCGTTTCCATTATCGGAACATAGGCAGGCAAACGGAATTTGCCAACTCTCCGATGTGAATTAAACGTGACGATTCGGATAATTCCTTCCAGAGCCCCAAAGGGGCGATTTAAGCCAGCCTAGGGCAACGCCCTAGGAATACTTCACGAAGAGCCAATAGCCCTGAAGGGGCGACCGAAATCTGAACTTTTAGATCGCCCTTACAGAGACCTCTGCAAAAGTCTTTCTTCAAGCAATCAGTCATCTTGAGCTTGTCGCACACACATGTGACAAGCTCAGTTCTGTACCTCTGAGAAAAGGCAGACCGAACTGATCCTTCGACAAGCTCAGGATGACTAATGCTAAATGTGAGAGTTTCGCAGAGGTCTCTTATAGGGCTTGCTTCCTGTCGATCACATACCTAGGACGTTGCCCTAGGCTGGCTTGGGGCGCCCCTTTGGGGCTTTTATTTCGATCCACATTGTAGATCGTTCCGGCCGACTATTCATAAACTCGAGATATTTTCGTTTTGCCCGCGATCTTGACGGTGCCTGCCCAACATGGCAACAAGGAGGTTCGCTTTTTAAACATTTATGTGTGGAATCGTTGCTTACCTTGGAGATAAAGAAGCCCAGCCGCTCCTGCTGGAAGGATTGCGTCGTCTTGAGTACCGTGGTTACGACTCGAGCGGTCTGGCTGTCTTGAATGGCAAGGGCCTGGAGATGGTGAAGAAAGTGGGACGGATCGAGCAGCTCGAACGCGCTTTGGGACCTAATCCCCTGCATGGCTCACTTGGCATTTGCCACACGCGATGGGCCACTCATGGCAAAGCGACGGAGGTCAATGCGCATCCGCATACGGACGCCTCCGGCAAGCTGGCCATTGTTCATAATGGCGTTATCGAGAACTACGGCACTCTCAAGAAAAAGCTGATCGAGAAGGGGTTTCAATTTCGCACCGAAACGGACACGGAAGTGCTGGCGTTCCTGATCGGATTTTATTTCGACACGCTTAATTCCGAGACGGAAAACCGGCTGGAGATGGCGGTGATGGAAGCGCTCCGGGAAGTCACCGGCACCTATGGTCTGGTTGCTATTCATCAGGACCAGCCCGATGTCATGGTCGGCGCGCGACGGGGCAGCCCGCTCGTTCTCGGCATTGGACCGCATGAGCATTTTCTAGCGAGCGATGTCGCGGCGATCGCGGCACATACCCAGACCGTGGCGCATCTGCGGGATTTTGATGTCGTTACTGTCGATCGCCAGGGATACCGACTCAAGTCGCTTACGCATAATGCGCCGGATGAGTCGGGGCTCGAGATCAGCCAGATCGATTACCAGGCGGCGGATGCCGAGATGGGCGATTTCCCTCATTTCATGCTCAAGGAAATCTTTGAGCAGACCCTTTCCATCCAGAACGCGGTGCGGGGTCGCCTGAACCTGGAAGAATGCACGGCGCAGTTGGGCGGATTGAATCTTTCGCCGCAGGAACTTCGCGATATCGACCGGATTGTGATCACCGGTTGCGGCACGGCGATGCATGCCGGCATCGTGGGTGAGTATATCATCGAATCGCTGGCGCATGTGCCGGTCGAAGTGGAATGGGCCAGTGAATTTCGCCTGCGCAATTCGCCGCTGGATCGGCGGACGCTCGTCTTGGTTGTGAGTCAAAGCGGCGAGACAGAGGATACGCTGGGCGCTCTCCGCGAAGCTCGTCGCAAGGGACATCGCGTCCTCGGCATTTGCAACAACGTGGCCAGCAGCTTGGCGCGAGAAACCGATGGCGGCGTCTATATGTATGCCGGGCCGGAGATCAGCGTGGCCTCGACCAAGGCGTTTACATCGCCGACGATTATCTTTGTCCTGCTCGGCTTGCTGCTGGGCCGGATGCGTTTCCTGTCCGCATCGCAGGGGCTCCAGATCATTCAGGCGATTGAGGCGTTGCCGGACCAGATCACGCAGGTGCTGAAGCAAAGCGGGCACATCAACCAGATTGCGGAAAAATACAGCTACTCCCGATCGATGCTCTTTTTCGGACGCCAGATGCAGTACGGCATTGCGCTGGAAGGCGCATTGAAGATGAAGGAGATTTCCTACATTCACGCGGAGGGTCATCCCACGGCGGAACTCAAGCACGGCGTCATCGCGTTGGTGGACGAGAATACGCCGAGTGTTTTTCTCTGCCCGAAAGATGGCGCATACGACAAGAACATCAATAACCTGCAGCAGATCAAGGCGCGCAAAGGCCCGGTCATTGCCATCGCCACCGAGGGCGATGAAGAAATTCTTCAGCAGGCCGACGATGTCATTTATATCCCGGACGCGCCTGAATATACCGCGCCGATCTTGAGTGCGGTGGCTCTTCAACTTTTCGCCTATCACATGGCGGTCATCCTGGGCCGCGATGTGGATAAGCCGCGGAATCTGGCGAAGTCAGTCACGGTGCCTTGATAGGCCGCAGCAGGGCCGTCACCTAGGGCCAGGTAATTAAGTTGTTAAGTAATCGCGTCCCGAAATTAAGTCGTTAAGTTCTAATCTAAGTTGTTAACTTTTTGGGGCCATTCAAACGCCCTACAAGGCGTTGACTACCGTATCGCAAAATCGTTAATAGCCTCATCTATGAAACTCGCAGATATTCCCATTCGGGATCCTTTTGTCCTCCCCGTTACCGATAGTGGCCTCTACTATCTCTTCGGCACGAAGCCCCTGGAGGGCATTGGCGGGCCTGCGACCGGTTTCGATACCTACCGCAGCCGCGACCTGATCGAGTGGGAAGGCCCCATCCCGGCGTTTCGTCCGCCCTCCGATTTCTGGGCAAAGACTCAATTCTGGGCTCCAGAAGTCCATGCGCATGACGGTCGGTACTTCATGTTCGCGACATTCAATCCCGGCAAGGGCTATCGCGGGACGGGAATTCTCGTCTCCGACCAACCGGAAGGCCCCTTCATTCCCTGGTCAGACAAGGCCGCGACGCCGCGGCACTGGCAATGCCTCGACGGCACGCTGCACATCGACGAGAAACACCAACCATGGATCGTGTTTTGCCACGAATGGTGCCAGATCCGCAACGGCTCAGTCGTCGCGCAACGCCTATCCCCCGATCTCCGGCACGGCGTCGGCACGCCGGTCTTTCTCTTCAACGCCACCGACGCGCCGTGGGTGCGCGCCCTTACCGAGAAAGAATGTGCCGAGTGGAGCGTGGGGCCCTTCCCGGCCTACGTCACCGACGGGCCGTTCCTGCATCGCACCGCGAGCGGGGCGCTTCTCATGCTCTGGTCAAGTTTCGGCGCCAAGGACTACGCAATGGGTATTGCGCGTTCGGAGTCAGGCACGCTCCTCGGTCCCTGGATTCAGGAAGAGAAACCCATTTGGCTCGAGGACGGCGGTCACGGCATGATCTTTCGCGCGTTCGACGGACGACTCTTCCTTACGCTCCATCAGCCCAATGACTCGCCACGAGAACGAGCGGTCTTTCGCGAATTGATCGAGCAGGGCGACACAATTCGCCTGAAATAGGACGCTATCTAATGACCAAGGCTATGGATAGACAGCACGCCATTCCATACGTCACAAGGTTCACCATGAACCCCGACGCAGCTCCATAAAATTGACCAAGTATCCCATCCCACCACCACATCTTTGTTTTGAGAAATGCAATAATACGAGCCTCAAACTACTTTTCCGAGCTAAGAGCTAAATGCCTTTTCGACGGCCTGGTTATACCCATGACTCCGTGATGACACATCCGTTTCCCTTTGACCCGACTTATGGTTATGACGAAGCGAGGTTGCTGAGGGTTCCGGCACCGGTCGGGCCTGATGATTTCGCGGAGTTTTGGACGCGGACTTATGAGGAAACGCGGGCGGTTCCGCTTGCCTTGGAACGGCGAAGGATTGAGAGTCCACAGAGCGACTTCAAGGTTTATGAAATCGAATTCGATTCCTTGGGCGGTGTGCGCATTGGCGGATGGCTGACCGTTCCCAAGCAGGGCACGATCACGCACGGCATGGTGGTGGGACATGGCTATGGCGGGCGCACCGAACCGGCCTTTGAGAAGGGTGCCGTTGCGATTTCACCCTGCGCACGTGGTTTCAATCGCTCGGCGACGCCGGACATTCCGGGCGAGGCTTTCCGGCATGTGCTTCATGGCATCAAAAATCGTGAGACGTATTCTCATCGCGGAAGTGCTGCCGATCTCTGGAGCGCAGCGTCGGCGTTGCTGGAGTTTTATCCTGATTTGGCATCGAGGCTCCATTATGCGGGCGTGAGTTTTGGCGGCGGAATGGGAGCGCTGGCACTGCCTTGGGATGATCGTTTTCACAAAGCATTTCTTCAGGTGCCGAGCTTCGGGAATCATCCGTTGCGCGTTCAACTACCCTGCGTGGGGAGCGGAGAAGTGGTGCGCAGTTATCACCGGCGGCATCCCGAGGTCATGGAAGTTCTCGCCTACTTCGATGCGGCGACAGCAGCGCGTTGGATCAAGATTCCGGTACTTGTGGCGCCTGCCCTGTTCGATCCGGCGGTGCCGCCGCCAGGTCAGTTTGCGGTCTACAACGGATTGGGCGAACCTAAAGAACTCTTCGTTCACCAGACCGGCCATTTCCCTTCGCCAACGGAGGAACCGGAAATACGGGAAGTTCAGGCCTGTCTGGACAGATGGTGGATCAGTTGATCAAAAGCAATTCTTACCGGACTGGAGAACCGTAGGAGGCCGCTTCTTCAGCGATCTCACCTAAAATCTTGCGTCGATCGGGGGCGTTTTGACCGTAAGCTTCCTTGCGTACTTCGATGGCTGGACGAATGATTTCAGCGCGCACATCGATATCGTGCCCGTAAAGGTGTTTCCATAAACGGCGCGTGTTGGCAATCGGGTCGCCGCCGGGATTTTCCTCATCGAAGGCAGGGCGGTACATGTCGACAACGAGCCGCAGGGCTTCCTTTAATTCTTCTTCTGTGGGACCTCCGGTCTTGGCCTTGACCATGTCAAAGGCCTCGATGTCTTTTTGTTCCAAGCGCTTGAGCTTGCCCACCAGCACGTCGAGGGGACTGGCGATATAAACAGTTATACTTCCGAAGACTTCCTTTGCAGCCCGGTCTCTCCAAGCCGGAGTGGTTATAAAAATAGTCGAAGGAACAAGCTCGATATAAGGTTTTGAGTGCGCTTTCCCCAGTTTCATCTTTTCCAAATGGCTGCTGAGATCCTCACTGGTGAACATATCAACATCGCCGCTCAGAAAGGAGGGATCGAGCCTCATTTGCAATGGAGTCGATCCAAAGACATTGAGCACAATAGGTCTGTCTTGCGGAAGCTTTTCAATAAAAGTCTTTAGCAACTGACCATTGGGCGTGTCCCAATTTAGAATTTTGTCGTGGCTTTGAGACATGCGACGGCCTGGTCAATGAGACGGTTGCTGACACCTTCGTCCTCGAAGAGTTCACGGGCGATGCGGCGATCCCGCGGACTCAGCGGTTTGCCTGCTTCTCTTTTGCGAATAATTCGCGCAGCAATAAGAGCCCCGCGCCAGTAGGCGTTGGGCTTCTGCGTTGAATAATTGCGCCAGTTGATGATCACACTTCCACAGTAACTCATTGCCGGATTAATTCCAAGCCTCCATCCCGAAGAGGCTTCAAACGAACTAAACCTCTTCCTCCTCGACCGTGGTGGTCGTGGCGCCGTCGCGGGAAACGGTGGTGCGTCGGCGAATGACGCGTCGATGAGCGTAGCCACCCTCACCCACAAACCCGGCGATTCCAAGAACGATGTAGGCCCAGAACCAAATGTTATTCGCGCCTTGGTCCGTATAGATATAGAACGCGATCAGGAATCGGGGAAAGAAAAGCCACCCGATCAAATTGACCAGATCGGGCAAGGGGTTGATGGGAATGCCCGTTTCCAGCCACGCAATAAAAAGAGTCAGGCGGGGAAGGAACAAGCCGAGGAGAAGAAACCACAACGCAATATGGCCGGTAGAGAGAAGGGCGTTCGTGTCCATCTTTCAAGGTACTCTGGATCGGTTTACTGTCCATGGTCGCCGCGATTTGCGCCGTTGTGCGGCACTGGACACGGATGCGGAGGGCGTTTAATCTTCTGGCAGGATTTATCACGCCATGCTTTTCCACGAACAATCGGAAGATTACCGCCCGCTCTTCTGGATGGGTGGGCGCCCGATTTATGTCACGACCCTTTTGATCATCCTGCACGTCGTGGCGTTTGTCGCGACTGCCCTCGCCATTTCCTCCCTGGGGCCAGGCATTCTGGATACCCTCAATCTGGATGGCTACCGGGCGCTGTATCATGGCCAAGTCTGGCGGCTATTTTCCTATGTTGTTTTTCCTCCTTCGCTTTGGTTCGTCTTTGCCATGGGCTTTTTATTTTTCGCGGGGCGGGAAGTTGAACAATTTGTGGGTCGCACGACATTCATCAAACTTTACGCCGCGCTGGTCCTCATCCCCGCGCTGCTCATTTCACTGGTCGGATTGGCATGGCCGATGCAACCGCTCCTCGGCGGAACGGAAAGTATTTTTGGCGTGTTTGTTGCGTTCGCCACAATTTATCCCGGCATTGTTCTCAACATCTGGTTTGTGAATTTAACCACCAAGGGCTGGGCCTGGGTGCTGCTTGGCGTTTATTCGCTGATTGACGTCGCTTATCATCAATGGTCGAGCCTGTTGGTGCTTTGGATGTGCGGGGCAGTCGGATACTTTGCGATGCGTTTAATTGGCGCGGGAAAAGGTATGAGTTGGCTGACCGATTGGCTTGATGAGCGGCGCACGCAGAAGCTGGTTCGGCAGAGTAATCTCAAGGTGCTGGAGGATAAGAAATCCACCGAATCCATTGATGCGATCCTGGAAAAAATATCGAAGCATGGTGTCGCCAGCCTCGATGCGCGGGAACGCGACGCCTTGGAACGGGCCCGTACCAATCTCCTGAAACGGGACAAGCGGTAGGTGCGCACCATTCTGTTTGCCGGGTTGCTTGGTGCGTTCCTGATGTTGGGGTTTGTTTTGATACACGCTGAACAGGTAGATCCCGTCCCGGATCGGGCGCCGCCCGTTGATTTTCATCATCTGCCCTGGACGGATGGGGAGACCCTCACCTATCTCATTTCGTGGACTGCGTTTGAAGCCGCACAAGGCATTTTTGTTGCGCAGGAAAAGGGCGACCATTGGGAATTCAGGCTTTCACTGGCCTCGCGGGGACTGGTCGATGACACGTACCCGTTTACCGGCGCGTTTTGGTCGTTCGTTGACGAGGATCCATGGCGCTCGGTCGAGTATGGTGAATATCGGTTTGAACCGCACCGGATAGTTAAAGAACGGACCCGCATCGATTACATGGAGCAGCAGGGCACTCGCGAGAACTGGATGAAGGGCGAAAAGAAAGTTTTTCCGATTACGCAGGACGGCATCGATGACCTGGGTTCGATGCTCTATCATCTTCGCGCCTTCGCCTGGAAGCCCGGGGACAAATACACGATGTTCGTTTACGAGAACAACTCGGAAAAGCAGGGCGAGGTCGAATGTCAGGCCCGGGAAACGCGCGCGTTCGGCATATGGCCCAAACAACCTGTGCTCCGTCTGCAGGCGTTGCCAACCAAAGGCACGCGTCGGCGGGGTTCCCTGATGATTTGGATGACCGACGATGCGCGGCATCTTCCGCTTCATGCCGAACTTCATTTTCTTTACGGCTCCTTCTCCATCGATTTGACCAAGGCGGAGAAGACGCTGCCGGTGACTCATTGAGGCGTCGCAAGACTGGACATCTCCGTCCGAGAACCTAAACTCATTGTATGGGCACGAGCCTTTATCTAACTCCTTACGAGATCTGATCAAAGAAAGCCTTATGCCGCTGCACGAACGAGACATCCACTATTTTATCGAAGCTACCGTCGCTTATCTGAACAAGATCACGGGAAATGAAATCGTCCTGCGCGATCCGACCATTGAATTTCAATCGCTGGTTTTTTCGGCCCACACCGGGTTGTTCCTTCTTAGCGGCGACGCGAACGGCTTTGTTTATTTTACCACTTCACAGCAATTCCTCCTGCATCTCCACACCGCGCGGCATAACCGCGGACGATTTTCCGAGGAGAATTCCCATGACGTGATGGTCGATATCACCGGCACGATTGCCCATAGCGTGCAAAAAAGATTCGGCCCCAGCCTGCATCTTTCAGAGCCCCGCATCTTCAGCACCGTACCGGACGATCCGATCGAAATGCCTCCGGCTGTTTTTGTGCAACCGATTATGTGGCGTAAGGAACATGCCTATTTTGTGCTTGGACTGGCGACATCCGAAACGACTTAAACTTTATTTTGTATGACCGGAACAGAAATTTACAAACGCACCGCCGCCTACGAGCGTGAAGCGAGTACGATCCGCCTGCACGCGCCACAGTGGAAACTTCTTCTCGCCTACGACGGGCAGCGCAGTTTGGCGGAAGTCGCGCTCAGCGCCGATGTCTCCTTCGCCGAGGCGTTGCCGCTAACCGAAAAATTCCTGACCAGCGGATGGATCGAGGAGCAACCGATTACGCTGGATCAATATTTGAAACGGACCGGCGCGTCCGACGTCTCCGCCATCGGTGCTGCCGTGCCGCCCGCCGTGGTCCTGCATGCGCCCAGGTCCGAGACTGCTGCCGCTCCGCCGCCGCCCCTCGAGCCCGAAACGCCTGCGGCCCCACTTCCACCTCCTCTCATGCCGAAAGTCGCGACACCGCCCGCTTTGTCCACACCGCCCCCTCCAGCGACTGCCTCGGAAATAAAAGTCCAGCAAGGCCCGATGCGATTAAGCGCGGTCGTCGATTACATCACGTCGCTGGTGGGAAACACCGCGCTGGGCCAACTCTTGGTCTATCGCGTTTTTCTGCAGGTTCCGCCCGAGCTTCTGCAGGCCGAGGACATCTCCTCCGTTCATCTGGTCAACGACACCAGCCTCATCCGAAGTGAGTCGTTGAAAAAAGCCATCGCCCGTGCGGTGAACGAGGTCGCGAAGCGTCCACTTCCGGACGGCGTGTACGCCCCGGCCTGACCGGGTCCTGCGGACGGCAGTATTTTTTAGCATGGAACCCAAGCCCCTTTCCTCCCGCGCACGGCGTCTTGTGCGCCCTTACCGGTCGGAGGACCGCGACACTCTCCGCGCGATTTGCGCCGACACCGGCTTTCTCGGCAAGCCGATCGATCCGGCCTTTGAGGACCGTGAACTCTTTGCCGATTACCTCACGAGTTACTACACCGATGTGGAGCCCGAATCGACTTTCGTCTGCGAACTCGACGGCGTGGTGAAGGGCTATCTCATGGGCGCGCGCTTTCCGAAGCGGAAGGCGCAGTACGAACGTCGGACATTGCCCATCCTCGTCGCACGCGGCCTGTGGCGCTATTTCACCCGGCCCTACAATGCGGCGAGCCGGCGTTATGTGCGCTGGATTATCACCCAGGCGCGCAAAGAGAATCCCTTCACACCGCCGGACATTGCCCATTTTCATTTCAACATCCGGCCCGAGGCGCGCAGCGTCGGCGCCACCGTCGGATTGGTGGATACCTTCCTGCAATACCTGCTTGATCACGGCGAAAAGCAGGTCTACGCCCAAGTCGTCACCTACGAATCACGCCGGAGCGATCGCCTGTTCGAACGGTACGGCTTCAAGGTCATTGATCAGCGCGAGGTCACCAAGTATCGCGACATCTATCCGGGAAAAATCCATCTCTTCACGATCCTCAAGGATTTGACGCTTAATGCGAAGCTCTATGGGGCGGATCTGCGGGACAAGCCTGAGGAATGAACTCCCGAAGGAAACGTGATCCCACAAAAGCTACCCTCCGCAGGAATTTGCAGTAGCCGAGAGCCTCTGCGTTCGCTACATTCTCCCCTCACCGAATTGCCAAAGACAGCGGCAATTCCCGACCGCACCCGTAGCTCAACTGGATAGAGCGCTTCCCTCCGAAGGAAGAGGTTTCGAGTTCAAATCTCGACGGGTGCACGTTTCTGATCCACATCTTAGGCCGTCGTGTCTTGAAGAGTGCATCGCTATTGACTGATAAGTCCTGTTAGACCTAAATGCCAATCCGTGGATTGGTCAGCCTTTATAACCCAAATTGGAGTCAGTCTAGTTTCTGTTTCCGCTTTCATGGGCGGGTTATACTTTATTGGCAAGCTTGTTATTGAACGATGGTTCAAGGCCCGTGAACAGGCTTACGAGTATGAGCTTAGAATATTGAGCCAGAGAGACAATATCCGCTATTCAAAGCTTCATGAGGATAGAGCCAAAGTGATTTTTGAAGCGCATCAATTGCTTGTCGCAATCTCAGGTCTATTGCCATTGTATCTGAATAAAAAAAATGCTGACGATCAAGACCGTGACTTAGTTTTTGAAGCCGTTAATCGGTTAGTTCATTTTGTGGATGAGAACGAAATTTATTTTTCTGAGTCACTGGCAAAGAAACTTTCGGACTTATCTCACCAATTACAAGGAGTTGGTTTTTCTGCTTACCTTTCTCACGCAATGCGTCCTGAAGAAGGACATAAGTATTTCGAGAGAAACAACGCTATGGCAGAAGCCGCAACAAACTATCTTAAAAAACTATTAGACGGAGAACTTTCTCCTCTCATAAGTGCCGTTAAAGCTGAATTTAGAGCCTTGTTAGGTGTCGACGACAAAACTAAATACTAAAATCATTTTGTCCCAGATCAAAGCCACCTCACGCTCTTGCAAGTCAGCTTAGCCGAGTTTAAAGGCTCTATTTTGGAAGAGAATAGTTATCAGAATAGTCGCTCGAACACTTTTCCCTGATTTACCTTTGAAAACCGTCCAAATCCAACGCTCAACTGGATAGAGCGCTTCCCTCCGAAGGAAGAAGTTTCGAGTTCAAATCTCGATGGGGGCACGCGTTAATGTGGTGCTTATCGTTTAACCCCAAATCATAAAAACTTTCTTTCTCCTCCCGTCTGTGGCATTTTTTCCTTGATGAATCGTGAAGTTGTCATTCCTGCGAACCAGGACGCGCTCGACCGAGCCGAAAAAACAGTCTGGCGCGAACAGGAGGGCTGGTGCTCACCTCAAGAGGCGATGGACATCCTCACCGTCGATAAAGGCCCCCGGTTCGAGCTCATTGAATCAGAAGCCGAGACTATTCCATGATCTCATGGAGCAACGTCGAGACCGCTCTCGATACGCTCAACCATAAAAATCCAGCGTTGTTTTCCAGAACCCTTCTGATTGGAGGATGGGCGGCGCTGCTTTACCATCGGTTGCTGGCACTCAAAAATGATTCGGTGTTCCCAGCCCCGATACCGGATAGTACGGCGAGATTAGTTTCAAAAGACCTCGATTTCACCCACGTTTGGAGTGAGGACTTTTTCGATGCTTATCCCGATTTTGTCGTACAGCCTTCGACGGGAAGACCCTATTTGGAAGTCGCGGGCATCCGAATCGGTTTCGCTCAGGTAGGTGTGACCTTTGATCCCGAAGAGGCGTTTGAGAAATCGCGCATCTTCAAAACTCATGCGGGGACAAACTTTGCCACGCTTGATCCAGTTCGTCTTTACCGTGAAAAGCAGGCATTGATCGAAAAAGGACGAAGTAAGCCCAACGATTATTTTCATCGGGAAATCGCATCTGCCTACGCTAGATTTGAACTTGCGGAAGCATTTAAAAAGCACTCGTCTGAACCTACAGCTTCAAATCAAGTTCGAATCGAACAGCTTACCCGAGAATTAAAAGACATGGCCCCTGAATTGATCGAACGCTCTTAAAAAGCCTCCTCCTTCCCTCCGAAGGAGGAAATTTCGAGTTCAAATCTCGACGGGTGCACCATTACGGCCGACTTCCCCGGGACACGCCTGCTATCCGCGCAAGAGTAGAAACCGCTGGTGAAGAGTAGGTCGTCCCCGGAAAAAAAGTTGCAAGTGAGTGGCTAGCATCGATAATTGCAAGTACGAGTAATACCCGAAGATTTAACCGTGTACTTGGGAGAAATGTATGATGAATAAAGCGTTCTTGGTCCTCATTGTTGCCATGTGTCCTGTCACTCTGTTTGCCGGCGAAACGATGGTGACTCAAACCACCCAAACCACCCGCACGACCACCAAGTGCAACTTCCGGGTGGATAAGTGTGAAACATCCGTCGCTACCGATCCTGCTTATTTCCGCTATAAAGACGGTACCCTGATCGGCAAACCGGTAAGCCCAGGTGAAGCGGGGGGAGCTCCTCCCGAGTATCAACCACCTTTTACGTTTTTGAATTTTTCTCCTCAGCCACAGACAGTCGAAGATCTAGTCGCTCAAATCCGGAGCAGCCTCAGCAACTGTCCGGAAGTGACCGTTCAGTATAATGACGACACTGGCGATATTACTGTTCATTACCTTAAGAGCACCTGCGACTGCGATTGTGATTGGGTCGTGAATGTTAGAAACGTCAAGGCGGACGATTTTGTCTGGAAACAAACCACCGATAACTACTCGCCCTATCTCGGTCAAATGGAGCGGCAAAAGTTCCATTGTATCAGTGAACAGGACGCTCAAAAAATCCAGGTGGCTTGCGAGCAGATATGCAGGATCAACAGCTGGACGATGTACAAGTAATCAGATGTGAAACGGGCTAAGAAAACGTGAAGAGAGTTGATCGTTAATCTCTTGGGTTGAATTCTCCGAAGCTTGCTCCGGGGTTCTTTACTTGTGCGTATGCCTTTTTCCCTGTCCAAATGAAGGGATTTCGAGTTCAAATTTCGACGGGTGCACTTTCTTGGAAGCATCCATCGTCGCCTCTTTTCTGCCCATTTTCCAAAAGTTATTGATTTATAGATATTATGATGCAATTGTTCGCATCGCTGAACGAACTTCCGTAGCACGCGCCACACCTTTTGCACAAAACACCCATGAAAATCGATGCTCGCACGGTGACCATTTCCGCCATGGTTCTTTTTATGGCGATGGTCTCTGCGCACGCGACCATCGTTACCTCCATGAGCGATCCCTCTTTGGACGAGGCCTATTTGGAGAACTTCAGTTCTGCTCGTCATGGGACCGATTCCTTCCTGCGATTCAATGATCTCACGATTACGGCTCCGGGCTCTGTGTTTCAGATTTCGAACGAGTACTCGGGCCTTTATAACACCCAGGGAAATTCCCTGAATAACGATGAGGGGTTCTCCCGCGAACTCCTCTTTACCTTTTCAACTCCCCAAGCCGTCTTCGGCTTTAACTATGGCGCCCTGGACCAGAGCTGGACCTTCTCTGTTTACGACTCCTCGCACCATCTCATCGAGTCAACGCTTGTCGCGCCCGATTTCGCCAGCAACGCGGGCGATTTCGTTGCCCTAACGAGCAAATCCCCCGACATCGCTTATGCCACCTTCACCGAAGCAACCGGCAGGCATGACTATATTTTATTGGATAACTTGATGTATTCCGTGGAGGTTCCTGAGCCCTCGGACTACGCCGTCTTCGTTTTTGGCGCTGCTGTCGCGTTCGTGGCCTACCGCCGCAGTCGCAGTTGGAAAGTCCAATCCGCGCTTTAAAATCTCGTCGTCTCGATCTCATTGAGAGTGAGTGAGAGGCAGACGCGCTTTCTTCGCCTTTTTTGCTTTTTTTTCAACATTAGCTATTTTCTTTAGTGTGCTAACACTATGCGGCATTGTGGAAGCCTTTACCGCCTATGCATGAAGTCACTTATTCGCAGGCCGGACTTAAGCAAGCCCTCCTGAACGAGTCGGTTCGAAATGAACCTGCCCGGATTCATGAGCTTTCCATTGCCGGGTCATTCGGGCGAGCGCTGGTCGTCAGCAAAATTCCGTTGGAGGATTCGGCGGTCTGGGAGCATGGCCTTAAGGATGCGGCCAATGATCACCGCTATTACAACGTCACCCATGAGGCATTGCAGGATCAGTTTTCCAATTACTATCTGCTGCTGAAGGATTCCGCCGATTCCACGCTTGCGGTTCAGCCTTTTTTTGTGGTCGACCAGGATGTCCTTTTGGGCATGCCTGCTTTTTTCACCCAGATCATGGAGAGAGTTCGCGGCAGATTTCCTTCCCTGTTAAAACTTCGCACGTTAATGGTCGGATGTTCCGCCGGGGAGGGTCAATTGGTCCAGGCCAGTGGTGGGGTGGCCTCGTCATGGGTCGCTCGAACGCTGGCTGAAGTTTTACCTCGCGTGGCCCGGGAACTTAAGGCGGAGTTGATTGTCTTCAAGGATTTTCCCAAGGCCGAGCGCACCAAGCTTGGAGAGCTGAATCAATTTGGTTTCAAGCGAATCTCGAGCATGCCGGCGACGAAGCTCGAACTGAATTATACGAGCTTTGATCACTATCTCGAAACAGCCCTGAGCGCTAAAATGAGAAAGGACCTGCGCAGAAAATTCCGCAAGGCCGCAACGGGGCCTGCGATCACGATGGAAGTGGTCCACGACATCACACCGTTTATCGACGAGGCGTTTCCTCTCTATGAGCAGGTCGTGAGGAAATCAAAGCTCAAGTTTGAAGTGCTGACCAAGGCCTACTTCATGGCGCTTGGACAAAAGATGGGGGACAAGGCGATTTTCATGGTTTGGCGACAGGAAGGCCGAATGGTCGCCTTCAATTCCTGCATCGCGCATCAGGGCGTCCTTCGCGACAACTACGTGGGGTTCGATTATACCGTGGCGCTCGATTTCCATCTTTATTTTGTCAGCCGCCGGGACCTCTTTTCATGGGCGATCAAGAACGGTTATCACACCTATTACAGCGCGCCGCTCAATTACGATCCGAAGCTCCATCTTCGGCAGAAGCTATCCCCTCTCGATATCTACGCCCGCACTTCCCGGGCATGGCTCAATCCTCTTTTCCATCTTTTTCTGCCGCTGATGGAGCCGACCCGTTACGATCCCCTGATCAAGCGGTTTTCGAATGCGGACGAGTTGGCGTGACGAGTTGTTTTTAATCTCTTGGGTCTAATTCTCCGAAGCTTGCTTCGGCTTTAGGGGTAGCCCGCGATCTCCGAGCGCGGGTTTTCCCATTCCGTCGCCCGGCGGTCGATGGCTACCTCGGAGGGAGACATCCGCCGCTAGGGACAGCGGCGGTTACCTCTGAAAGTCTGGCGCTCTGCGGCTACTTGCTTTTCAAGCTCTGGTTTTTCCGGATTAGGGCCTGTCGTGCTTCCAGGCTTTTGCGCGTGGTCAGTCCGTCTTCGGGAGTATTAAGTGCGTAATCGAGGAGATAATCGAGCCGTGACGTGGCCACATGCATGCGCGTATCGGAAGAAGCGTAATAGATAAGAACGGTGCCATCGGCTTTGGCGATCCAACCGTTGGTGAATGTAACGTTGGACACGTCCCCTACCCGCTCTTCCTCCCAAGGCGCCAGAAAATAACCGCCGGGCGAGGCGATGACCTTTGAAGGATCCTTGAGATCGGTCAGGAAAATATAGGTGACGTAGCGCAGACCCGCGGCGGTATTGCGGACGCCGTGCGCCAGATGCAACCAGCCTTTTGCTGTCTTCAACGGTGCGGGCCCCTGCCCGTTCTTCACTTCCTTGATCGTGTGATAGAGGCGGGGATCAACCACGCGCTCCTCAACAATCACCGCTTTTTCCATGGAATCACAGAGCGCCCAACCGATTCCGCCGCCCTTGCCGGTCTCGATGAAACTATCCTGAGGACGTGTGTAGAGTGCATATTTGCCATTGATAAATTCCGGATGAACCACCACGTTGCGCTGCTGGCTGCTCTGCGATTGGAGGTCCGGCAAACGTTCCCATTTCTTGAAATCGCGCGTCCGGACAATACCGCATTGGGCCACCGCGCTGGAGGTATCGTATGACGGGGCGGAGGGATCCTTGCGCTCCGTGCAGAAAGTGCCGTAAATCCAACCGTCCTCGTGCCGGACCAAGCGCATGTCGTAGACATTGGTATCGGGATTGCCCGTCTCCGCCAAATCGAGGGGCTCGTCCCAAAATTTGAAATGGTCGATGCCATTGGCGCTCTCCGCCATGCCAAAGAAGGATTTGCGATCGTAACCTTCGACGCGAAGGCAGAGCAGGATTTTTCCCTCATGCTCAATCGCGCCCGCATTAAACGCAGCGTTGATGCCCAGACGTTCGAGGAGGTGAGGGTTGGAGGCGGGATCGAGATCGTAACGCCATTCGATGGGAACATGTTCCGCCGTTACCACCGGATTTACATATCGGTCAAACACGCCGTTGGACCATCTCTCGTCTTTGGAGTTGGAAAGGTTGATTAGTTTATCGTGGCGAAGTTTGAGAGCATCGAGCTTGTCGTTAAAGGGGGCCGGATTCATGGCAGCCAATCTAGGGGAATTGAATCTGTCCCGGCAAGAACGGCTGATCCCGGACTATCGGTCTGGACGTTCTGTATCTCTAAGAAAAGGCAGACTGAACTGATCCTTCGGCAAGCTCAGGATGACGGATTCTAAAAGACATCCTCGGCACAAACATCGTTTGGCTTTTCTATTTTTGCACATCTGCCATCGTCGCTGCTTATGCCTCAATATTCCAAAGCCAGTGAGATCAAGGTCGGAGTGGTCGGTTATGGTGGAGCTTTCAACATGGGGCGATCCCATTTGAACCAGATGAAAGCGGCGGGCATGAGCCCGATCGCGGTCACCGAAGTCGATCCGACGCGTCTTGAAGCGGCCAAGGTGGATTTTCCGGGAATCGAAACTTACAAGAGCGTGACCGAGATGCTCAAGAAATCGTCGGTCGACCTGGTGGTGCTCATCACGCCGCACAACACCCACGCGCCGCTGGCCATCCAGTGTCTCAAGGCTGGTCGCCATGTCGTTTGCGAAAAGCCGCTGGCCATCACGACGGAGGAAGTCAATGCGATGATCGCCGCGGCCAAGAAATCGGGCGTCATGCTCTCGACTTACCACAACCGCCACTGGGATGGATGTATTCTGGAAGCAGTGAAGCTCATCAAAAAGGAAAAGGTCATTGGCGATATCGTGCGCATCGAATGCCATATGGGCGGCTACGGAAAGCCGGGCGATTGGTGGCGCACCAGCCGCCGTATTTCCGGCGGAATCCTGTACGACTGGGGCGTCCACCTTCTGGAATATTCGCTTCAACTGATCGATGCTCCCATCACCGAAGTCAGCGGTTTCTCCCATCACGGGCACTGGGCGGCTCATACCATCTGGAAAGATGACTCCAACGAAGACGAAGGCTTTGCGGTCGTGCGATTCAAGAGCGGCCAATGGTTGACGCTCTGCATCAGCAATATCGATTCAAAGCAGAAGGAGGGCTGGCTGGAAATCACTGGCACGAAGGGGACTTACGTGATGGAAGGTGGCGATGCCAAGACTTTCGTACATGGCGCGGATCGCCGTATCACCACCACCCGTTTCCCCAATCCCCCCGGGCAGGAGCATCGCTATTACGAAAACGTGCGTGATCATTTGGTGAAGGGGAAAGCGCTGGTCATTACCCCGGAATGGTCACGCAGGCCGATCCACATCCTCGATCTTGCCGTCCGTAGTGCGAAATTGGGCAAGACACTTCCAGCCCGGCACGCCTGAGTTGTTCCTTTGGAGGGTCAGCCTCCGGCCTGACCTATCTTCCTAGGTAGCCGCCACACGCTGGGTGGCGGTGCCTTTCCTTCTGTGGTTAGCCGTCGATCTCCGGGCGACGGTTGGAAGGCGGACCCGCGCTCGGAGATCGCGGGCTACCAACTGCACGCCGCAAGCTCCAAGGGATTAACCCGACGAGATCAAATCGTCAGGGACGAACAGGAGAACCTTCTCCAACCGATAAAGCCTACGACGGCGAGGAAGACGAGGAGTCCGTATTGCGATGGCTCGGGGACGACCACGACATCATCCAGATAATAAAACGAAGGGACGTTATAACCTCCGAAAATCAGGTTGGTCGTTGACGAAGTCGCCGTAAAACTGGTCTGGTACTGCGAGTATGGAACGGTGGGAGTGTTAACGAGGTCCAGGTACGTCGTGCCGCCTTTGATATAATTGTCCACTCCGCCCGCTGAGACTCCCGCAGGAGTGTCTTGCAGAACGCCGCCAATGTTGGCGAGAAATTCATTGTCGGTCTGATCGTTCGCCAACTCGAATGAGACGTAGTACGTCGTGCCGATGACCGTATCGAGAGCCTGGGAGATATAGTCGAATTGATTGCTAACGCCTCCAAATTCGGCGGAGTAGGTCCCTTCGTAGGGCATGGTGGTTGTTACGCCAAAATCTGATCCGTCAGGCGCATTCTGGGTTGTCCATCCGTCGAAGTTATCGGTTTCAAAGCCGCCATTCGACACAAGATTCTGCTGGGCCTTGGAGGAAACAGCGAAGGCTCCAATCAGGATAATAGCCAGACTGAGGATGCGTAAATTCATTGGTGCTTTAACAATGATATTGTTTAATAACAATTGAATGATGGATAAACGAGAAATTAGAAATGTCAACAAATTTAGTCACGTCTGTGACTATGCTTTTTAATCTCTTGGGTCTAATTCCTCGAAGCTTGCTTCGGCTTTAGGGTAGCCCGCGATCTCCGAGCGCGGACCCGCTCTCCGACCGTCGCCCGGAGGTCGATGGCTACCTCGGAGGGAAGGCATCCGCCGCTAAGGACAGCGGCGGCTACCACGGAGGGGAACCACGCTCTCACGAGCGCGGCTACGCGGTGCGACGGCTACCTCTGAAATGCCTCGGAGCTTGCTCCGGGGTTCTTTACTAGATTTTAGAGTAAATCGGTCAGGTTGCCGTCCTTGCCGTAGTGGACATCGTAGACTTTCCAAGCGCCATTGACCTGCTCCAGCATTACGGTGTAGTGGCGCTTCTCTCCCGACCAAAACAAGGCTATATCGACCTTGGCCTGGGTTTGCTGGATGGAAGGCTTGCCCACCACAAATTTGGTAGGCGGTTCCTGACAGCCCAAGAAAATATCACCTTCGATGTCGGGAGCGGCGTCCTTGGGTTGGGGTTCGTTCACTTTTTTCCAAAGACGCCTATAGAGCTGCGGCGTGACCCATGGTTTGGCCAATTTAACGCTGTCCGGGGTGAAGCCCGTGAAGTGTTCCAGGGATGAGTGATATAAACCCTGAACCACGACGTCCGGACTGTCGGTCGCGGGTGCGGCCATGACCGGCAGAGCTGAACAAAGTGCGATCAAGAGCAGAGTGACGAAGCGGCAGCGGATGAACTTCATGCCCCGTGCTAACATGGCTGCGCATGGTTATCAATCAGCATTGGTTGGCGCATCGATCAAGTGTCCCTACAGAGACCTCTGCGAAAGTCCTCCTCCAAGTAATCTGTCATCTTGAGCTTGTCGCGCATACATGTGGCAAGATCCGTTCTGTAGATCGAAGAAGAAAGGCAGGCCGAACTGATCCTTCGACAAGCTCAGGATGACTAATGATATATGTGCGGGTTTCACACAGATCTCCCACAGGACTCGATCATTTCCCATGATCCCCTAAGGCGAGATCACCACGACAACGCGGAACCCGCTGGCATGATCCTGGGCACCGGGACCATCGCCGCTGCGACACGACGAGAGCAGGCTCTGGGGAATGCGATCGACCCATGAAGCCCCACGCAAGACCCGCCAGTCGTGCTTGTAGTCGTATCTGTCCTCGCACCATTGCCAGACATTGCCGCCCATATCATATAGACCGTAAGCGTTTGCCGGGAAGCTCCCCATGGGGGACGTGTGGTCAAAACCGTCCTGGGTTAGAACTTCGGCGTAGTTACCTACCCCCTGCGGCGGAGGCCATTGGCTTCCCCACGGGTAAACGTCCTTGATCTTGCCATCCTTGTCCTTGGGCAGGTCCCGGCTGTCCTCGTCCAATCCCACCGCCTTGCTCCATTCGGCATCGGTGGGCAATCGGTACTTCTGATTGGTGGCCAGTTTCCCTTCCGCCTGCTCCTTCTTCGTCAGCCAATCGCAAAAGGCGTGGGCATCGTCCCAACTCACCATCACCGCCGGATCATTCTCGGTCTGGTCAAAGCCGGGCTTGGGCCAGTCGCGCCCCGTGGCCGCGACAAAGACCGCGTAGTCTTTCACCCGCACATCCCAGACACTGAACAAAACGTTATCGATTCCTGCCGGAACAAACTTTACTCCCAAGCTGTTTGACCACGACATCCCGGCAACCGGACCTGTGATCGCTGCCAGATGTTGGGTTGCGGTCTGCGCGGCCTGCTGCGCTTTTTCCGTATCGGCCTTGGCCTGCTGGATTGCCTGGTCTGATGCCGCCGCGTGACTTTCCGCATCCTGCTTCGCTTTTTCGAGGACTGCTTTTTCCTCATCGTTCATCGTCTGGGCGGCGGCTTGCGCGGCCGCATCATCCGCTTTTTGTTTTGCCAGGTCGGCAGCAGCGGCTTTGGCGTCGGCTTCCTGCTGGGCCATTTGCGCCTGCTGAACTGTTTGCGCTTGCGGTGTCCTCACGATGAAAAAATATCCAAAACAATCCAAGGCGAACAAAATAACCATGCACAGAATGACCAGCCGATCTTTGCTCGAAAGCTTCGTCGATGGAGATTTCGGTTCGAATTCGAGTTTCGGTATCGGTTCGGGTTTCGGTTTCGACTTGGCCTTGAGTTCCGGCTTGTGCTCGAGCGGAGGCTTGGATTCAGGTTCGGGCTCAGACGCCATCGCCTTGACCGGGAGCAACGGTAGCGGTGCTTTTGTCTCGGGGAATTTGACCGGGGCCGCTCTCAACCCGAGCATCTCTCCCACTTCGGCAATGCTCTGAGGACGCGCCACCGGGTCCGTGGCCAGGCATGCGGCGATGGTCTTTTCCCATTCGTCGGGAATTGGCTTGCCTTCGATTCCCAGCACACGCCGCCTTAGCGTCATGGGCGGCGGCCAAACTTCCCACGTCTGCGCGAGCACATCTTTGTTGTCGCTAAAGCAGGGTGGTTCGCCGGCGAGCAATTCATAGAGCGTCGCCGCGAAGGCGTAGATGTCATCCTGCACCGTCGGCTTCCCGCCCGTCGCGAGTTGGGGGCTTGTGTAGCTCAATATATCGGTGGCGCTGCCATGCGTGGTCGAGCGGTTGAGGGACTCGCTGATGTGCCGGGATATCCCGAAATAAGCGATCTTCAAATCTTCGGCCGCATTGATGATCAGATTGTCAGGCTTCAGGTCACCATGAACGAGCTTCACTTCGCGATGGGCGTAATCGAGAGCATCGATAAGTTGCCCGGTCCATTCGCGGACCTGTTCGACCTCGAAAGCCTTGGTCGGTTGGTAAGTGAGCCAGGTGGCGAGCGTGTGTCCATCGACGTACTCCATCGAAATCACCGCAACGGCGGCATCATCGATCAGGTCGTGGATGCGCGCGATATGCGGATGGACCAACTCCATGCTGTGGGATGTTTCCTTCAGGAGTTCGTCGATGAAAGCCGAGTCGCGCCGCAGGAATTCCGGCAGGATCCTAAGCACAACTTCCTGCTGCAAGTGTTCATCGAGGGCAAGCCAGACCACGCCCGCGCCGCCCCAGTCCAGTATCCGTCGCAGGACGTAGCGATCGAACAGCTTTTGGTCCGGCACGAACCCACGGACCGTCGAGCCGAGGCCGAGGAAATCCAGTTCCGGATTAAGTTCGTCCCTGGTCATGGGTTGACCACTGCCTTCGGTCTAAATTTTTCCAAGATTCCATCACGACTGAAATCTTCCCACGAGGTTAGCTTGATCATGGGAATCCTTTTCCGGCGCGACTCACGGAGGGATTCCCCTGCGATTGCGCCATCTGGATTCATGCTGATCGAACTGCTCGTTGTAATAGAAATCCTCACCATTCTCATCTTCATTTCCACGTCGGCCCTGCCAAGCTCAATTAGATATGCACGAAGGCCAAAATGCATGTCAAATCTGCGGTAAATCGATGCACCGGTAGGATATGGTTATTCCCTTCTATTTTATTTTGTTTGGGGCACTGGTTCTGTTTCGTGAAGGCGCCCGTAATCGACAGCCATGGTGTGATCATCCAGATCGGTGTAGATTTCGACGAAGCGTTGGCCGAAATGAATATCGCTCCAGATGTAGTCTTTCTGGCTTTGCACGGGGGCGGGAATGACGGTGTCGATGCAGACGATGGAGGTCAGGATGCGCGCGTCGCACTTCTCCAAATCCGCCGGGGTTTGTCCGTACAGGGGACTTTGCTCGTCGATGATATGGCGGATGGTGAGAGCGACCGGAAAGGTGATCAGGCGGTCGAATTGAAGCTTAAGCGGATAAAACCGGCGCATCTGTTCACCTTCCTTGGTCAGTTCATTACGCATAAATAACATGCGAAATTCCGCCTCCGCCATCGCATGATGTCGCAGGTTGGCCACCCGCAGCATGAGGGCCGGTTGGCCGTCGAAAGGGCTGATCACCAGATTGCGGCTGAAGACCAATCGGGCCGTAGGACGTGAAAAGCGGACAAAGATCAGGCCGGTGATAACGGCCAGGCCGAACAGACCGACCATGATTTCCACCGTGGCCACGATATGCCCGTAAAGCGTGTCTGGATAAAAATGGCCGTAGCCAACCGTGGCGAGGGTCTCGACGCTGAAGAAGAAGGCGTCGGCATATGTCTCCGCTCCGTTGATGCAGGGGCGGCCCACATAATAGAAGATCGAAAAGAGTATATTGACCGCCACATAGATGCTCAGGATCAAGGCGGCGAATTGAGGCCAGCTCAATCTCAACATCCAATGATAGATATCGCGAATATCGCGCTCGCTGGCGTTGAATTTGTAAAATTCAAACTGCCCGGAGCGAACTTTAATTGGAGAAGATTGTTTGCTCATGTGACGATGGGCGATTGCCCGATAGACTTATCCGGCCACGACCCCGCCTTTGGCAAGGTCGAAAAACGAATTCAGGTTACCCCCTCGAGATTATTGCGATTTGTCCGTTCCGAAGTAGCGTGGAGATATGATACGTCTACTTACCACCCTGTTTGTCAGTTTTTCCATTCTCGGTTTAACCGTCAAAGCGGATCCTCTCTCCGTGGGAGCGCCTGCTCCGCAGATCACCGCAATTGATCAGGAAGGCAAGCCAATCCAGTTCGAGGATGTTTATGCCAAGGGAATCACGCTGGTTTATTTTTACCCGAAGGCGGGCACAGCGGGCTGCACGGCGGAGGCCTGCTCACTGCGCGATTCCTATGAGAAATTACACGCGAGCGGTTTGCAGATCATCGGCGTGAGTCGCGACAACGCAGGCGCGCAGAAGCATTTTCAGGAAGAGAATAAGTTGCCCTTTGTTCTGGTGGCGGATACCGATGGCAAAGTCGCCGAGGCTTTTGGAGTCCCGATGATGACGAAGGGGGACCTCGTCCTGGCCTCGCGCCAATCGTTTATCGTGAAGGACGGCAAGATCGCCTGGAATTCGCTTAAGGCCCAAACCAAAGGCAGCGCCGACGAGGTGCAGAAGGCCTTGGACGGGCTGAAGTAAATTTCTCCAAACGATCCGTCATCTTGAGATGTTGAGAAATCAGTTCTGTACGTCGAAGAAAAGGCAGCCTGAACTGATCCTTCGACAAGCTCAGGATGACGAATTGCTTTAGAGAAAGTCTTTGTAGATTTCCCCTGCTCCACGGATGACCACGTCCCCCTCCTCCGCCTCACCGGTATCAAAGCGCGAACTCTACACCGTTTTTGCGGGACTGATGCTGTCGCTCGCGCTGGCGTCGCTTGACCAGAACATTGTCAGCACGGCGTTGCCGCGCATCGTCAGCGATTTGGGCGGTCTCGCGCATCTTTCCTGGGTGGTGACCGCCTTCATGGTCACCTCGACCACGAGCACGCCTCTCTACGGAAAGCTCAGCGACATGTACGGTCGCAGGCCGCTCTTCTTTGTCGCTATCGGCATTTTTCTGGTGGGATCGATTCTCTGCGGGCTCGCGGAAACGATGTTCCAATTGATTTTATTCCGGGCCATTCAAGGTCTCGGCGCAGGCGGCCTGATGACTCTCGCGCAAACCACCGTGGGCGATTTGATCGAGCCACGCGAACGGGGACGTTACCAGGGACTTTTCGGAGCAGTCTTTGCGGCGTGCAGCGTAGCGGGTCCTCTTTTGGGCGGCGTGATCACCGACACTTTTTCCTGGCGCTGGATTTTTTATGTGAACCTACCGGTCGGCGCGGCGGCCTTTTTTCTGATCGCGATTGCCCTGCGAAAACACAAACCCACACGCGTACATCGCATCGATTACAAGGGAGCCGCGCTTCTCACCGGCGGCACCGTTTGCCTGCTCCTACTCCTGAGTTGGGGAGGTACCGTCTATCCGTGGTCTTCTCCCAAGATGATCGCGCTGGGCGCACTGGCGATTCTCTTTTATGGATTATTTTTTCGGCAGGAACAACGCGCGGCGGAACCCATTTTGCCGCTGGTGCTTTTTCGCAACCGCGTCTTTGTCATCGCGGTCAGCGTGATTGGCCTGAATGCGATGGCGCTTTTCGGGAGCCTCGTTTTTCTACCGCTCTTTTTCCAACTCGTCTTGGGCGCGTCCCCTTCCCGCGCAGGCTTGATGATGGCCCCCATGATGGGCGGCGTCATCGTTGCCGCCGTCGCGGGCGGGCGACTGGTTTCGTGGACAGGCCGTTACAAGATTTTTCCTGTCATTGGATTGATCGTCGGAACGAGTTCTTTTCTCACGCTTGCGTGGGCGGCCATGACGGACGCGGGCATACCTATCATCGAGACCGCGCTGGTCTGCCTCGGCTGCGGCTTGGGATTGGTCATGCCCAACCTGACCGTCGCGATTCAAAATTCGGTAGAGCGGAATCATCTTGGCGTGGCAACTTCGTCCTCCGCGTTCATTCGCTCGCTGGGCGGCGCGCTTGGCGTGACCGTGGCGGGCATGGTGGTCACGGTGCGCCTGCACCATCTTCTGCCCGCCTCGTGGAGGATGCCCGGCCCGAATGGGCAGAGCCTGCTCGAAATGGGTGTCCAACAAATCGCCACGATTTCCATCGAGCAACGCCACGTCCTGATGGATGCCTATCGTCACGCCATCGCGACGACATTTCTCACCGGGGCGGCGGTTGCGGCAACGGCATTCTTCATTGTGCTGCTTCTACCGGAACGCCCCTTGAGATCGCGTGTCGTGGAGGAAATCGAGGAAGAATCCGAGTCGGTTCCATGAACCGAGATCGACTTTTTCCTGCGATTGACGCCCGGAGTCACTCAATCGTTACTTGTGCATCGTCTTGGAATTCCGATAAAGTTTCCCATGGACGCTGCCCGTGCTGCCGGGAATCTCATGGAATGGTCTGAGCTCATCCATCATCAGACCTCCTTCGATCCGGGGCAGACCGTTGAACAAGTATATGAAAAGATGCTCGCCATGGGCATTGATTTTGCCGTTGCGGTTGATGAGGAAAATGTTCCCGTCGGCTTGGTGAGTTTCAAGATGCTGGCCGCCGCGCTTAGCGCCAAGTACGGACATGCGCTCTTCGCCAAAAAAATTCTCAGCACCCGTGTGCCCAGCGTGATCTTTGGCTCCCTTGCCACGACTCAGCCCCATGAGCAGATGGCTTTGTTCATTCCCATCAGCCGCGCGGTGGTAATCAACGCCAGCCTCGATTTCTTCGCCGCTCAGGCAAACCTGGAGCGCCGCCCCAAGGAACACAGCTTTGACGATATCATCGTTACTTCCGAAACCGGGACATTCGAGGGTTTGATCTCCATGCGGGACTTCATGAAGTTGCAGATGGATATGTTGCGATGGCAGGAAAGCGAGTTACGCCAACGCAACGAAGACATGAACCGGACGCTTACCCAGCTTTCCCAGACCCAGGACGAGTTGGTCAATTCCGCCAAGATGGCGGCTTTGGGCGAACTGGTGGCAGGCATCGCCCACGAGATGAATACGCCGCTCGGGGTGCTGATCAGTTCCCATGACATGATCGAGAAAATATTCGACCTGCTCACCCATGAGGTTACTCCCGAACGCCGGGCGCAGCTCGATCATTATCTACAAACGAACATCGATTTGGGTCGCGAAGCCTCGGAACGGGTCACCCAGATTATTCGGTCCCTGCGCACCTTTGGCCGCGACGATCAGCAGGAGCAGCACACGGCAAGCCTGGCCGATTTGATCACCAGCACGCTTGTTCTCCTGGCCAGCAAGTTCAAGTCATCCATCACCGTACACACGGACATCGTCGAGGCGGCCCATGTCCGTTGTTATCCCGGACAAATCAGCCAAGTGCTGGTCAACGTGTTGACGAACGCATCCCAAGCCATGGGGGGCAAGGGCACCATCTACATCGAGCTTCAACGCGGCCTGACTTACTGGGAACTCAGCATCCGTGACACCGGCCCCGGCATTGCACCACATTTGCTGGATCGCATCTTCGATCCCGGTTTTACGACCAAAGGCGTCGGGGTTGGGACCGGACTGGGACTTTCCATTTCGAGAAAAATCATGGAACAAAGTCACGGTGGACGGATCACTGTCTCCAACCATCCCCAGGGCGGTGCCATCTTTCGCATCGAAATACCGTTATCCCCGCGCGAACAGGACAGTCCTCCTTCACCTCGAACAGCGATCCCTGTCTCATCCTCCATGGTTTGAAACCATCCCCTGCATGCGCCAGCCGATCATTCTCATTGTGGACGATGAACCCATAGTTACGAGCATGCTGGGCATGATTCTCGATCTGAGCCTGACTGCCAAAGTGGTGACCACCAATTCATCCCTGCAAGCTCGCGAGATTTTACAACAAGGCCCGGTTTCGTTGCTTATCACCGATTATCTTATGCCGGGATTGAATGGACTCAATCTCGCCCGAAGCCTTCGCGAACAGGGCAGCACCATTCCCGTCCTGCTGCTCACAGGCTATTGCGATGAACCGGAGCTCGCCGCCAACACGGAAATACTCAAGCCTTTTGAAGTCATTGTTAAACCGTGGAACAACGAGCAACTCGTGCAGAGGATCAACTTCTGGTTGAGCACGCTTCCTGAGGCCTAGCTCTACGAATCGCCGCCACAGGGAGGCTGGAAAAACAAATTGTACCAGCGCCAAAATTAGCCGAAGCTTGTCGTAGGGCCTTCGATCTTACTTCATGAAAATCACGGTACTTGGCGCGGGGGGCGGAGAGGTCACTGGATCGTGTTATTTCGTGGAGACACAGCAGGCCAAAGTGCTGGTCGATTGCGGTCTTTTCCAGGGAAGTGAAGGAGCGGGGGGACTTAATCGCCCGCCACTTGGGGCGTCATCCGCGCAACTCGACGCCGTGGTCCTGACTCACGCCCACCTCGATCATGTGGGCCGGTTGCCGCTGTTGGCGCAAACGGGTTTCACCGGTCCGATTTACGCCACTCCGGCGACGATTGATATGACCGGCTTGATTCTGCGCGATGCGGCGAAAATCCAATCGCAAGACGCCGAGCGCCAGAATCGCAAGCACAAGCGCGCCGACGAAAAGCCGGTTGAACCTCTCTACACGATAGAGGAGGCCGAATCGATTCTCCGGCACCTAAAACCCGTACCTTACGACGAACCGGTTCCCGTGGCGCCGGGCATCCGGGCCTGCTTTGCGGAGGCAGGACACATGCTCGGCTCGACCAGCATCAAGTTGTTCATCGAGGAAGCCGGGATCGAACGCAAGGTCGTGTTCTCGGGCGATCTCGGCCCGAAAGGCTCGCCGATTCTGCGCGACTACGACACCTTTTTGCAGGGAGATGTCGTTTTCCTGGAATCGACCTACGGTGATCACGATCACCAGCCGTTGGTCGACACCATCGCGCAATTCATTGAAATCGTTAAACAGTCCGTGGAGCAAAAAGGGAAGATCCTGGTGCCGACGTTTGCGGTGGGTCGCGCGCAGTTGCTGACCTTGTTGCTGTCCTCCATTTTTCGGAAGAAAATCGTCGCGCCGTTTCCCGTTTTCCTCGACAGCCCCATGGCCATTGAGGCGTCGCGAATCTACGCCCGGCACCCGGAGCTCTATGACGACGAGATGGTCGCCTACCTCAAGGAAGGTTCGCTCGAGCACGATCTCGCCACCATGAAGATGTCGCAGTCTGCGGACGATTCCATCGCGATCAACAGTTGTCCCGGCCCATGCCTCGTGATGGCGGGAGCGGGCATGTGCACCGCCGGACGCATCCTGCATCATCTCCGCCACAATCTGTGGAATCCGCAGACGCATGTGATCATCGTCGGCTATCAGGCGAACGGCTCGCTGGGTCGCAGACTGGTCGAGGGCGCGAAAAAGGTGACCATTTTTGGCGAAACGATTGCGGTCAAGGCGCAGGTGCACACGCTCGGTGGTTTCAGCGCGCACGCGGGCCAGACCGATCTCCTGAAGTGGTTCGAGGTAATCGCGCCAGTGAAGCCGCGCGTGATCCTGACACACGGCGAAAACGGTCCTCGCACGGCGCTGGCCAAACTAATCACGGATCGCCACGGACTGGTTCCTCTTCTTCCCCATTTGGGCGAAGTGATCGAGCTTTAACGGCGGCGACTGCTTTTCGTGGAAGTCGTCACGCCTCAGTTGGTAGCCGCGCTCGTGAGAGCGTGGCCATCTCCGAGGTAGCCGTCGACCTCCGGGCGACGGTCGGAAGGCGGATCCGCGCTCGGAGATCGCGGGCTACCTAAAAAACCGAAGCAAGCTTCCGGGAATCAGTCCCAAAGAAACTAGGCCTTCACTTTCAACGAATCATAGATGGGCGGATTGTTCAACAAAGTCGGCACCAACATCGCGGTGAAACAGGCGGCCAACATCGGCAGTAACTGAGTGTAACTCCCGGTCAACTCGATGACCAGGATAATGCCGGTGAGCGGCGCGCGCACGACGGCGGCAAAAAAGGCAGCTGTCCCTGTGGCGGCATAGGCCACGGGATTGCTCGCCATGGTTGGAAACCAATCGTGACAGATCTGGCCAAAGAGCAGACCGCCTTGAGAACCGAGCACCAGCAATGGTGCAAATAATCCGCCCGGCGTGCGGGCCGCATATGACACCGGGCCCAGCACAAAGCGCAGTAAAAATATCGCGACCAACGCAAGGCCTCCCGCACCTCCGAGCAATGCCTGCTGCGCAAGCACGTCGCCTCCACCGACGAGGGTCGGCGCGAACCAGGCGAGGAGACCAACCACTGCACCCACTACTGCGGCGCGCGCCTCCACCGGCCAACGCACCAACCGGTTTGCCATGGCCTGGGTACCCAGTATCGTGCGATTGTAAGCGACGCCCACCAGACCCGCTAAAACACCGAGCACCAGACAAATCGGCAGACAACCAAAACCTGCATAAGGCAGCGGCGCGACCTGAAAATCGGTGGCGTTTCCGATGATCATGCGTCCGACGGCAATGGCGGCAGCCGAGGCCCCAAAGGTGACGATGGTGGTGCGCGTATCAAAGCGGCGCGTCAATTCCTCCAGTACAAAAATGGCACCGGCGATCGGGGCGTTGAACGCGACGGAGAGACCCGCACCCGCACCCGCCGCGAGCAGCAGCAGACAATCCTGCGGATTGCGGCGAAAGGTCCGTCCGATCAAATGACTGATCGTCGCCCCCATCTGCACACTGGGACCTTCGCGCCCCAACGCGAGTCCCGCCCCGAGCGCGAGCAATCCTCCCACGAATTTCACGAGCAAAAGCTGTGGCGGCGCGGGAGGGAGTTCGCCGTCCAAGATGGCTTCAACGTGCGGGATGCCGCTTCCCGTGGCGTAGGGCGCATAACGACGCACCAGCCAGGCAGCCGTCGCAACCGCAACCGCAAAAACCACCATGACGACAAGTAATCCGGCGAATTGCCAATCGTGCATCGCGACTAGAAAATCGTTACGCCAGATCGTGGTAAGGTCGAGCATCCACCGGAAAGCGCCGCACACCAAACCGGTCGCGGCCCCGACTAGCAGGGACATGACTGCCAGCATGGGCAGGCCTTCAGTCGTCCTCCGTGGCGAATCGTTGGGCTCGGCAAGTTTGACAGCGTGACTCATACAGACAGCCTGACGGCGAATGGCAAAACGCAGTTTCGCCGCCATTTAAAAATAACCAACTAAAATCAGGTCGAGCTGAACCAAGGGCAGTAATTGAAAGACCCCAGGCAAAATAACAAGGTGGAAAACATCCGGATGTTGCGGAATACCTTTCCGCCCTTTGCCTGCTGGCTTTCGCCATCAATCTGCACGCGGGCATCCATTACGAGATTTCCAGCACCGCGCACATCAGCCGGAATGTCGTGTGGGACAGCGGTCGCGATTTTTCCGAGTGGCGCTGGGGCGCGGGCATTCTTCTCTCCTCTTCACGGGATTGCGAAGTTGACTCGAACCTAGTCGCGTGGAACCGGGATGGCATTTCCGTCGTCTCCGCCGACCGAGGGCAGGCGCGATGGAATCGCGTCGTCAATAACTCGGTGCACGACAATGTAGTCATCGGAACCGACGCAGATCCACGTGATCCCAACCACTACAACATTTACACGATTGCTTTTCTTCAGGACTGGAAAGGAGTCATGGGCGATGTCGGCTCAAACAATCATGCGGATAACAATCGCATTTACCTCCCCGGCTCCGAGCGCACCGCCCGCTACTCTTTCGTGGCGCCTCTGCCCTCGCTCGATGCCCTCAACAATTCCCCCAGCGGCAAAGCCAAACAGTACATCACTCAGAACCAGGCGCAGGCCCTTCTCAAGACGGCGGGCGCACCTTTGGAGCCGGAAAAGTGAAGACGTTTAGTGAGATATTTTAAATCCTCTGCCTCTTTCCCCTCGTTCCCAAGTTGCACTTGGGAACGCAAGTGTCCCCGCAACTTCGTTGCTTCCTATGCTGAGAGGATTTTTTGGCTATAAACC
>Ga0206872_10037_pt1 | contig 41224 bp, 36 predicted proteins | sample Alteio_BWOrgCont_34_FD_152906 | JGI IMG/M metagenome (GOLD analysis project Ga0206872, IMG submission 152906) | Enriched cells from forest soil in Barre Woods Harvard Forest LTER site, Petersham, Massachusetts, United States -... | ecosystem: Environmental > Terrestrial > Soil > Temperate forest >... | reverse complement strand
ACGGACTGCATGAAGTGGAGTTAGTTGAGGAATCTCAGGTATTTGTAACAAGATTACTCCATGCTCTCGGCAAAGAGTGATTTTTCTCAAGTCCCAACGAGTTTCGTCTTCAACTGTTCGTCGGCTGAGCTTGCCCGTTCCAATCTTTCGGTAATGCTGTTGACCTTGGTGTTCAAAAGCCAATTTTAAATCTTCGCAGTACCCATCAAGCTGTCGTCGAGTGCCTTCGATAGTCAACCATCCAGGCCACTGGGATGGAAAAGAATGTCCGAACAATTGTTCAAAATAACCGCGGCAGATTCGCTCCCCAACGCCCGAAGAACATTGAGGACACCAACGACCATTTTGAACGTTAATTATTTTAGCACGCCATTGATGGCCTTTAGCACACTCCCATTCAAGGTGTTGCTGAGCGTTCTTTGGCTCAATTTTAGAAATCAATTTCCCTCCTCGCGATTTCGCAAGTTCTGTATAAAAAGCGATTCCGTCTTTTCGCCTAAATTTCTCAGATAAGTTTTCTCGGCTGCAATGAGGACACCATTTTCCGCTTTTGATATTATCGGGTCTTGCGTTCCATTGATGACCTAACGCACATTCCCATCTGTGCTGTTGCTTCCCCCCTCTGTAATCTTCGGATAGGCATTTTCCTCCTTTGCTTGTCGCTAGGTCGCATAGGTCTTTTACTGTCAGCCTTACTCGCTTTGCCCAAATCCTGCATACTCGGCACCAGTGTCCTTCAGTTACAACATTATAGGCATTTGATTTCCACCGATGCCCTTTTTTGCATTCAAAAGTGGTTGTCGTTGGTCGTGGATGAAGAAATTCACTCTTAGACGTGATGACTTGCCCACCATGCTTTGCAGCGGCAGCCAGCATAAGTATGTACCACTCATCCAGCGAACGCTTCATAAGTATCAATTGGATTGTAAATGTTCAATTTCACCTGACAAGAGGGATACGAGGCTTATCGTTGCAACATGAATTTCACGGAAATTCTCAACAAATTGCAGACGCTAAGCATTGAACAGCGCCATCTCTTGATCAGCCATGCGTTGCAATTGGATGAACTGCCGTTATCGGCTAAGAACGAAGCCCTGATCGAAGAACGTCTTGCGGCTCATCGCCAAAATCCACCTTCGTCTGTGCCTTTGGGCGAGATGAAGACTCGGTTGCAAAATCGCCTCCAAAAATAAGTTGGCTTCAAAATTTCTGACATGAAAAAATTCTCCCTCGTCCTTTTAGTCCTGCTTGGCTCGGTCAGTCTTCTTCAGGCCTATGAAGGCGACGTCATCAAGGTAGGCGATCACGCTCCCTCTTTCACTGGCACTGACAGTGACGGAAAGCCGGTGTCGCTCGACTCCCTAAAGAGAAAGGTCGTGTTAGTCGATTTTTTCGCAACCTGGTGTGGCCCGTGCATGGAGGAAATGCCCCATATTCAATCCGAGGTCTGGGACAATTATAAATCCGCAGGCCTCGTTGTGATTGGCATCGGCAGGGAACATCAAATCCCCGAAATGGCCCAATTCAAACAGGACAAGCAGCTTGGATTTACCATTCTGGCCGATCCTCAACGCGAGATTTATTCCAAGTACGCCACCATGTATATTCCCCGATGCTACCTGATCGATAAAGAGGGAATCGTCCGGTTTGCCAGCGTTGGCTACGACACGGACGAGTTCGCGAAAATGAAGGCCCTGATCGCCAGTGAACTGCAAAAAAGCGGAACACCTTAAGTCAGACAGGCCCCGCAGTTTCACGCCCCTGCCTCGTACGCGGGCAGGAACGTGAAGCGGTGTGTATACCGAGGGGACGCTAATTATGCGTCCGCCACCCAGTCTCCTATCCGGAGCAACTCACGGACTTTCCGGCGTTCATACCGGCTTTGATTTACCTTCGTGATACGCTGGTCCGCGATGCGGAACGCGTTTTTGTGTATTCGAACCAACTCGACCATCATGTCGGCTGTTTTCATCAGGACTTATTTCCTTTCAGTTTGTTTATGTTCGAACCTCCCCAAAGCCTAAAGGATGCCAAGTCCGCAATAGAAATTTGCGTTTGCACGATTTGTGAAGATATACGAGTCACGTACTTTTCTCTTTAACCGACCAATTTTGTGCAGGTTGCGGCTTGATGCGTGCTTATTTCACGCCACACTATCTTAACCCAAAAATATATGTCGCTTCACACGCTTTTCAACTCTCTTCGTTCCACAACCACACAGTCTGGTCAAAAAGTTACATACTATTCTCTGCCTGCACTGGAAGAAGCAGGAGTGGGCCCGATCTCCAAGCTCCCCGTTAGCATCCGCATCGTGCTCGAGGCGGTATTGCGTAATTTCGATGGAAAACGCGTCAGCGAAAACGACATCCGTACACTCGCCAATTGGAACGCCAAACAACCCGTCTCGGACGAAATCCCCTTCGTCGTCGCCCGCATCGTTTTGCAGGATTTCACCGGAGTCCCACTCTTGGTCGATCTCGCCGCCATGCGTCACGCTGTCCAGAAGTTGAACAAAAATCCGAAGCTGATCGAGCCCCTCGTCCCCGTCGATCTCGTCGTCGATCACTCCGTGCAGGTCGATGTCGCCGGCTCGGCCACTGCCATGCAGCAGAATCTCGAGTTCGAGTTCACCCGCAATCGCGAGCGCTACGAATTCCTCAAGTGGGGCCAGCAGGCCTTCGAGACCTTCAAGGTCGTCCCTCCCGGCATCGGCATCGTCCACCAGGTCAATCTCGAGTACCTCGCCAAGGGCGTCCTCTCCGCAAAATTTGGTGACGAAACCGTTTATTATCCCGACACCCTTGTCGGCACCGATTCCCACACCACCATGATCAACGGCCTCGGCATCGTCGGCTGGGGCGTGGGCGGCATCGAGGCCGAAGCGGGCATGCTCGGCCAGCCGGTTTACTTCCTCACGCCCGAAGTCGTCGGCGTTCACATGACCGGTGCGTTGCGCGAAGGCGTCACCGCAACCGATCTCGCCCTCCACGTCACCGAGATGCTCCGCAAGCAGAAGGTCGTCGGCAAGTTCGTCGAGTTCTACGGCCCCGGCGCCGCCTCGCTTCCCCTGCCCGATCGCGCCACCATCGCCAACATGGCCCCCGAGTACGGCGCGACCATGGGCTACTTCCCCGTCGATGCCGAATCGGTCAACTACCTCAAGGCCACGGGCCGCACCCAATCACAGGTCGAGGCCTTCGAAAGCTACTTCAAGGCGCAGAAACTTTTCGGCATCCCGACCAAGGCCGATGGCATCGTCTACAGCTCCGATCTCGAACTGGACCTCGCCGATGTCTCGCCCAGCGTCGCCGGACCCAAGCGTCCGCAGGACCGCATTGCGCTGCCCGATCTCAAAGCGAAATTCCTCGGCGCGCTCGACAAGGCCGTCACGGAAAATGGCTTCGGCAAGAAGGGGCTCGAAGACGCGCACACCGTTGTCACGCTCAACGGCACTCGCCCGAAATCGGATGTCGATATCAAGCACGGCAGCGTCCTCATCGCGGCCATCACCAGCTGTACGAACACAAGCAATCCGTCCGTCATGCTCGCGGCGGGACTCCTCGCCAAGAAGGCGGTCGAACGCGGCCTCACCGTCAACGCGGCGGTGAAAACCTCACTCGCCCCTGGTTCCCGCGTCGTCACCGATTACCTCGACAAAACCGGCCTCCAGCCCTATCTCGACCAGCTCGGCTTCCAGATCGTCGGCTATGGTTGCACCACCTGCATTGGCAACTCCGGCCCGCTCAACCCGATCATCGACGAAGCGATCACCAAGAGCGATCTCGTCGCGGCCAGCGTCCTCTCCGGCAACCGCAATTTCGAGGCGCGCGTGCATCCCAGCATCAAGGCCAACTTCCTCATGTCGCCGCCGCTCGTCGTCGCCTTCGCACTCGCGGGCAAGGTCGATATCGACCTCAACACCGAGCCACTCGGCATCGGCAAGGACGGCAAGCCGGTCTTCCTCAAAGAAATCTGGCCCACCCTCCAGGAAATCAAGACCGAGATGGAAGGCGCACTTAAGCCCGAGGTCTTCCGCAAACTCTACAGCGATTTCGCCGAGCAAAATCCGGCATGGAACAATATCGCAGGATCGACGGGCGAGACCTATGCATGGGACGAAAAGAGCACCTACATCCAGGAGCCGCCCTTCTTCGATAATTTTTCGATGGAGCCCGGCCACATCACCGAAATCCTCGAGGCCCGTCCGCTCGGCATTTTCGGAGACTCGGTCACGACCGATCACATCTCTCCCGCCGGCAGCTTCAAGAAGACGTCACCCGCCGGGGCCTACCTCCTCGAAGAAGGCGTGCCGGTTGAAGCCTTCAACAGCTACGGCGCGCGCCGCGGCAATGATCGCGTGATGACTCGTGGAACCTTCGCCAATGTCCGCATCAAGAATCTCATGGTGCCCGGCGTCGAGGGCGGCGTGACCAAGTACCAGCCCTCCGGCGAACAGATGAGTATCTACGACGCCTCGATGAAATATCAGAAGGCTGGCACCCCGCTCATCATCATTGCGGGACAGGAATACGGCACCGGCAGCTCACGCGATTGGGCGGCCAAGGGCACGCGACTCCTCGGCGTCAAGGCGGTCATCTCCCAGAGCTTCGAGCGCATTCATCGTAGCAACCTCGTCGGGATGGGTGTCCTCCCTCTCTGCTTCGCCGACGGCGTCAATGCCGCCAGCCTCAAGCTCGACGGCACCGAGACCTACTCGCTACGTGGCCTCAGCGACGACATCAAGCCCCGCCAAAGCGTGGACCTCGAAATCAAGCGCGCCGACGGCAAAGTGGAAATCGTCCCGCTCGTCCTCCGCATCGACACCCCCATCGAAGTCGATTACTACCAGCACGGCGGGATCCTCCCCTACGTCCTCCGCCAAATCATCCGCCAAGCCGCGTAAGCGTCCTCCCAACCGCCGCAACCAAACTTGCGGCGGTTTTCACTAAATCACGATTAATGCTCCCAAAGCTCTCACGGTAATATAACGATTGATGGGTGAAGGCCTTATAGCGAAATACGCCATTGGTGGAGCATTTGGGGCACTATTCTATTTGGAGCCTACGGAGACATCTGACATCGATATTTTCATCCACATCGATCCACCCGCCGGGAGCCTTCTAATCAGCATTGATCCCTTTATCGATCGCTTGGAAGCCCTCGGCTATCGAGAATGGATCGAAGATAACATTGTTGTCGAGGGATGCCCCATTCAATTTGTCCCGGTCTCCAAGCCTATCGAAATCGAAGGATTGGAGCGGGCCGGGCGCAAGCTCCTTACAGTCGAAATTCAACCCTTCGTTTTCCCGCCAGAACACCTTATGGCAATCGCCTTGGATCTCTCACGATCTAAGGATAAAGTGCGCTTGGAACAATTTCATCGCACGGGCGCTTATGATGCCACAGCACTCGCAGACATTCTAAGAAGGCATGGTTTAGAAGAGAAATGGCACCGTCTTTTAAGACTTTTCGAGGATGGACTTCCTCCTGTACCTTTCAACAAGTAATCATAAGGCATTCATGTCCTCTTCAATGACAACTGGCCGGGAAAGGCTACGAGGTTCCATGACAGTTGAAGAAATGCGCAAACGTATCTTCGCCGGTAAAGAACAGTCTCGCGCTCGTTTGGCCGCACTCCCGATGTCGGAAAAGCTACGCATCGTGGAAAATATGCGTGAAGCGGCAGCGCCGATCCGTGCCGCGCGTTCGCGTTGATCTGATCTATCTCCACCTCGATTGGCGCTTGGCACAAGATCAGATCATCGAATGACCATTGCAGGCTTCGTTATGATGTCTTTCTGTCGCGTCGATTTACTACCGCCGCCGACTTTGATTTGGAAGGAAGCTTTACGGCGGATTTAATTCGGGGTGAAATTAGAAATTCAAACGGAAACTCTCCAATGACCCAACCCGTCATCCAAACCGACCGCGAAAAAATTGATCTTTTTCAGATCATTAGCCTGATCCTGTCCGTCTATATCCTGGGGTCACTGGCCACCCAAGTTCTAATCCCGCTATCGGATGAAACGACAAGTTTATTGGATAAGATCGATTTCTTCATTTGCTTTTTTTTCCTCTACGATTTCTTTCACAGGCTCTATAAAGCCGAATCAAAGCTCCACTTTCTCATGTGGAACTGGATCGATTTTGTCTCCAGCATACCCGTACTTGGCGTCTTCCAATGGGCCCGTGTCGTGCGGGTTATTCGAATCATAAGAATTCTTCGCGCCTTTCGCTCGACCAAGATTCTCGTTCAATTTCTATTCCGCAATCGCTCCTCGAGCACCATGGCTTCTGCGCTGGCGGTAACGCTTTTAATGATGATCTTTTCATCGATTGCGATACTCAGTGTTGAAAAAGCGCCGAATTCCAACATAAAAACCCCCGAGGATGCCATCTGGTGGGCATTTACCACGATAACCACCGTCGGTTATGGCGACAAATATCCGGTAACAACCGAGGGCCGGGTGGTAGCCGCTTTCCTCATGACTTCAAGCGTCGGACTCTTTGGCATCTTTACCGCTTTTGTTGCCAGTCTTTTTGTAGCGGACAAGAAAAAGGAGGAAGCGGCACAAATCAAAAATCTAATCGAGGAAGTCCGTCTTTTGAGGCTGGGGATCGAGGCTTTATCCATCCCAACCCAAAATATCCAAGAACCATCAGATGCTATAACAGTAAAAAACAAAACCATTCCAGATGATTTTATCTCGCCGCCCCGCTAGTTCCGCCGCCGGAAGCCACAAGAGGCCCTAACGAGGGTGCCTTCCGGAGGCCCGGCGAGCAACGCGCACAGGAAGCGCCCCTCTGTAGCGGCGCTCATCATTAATGGCTTTTGGCGTAAGCCAACGCACCATCCGCCGCATCCGTTACGAGGCAGGTAACTCCGGGCAACGCAGCCGTCAGCGCCTTGACGACTTCCTCCTCACGACCTTTTTCCACGAGATTGATCGTCGCGCCGCCGAAGCCGCCGCCGCTGAGGCGCGCACCGAAAACACCCGGTGTCTTGCGCGCGGTGGCGACGAGCAGATCCAATTCCTGACATGAATTCTCAAAGTTCACTCGCGAGCTTTCGTGCGAGGCAAACATCAACTCGCCGAAGCGCGCGAAATCGCCTTTGCGCAGCGCGGCGGAACCTTCCTGAACCCGCTCATTCTCACCCGTAATATGCAACGCGCGATGATAAATCCGGTCCGCCATCTCGCTCTTGCGCGACTTCAACATCTCCGTGGAGGCATCGCGCAGCGCACTCACGCCGAGCGCATGCGCCGCAGCTTCACAATCGGAACGGCGCTCATTATATTCGCCTCCAACCAGTGCATGCTTCACGCCCGAGTTCGCCAGGATGATCCGCGTTTTTCCGTCGAGCGGAACGTAATCGACCGCGGTCGTGCGACAATCGATGCAGGTCGCATGAAGAGCCGTGCTCATCAACGAAGCGATCTGATCCAGCAACCCGCAACGCACACCGACAAAATCGTGCTCGGCCTTTTGCGCAAGGCGAGCCATCTGCATCGAATCGAGTTTCGCGCCAAAAAGCTTGGCTAGGAACAGCACCGTCGCGTTCTCGAGCGAGGCACTGCTGCTCAATCCCGCACCCAACGGCAGATTGCTCGAAATCTCCGCATCAAAGCCCTCCACCGGCAAATCGTTACGGCGAAATTGATCGACCACGCCCAGCGTATAACGCGACCACGGCGAAACGTGCTCCGCGAGAAGCTTGTCGATATCGATGGTCTCCGTCTTGTCCATTTCCCGCGAGTGAATGCTGATTTTGCGGTCGCCGCGGGCCTGGCCGCTCATCGTCGTGCCGCGGTCCACCGCCAGCGCCATGACATAGCCCTCGTTGTAATCGGTGTGATTACCGAGAAGCTCGGCGCGACCGGGCGCATAAGTGGAAATGGAATTCATGGAAGACATATTTCTTTGCAACCAAGTACCATAATCGCACCACCCCACTTTCGACCAGCACGATTATCGTAATCCCGATCTTTTGAGTCTATTCCTGACTGAAATAAGTCCTGGCATGACGAATCAGCCCGACTTTATAAATCCTGCCCTACCGCCTGCAACTGCAGATATTGCTCCAGCGCGTGACGCAGGAAAAGCAGGTTCGCCTCGATCTGCTTTTCCAAGTCAGCTTCATGCGGCGTCTCGAAAACAATCTCAAAAGGCCGAGGACGCGCCTCGGGCGCCGCGCAGAGCATGCCCGGATAGCCTTTTCGGATCAGTCCGTTGCGCGCGGTAAAATTATCGATCGTCGCATCGCAATTGCGGGGCAATACGCGCTCCGCCGCCAGCAACGCCGGTTCCACCACATACTGCGTCACCTGCGCGCCCAGCGCAAAAGCGTAGAGGCCCTGCGACTCGTTATCGGCGTGAAGCGAAATGATCCCATCGAAACGCAACGTGCGGATTTGTCGTTCGAGTAATTGCACCTCCGGCTCACGCGAGCCGAGCCAGAATTCCCGGTTCAAATCGCGACCGCTCCGCGAATGCCGCGTGCCATCCTCAAAACCGGATGGATTGCAAAGCGGATACACATAGATTTCATACCCGCGCGCGATCTCTGGATTCTGCGCCAGTTCATGGAGAAAGCGCACCGCTGCAAAAATGCCCGCCGCTTCGTCGCCATGAACGCCCGCAAAGATGCCCACGCGAATATAGTCACCGCCGCCGCGCGGTCCCACGAAAAGATACTGTTCCAACGAATAGTCGTCCCGTCCCACGGCCCAATCGCCCAACGTCGCCGGTAGCCATGGACTCTTCACCTTCTGTAGTGAAGTCAGCGCATCCCGATAGTTCTTCCGCCCTTTATTTTCCATAGGCAACTGAGCCGGCATAGGGCGACGCATTGCTCCATATTGCAATACCCCATGGACTTTGTCGATTATCTATCGATTCTATCTCTTGACCCCTGCGCCAGAAGTCCTAGCGTCAATTCAATGAGGCAGCTTGCTCTAGTTTTTCTAACGCTGTCTTTGCCCCTGGCGGCACTGGCTCAAACACCGCCCGACTTAGTCGCCAAAGGCGATGCCAAAAAGGTCCACGGCGACTTCAAGGGAGCCATCGCGGATTACACGCAGGCGATTGCTAGCGATCCCAAAAACATCCGCGCCTATCTGGCTCGCGCCAGCGTTCTCAGCCTGGAAGGCAATTATGTCGCAGCCATCAAGGACGACACCCGGGCCCTTGTGCTCGATCCCAAAAATGCGATCGCCTACAGCAATCGCGGCAATGCTCGGACGTCCCAGGGCGATCTCACCAGGGCCCTCGCCGATTACACGCAAGCCATCGCCCTCGATCCCCACCATGTCCGCGCCTTCATCAATCGGGGCAATGTCAAAAATCTCCAAAAGAAATACAGCGCGGCGATTGTCGATTATACCGCAGCCATCGCCCTCGATCCCAAAAACGCTGCGGCGTTTTATGATCGCGGCGGCGCAAAGAAATCCATCGGAGATTACGCTGGAGCCAAGGTCGACTACTCAGAAGCGATTTCTCTCAACCCACCCGATGTTCCCGCTTACATCAATCGCGCTGTCCTCGAAATGGCGCAAAAGAATTGGAGCGCTGCAACCGCCGACCTGACCAAATGCCTCAGTCTACTTCCCGCAGAGCGACAAGCCTATCCGCGCATTTATCTTTGGGTGATCGCGGTCAAGCAAGGCCAGACAGAGAACGCCACCCACGATCTGGCAGACGCGACGAAAGCGGGTGTGAAATCCCTTTCCGAAACATGGGGCTGGCAGATCGGCCAATATCTGACCGGACAAATGGACGAGGCGACCTTCCTCGCCTCCGCCGCTTCGTTCCAGGCCAAGCAGGATAAAAGCCAAAAGGCCAAGGCCTATTATTTCGCCGGATTGAAGCGGGAAATTGCCGGAGACAAAACCGGCGCCGCCAAGCTTTTCCATCAATGCATCGCGACCGGCAATCCTTCCCTGCATGAATATATTCTTGCTCAAGAGGAGCTAAAACCATGACCACGACAAAAGGCATCGCACGCGGATTCATGCTTGCGTACGCACTGGTTGCGTTTGCGCTCGCAGGCTGCTCTTCCAGCACGCCGATCGAAGAAGGCAGTTATGTCGGCGACACGCCTGTGAACACGGCGGTCGTGCAGTACAATGGGGACGGCGGTTATCGCACCCTTAGTGGAGATCCCTATATCGCTTACAATGGCGGCCTCGAGCAGGAATCGATGATGCCCTACGGCGGCGGCAACGAAGGCATCCGCCAGGCGGAGGATGAATCGCTGCCTTCCGCCGGTAACCTCGGCAACCCCTAGCCATGCCCGCCACTGCCAGCCGCCTCGCCATTTTTCAGGAATCGGTCATTCGCGAAATGACCCGCCTCGCCAATCAGCACGGCGCCATCAATCTTGCCCAGGGCTTTCCCGATTTTGATCCTCCTGCCGAATTGATCGAAGCGCTCGAAAAAAGCGCGCGTGGCCCTTTCCATCAATACTCCATCACCTGGGGCTCCGCTCGATTCCGCCAGGCGCTCGCCGCCAAGATCACACGTTTCGGCGGACCCGAAATCGATCCGGAAAAAAATCTCGTCACCACCTGCGGCAGCACTGAGGCGATGATGGTCGCCATGATGACCGCCTGCAATCCGGGCGACAAGGTCATCGTCTTTTCGCCCTTCTACGAGAACTACGCCGCCGACGCCATCCTCTCCGGCGCAGAACCGATCTACGTCTCGCTGCAGCCGCCCGACTTCGGCTTCGATCCCGACGAACTTCGCCGCGCCTTCGCGCAAAAACCCAAGGCGCTCGTCCTCTGCAATCCCTCCAACCCGTGCGGCAAGGTCTTCACCCGCGAGGAACTTCTCTTCATCCTCGAACTCGCGCAGGAACACGACACCTTCATCATCACCGACGAAGTCTACGAGCACATCGTCTACGCGCCGCACACGCATGTCCCCTTCGCCACCCTCCCCGGCGCATGGGAACGCACCCTCACCTGCGGCTCTCTCTCAAAGACCTACTCGATCACCGGCTGGCGACTCGGCTATGTCGCGGCCTCCGCCGAAATCATTTCGCAGGCGCGCAAGGTCCATGACTTCCTCACCGTCGGAGCCGCCGCCCCGCTTCAGGAAGCCGCCGTCACCGCCCTCGAATTCCCTGACAGCTACTACGCCGATCTCCTCGCCGAATACACCCGCAAACGCGACCTCTTTCTCGGCTACCTCCGCCAGACCGGACTCCCCTTCACCACCCCGCAAGGCGCCTACTACACCCTCGTCGACATCTCCTCGCTCGGCTTCACCAACGACCGCATCGCCGCCGAGGAACTCACCAAACGCATCGGCGTCACCGGAGTCCCCGGCTCCAGCTTCTTCCGCGAACCCGTCCACCGCTACATCCGCTTCCACTTCGCCAAAAAAGACGAAACGCTGATCGCCGCCGGTGAGCGCCTCTCGGCGAAACTCACTGTTTAAAGTTCCGTCATCCTGAGCCTGTCGAAGGATCAGACACTCCTACGAATAACGGAAAGGCAGCAGTAGTTGGATAATGAATGTTTGGCGCACAAGTAGTTCATGATCAGCACTCGATCGTATCAAATACCCTAATGAATCGCCACTTCCCTGCTATATATGACTACAGTACATTCAGACCATAAATATAGCGTCACCTACCATGCGAATGACCTAGCCGTTGTCTCTTGCCTTCGAGCCTTGAGCCATTACGCGCAGAAAACAGGAAATGTCCCCATTGTGTGGGGAGGCACCAAAAAACGAGATTGGTTAGCTGCTGGGAAATGCGTCACCTTTAGGTTCTCCAGTATTGCCTATCGCATGGATTTTAATCAGGAGATAGTCCGATTGCTCCCACCTTTGCTTGTAAAGAAAGTAGCAGAATCCGACTCAGACCCAGCAAAACCCCGATGATGACATTTTTCCGGAACTCAATAAGGTTAACGCAATTATTACTATGCACGACCTGCACATGGTTCCTAAAATCATTCTCCTCGCCCTCGGGCTAATGCTATCGGTGGGGCGGGGAGAGGAACCGACTAATGTCGCTACATCGAATGCACAGACTTCTGTTACGACAAGTGCCTCTTCCTTAAGCGATATTACAAAAGCGGCAAACGCTGGCGATCCCACGGCCCAATTCAATTTAGGACTTTTGTACGCTAAAGGCGATAGAGTGACCAAAGACAGTTCGGCAGCGGCTATCTGGTTCCGCAAAGCTGCAGACCAAGGAAATGCCCAGGCACAAGCGTTCCTTGGATATTGTTATCATGATGGAACTGGCGTTGAAAAGGATGTTGTCGAATCAGTCAAATGGTTCCGCAAGGCCGCCGATCAAGGAGATGTTGGAGCGCAGTTTATTCTTGGTCTCGATTATCAATATGGTACTGGTGTCGAAAAAGATGACATCCAATCAGCCAATTGGTATCGCAAGGCCGCCGACCAAGGAAATGCCTTAGCCGAAAGACGTCTTGGCTTTTGCTATTACAATGGCACAGGGGTTCGAAAAGATTTAATCGAGTCAGCTACGTGGTATCGCAAGGCAGCCGATCAAGGAGACGTGCGCGCAGTGTTCATTCTCGGGCTCGATTACCGTGATGGCGAGGGCGTCGAAAAAAATGCTGTTGAAGCAGCCAAATTATTCCGCAAAGCCGCCGAACAAGGCGACTCAGATGCCCAAAGAAACGTCGGATTAGCTTATGCATTGGGACAGGGAGTAAAAAAAGATCTCACAGAAGCAAATGAGTGGTTCCTGAAATCAGCCAACCAAGGAGATACGACTGCACAATTCAATTTGGGACTCTCATACGCTATGGGGGAAGGAGAGACCAAAGACACTGTTGCAGCGGCGAGTTGGTATAAAAAAGCTGCTGAGCAAGGGAACCCTCAAGCACAGTATCATTTGGGAGCTGTGTATAGTCGTGGAGAGGGAGTAGCGCAGGATTACGGTGAAGCACTCGCGTGGTACATTGTTTCATCTTCTTCGGGATTGGAAGAGGCAACAAAAGAACGTGACCGAATAGAACGAATTTTAGGTGTTCAAAGTACTTTAATGGCTCAGCAGCGGAGCAAAGAACTTCTAAAAGAAATTGACCAATCAAAGGCACAGGCAATCCAGAGCAAAAATGAGACAGATCGAGTGACAAGTGATGAACCCCAAGGCTCAGGAACAGGCGTCTTCGTGTCAAAAGATGGTCTTATAATTACTGCTGCGCATGTGGTGAAAGATGCCCACGCCATAAAAGTTCTTACTCAGCAAGGCCTGAAATCTGCCCAGGTTCTCAAAATAGATACGTCCAATGACGTAGCACTCTTAAAGTGCGAAGGTCAATTTCAAGCAGTTCCGATAAAATCTTCAAGTGGTGTTAAGTTGGGCCAATCGGTGTTTACCATCGGATTTCCAGACACCCAACTACAAGGATTTAGCCCTAAAATGACCCAAGGCGAAATTAGCAGTCTTTCAGGAGTTCAGGACGATGTGCGTGACTGGCAAATTAGCGTACCTGTTCAGCCAGGCAATTCTGGCGGCCCGCTGTTTGATTTTCATGGGAATGTAATTGGATTAGTAGTTGCCAAGCTGGACGCTGTTGTCACTGCTCAGACCACCGGAGCATTACCCGAAAATGTAAATTACGCGGTTAAGACGGCATATGTATTACCATTGCTTGACGCTGACGCAGCTAATTTATTGCCAGAGACGTCATCGCCAGACGTACCCGAAAAGACCGAAGATGTCGTAGGTCGGGTTCAAAATTCTGTTGTGCTCATATTCGTTTATTAAAACGAGAACTTGGCGGCATCCCGCAGACCGTTAAGGTAGCTCTATCCGTGAAATCCACCACGCTCTTCTCTTCCCTCGCCCTGGCTTCATCCCTTCTCCTCAATTCGTGCTGCGGCGGCCCACCACCGCCTCCGGGACCGAACCCGCCCACTCACAAAGTCACCGTCATCGGCACGGCGACGATCAAGGTCGCGCCAGACCAGATGTATTGGAGTGTCCAGGTCAGCGATAACGACGCGACCCTCGCGGCGGCAAAAGCCCGTCACGATGCCTCCCTCACCGGCGCGCTGAACTACATCAAGTCCCTCGGCGGCGCGGTCCAGGATCTGCAAACCGGCGGCATCCGCTTTGATCGGCAGACCTATTTTCCTCCCAACGAAGATCGCTCCAAGCCGTTCACCTGCTCCACTCAATTCACGTTTACGCTGACCGACTTCGACAAGTACGGCCCGATCTGCGACGCACTCGCCAAGTTCGACGGCGCGGAAGTGCAATCGATCGATTACGCCTATTCGAAGCAATCCTACACGCGTGTCCAAGCTCTCGGACAGGCCTTAGTCGACGCCCAGTACAAGGCGGGCTATCTTGCCACCACGGCGAATTGCACGCTTGGAGCCCCGCTCGAAATCATTGAAGGCGGCGCCGATGGCCCCCAACCGATGCTGATGAGCGGCATGGCAATGCGAGCGTCCAATGGCGGCACCCCCGCCGCCGTCACCGGCCAGATTGAAATCAACGGCACCGTAACAGCCACCTACGACCTCGTGCCAAAGTAACGGCCCTTGCAAAAAGCCTCTTTATAAATTCCGTCATCCTGAGCTTGTCGAAGGATCAGACACGCATTCGCGGTCGCAAAGCCGCCCGCAAATGCTAATTTGACCCAGCGACCTTTAGCATTCGATTCTCGATATCTTATGCGTCAATGTGTCTGATCCTTCGACAAGCTCAGGATGACTAATGATTCTGAGAAAGTCTTTCGCAGAGTTCTCAAGTAGGGGTAGCCTGCTCTATTAGTTTCTGCTAATATTACTTTCTTATGGCAACAGTCATTTCCGGTCCCGCTTACGTCGTCCAAAATAGCATCGATACCGATCAGATCATCCCCGCCCAGTATCTCACTCTCGTCCCGACCATTCCTGATGAGTACGAGAAGCTCGGCAGCTACGCCATGATCGGCCTGCCCGATTCTCTCTATCCCACCCGTTACGTCGAGGAAGGCACGACGAAAACGAAGTACCCCATCATCATCGCTGGACGCAATTTCGGTTGCGGCTCCTCGCGCGAGCATGCCCCCATCGCCCTCGGTGCCGCCGGCTGCCAGGTCATCGTGGCCGAGGGTTACGCCCGCATCTTCTTCCGCAACTCCATCGCCACCGGCGAGCTCTATCCCTACGAAAGCACCGTTCCGCTCAGCGAAGTCATCAAGACCGGCGACCACGTCGAAGTCGACTTCGACAAGGACGAGGTCCGCGCCAATGGCCAGACCTACAAGCTCAAGCCTCTGGGAGAAGTGAAGCCCGTCATCGATGCCGGCGGCATCTTCGACTTCGCCCGTCAAAGCGGCCTCATCCCCGCCCGTAAGGAAGACTAATTTTATGAAAACAGCACTCGTCACCGGCGGCGCCGGATTTCTCGGCAGCCACCTCACCGACCGCCTTCTTAAGGAGGGTTTCAAGGTCATCGGCGTCGATAATTTCATCACAGGAAATCCCGCCAATCTCGATCATCTCAAGAGCAACGCGGACTACAGCTTCATCGAGCAGGACGTCACCAAGTACCTCGATATCCCCGGCGAAATCGACATCATTTTCCATTTCGCCTCGCCCGCCAGCCCGATCGATTATCTCGAACTGCCCATCCAGACGCTCAAGGTCGGCTCGCTCGGTACGCACAATGCGCTGGGCCTCGCCATGACCAAGAACGCCAAGTTTCTCATCGCCTCGACCTCCGAATGTTACGGCGATCCCCTCGTCCATCCGCAGACGGAAGACTACTGGGGCAACGTCAATCCCATCGGGCCGCGCGGTGTCTATGACGAAGCCAAGCGTTTCGCCGAGGCGATGACCATGGCCTATCATCGTTATCACAAAATCGACACCAAGATCGTCCGCATCTTCAACACCTACGGTCCGCGCATGCGCCTCAAGGATGGCCGCGTTGTTCCCGCTTTTGTTGGCCAGGCGCTCCGGGGCGAACCGATCACCGTCTTCGGCGATGGCAGCCAAACCCGCAGCTTCTGCTTTTGCTCCGATCTGATCGATGGCATCTACAAACTCTCCCAGAGCGATTACCACGAACCGGTCAACATCGGCAACCCGAACGAACTCACGATCAAGGAATTCGCCGAGCGCATCGTTCGCATCACCGGCTCAAAGAGCACGCTCACTTTCCAGGCACTTCCCGTCGATGATCCCAAGCAGCGCCGCCCGGACATCACCCGCGCCACGAAACTCCTCGGCTGGAAACCCGTCGTCGATCTCGAAGCAGGTCTCACCACCACCATCGAGTGGTTCAAGAGCCGGGTGTAAGCGAATCCAGGCCTTGGTTATGTCCAACCGCCAGCTTCCACTTAGTGATACGGACTTCTGGTGGCTGCGTTACGGCTTGGGCATCATGCTGCCAATCGCGCTCGCCGCGTGGAGTCTCTACTCACTTGTGTCGGGACACTCGTATGCAATCTGGTCAGATCGTCACCACTTTCTGTTTCTCTATTTCATGCCTGTCACAGGAGAGCAGGCAGTCATCATGGGACTGGCCTATCTCGGCATGGCTGTCATGCTTTTCGCCAACTGCTACGCACAGTACCACGAAAAAATGGGCTATTATTATCAATGGATCATGGCTCCCGGCGCCCTGTTGGCCGGAGGCGGAATCATCTGGTGCTCGTTGATTGTCCTCATCCAAGAACTTTAATTATATGCCGCGCCGCGCCGTCATTGGAGTCAACCTCGCCTCGTACCCCATCCATGGTGCGGGCAACACCTGGGCCTTCCTGCAGTGGGTGCTGGGCTTTCGCCTCGCCGGGTGGGACGTCTGGATGGTCGAGGACATTCCGTCCGCCAGTTGCATCGATACCAGCGGCCAAAAATGCGCGCCCGGTGTCAGCGCCAATCTCAGCCACTGGAATACCGTCGTCAACGAGTTCGGCCTGAGCGACCGTGCCACACTGCTCTTCGACGGCGAGTCCCCGCAACGTGCCGACCTCATCAACTTCGCCCGTGACGCCGAATTTCTCTTCAACATCTCCGGCCATTTTCAACAACGCGACGTACTCGAGGTTTTGCCGGAAAGAATCTACGCCGATCTCGACCCCGCCTTCACCCAGATCTGGGCGGAAGTCTACAAGTCCGACATGCATCTCGATTTCCACACCAAGTTCGTCTCGATCGGTCGTCATCTGGGCCGCAAGGACTGCCGCTCTCCCCTCGCCGAGAAAACGTGGCTCCCGCTCGGCGTGCCAGTCGTGCTCGATTATTTTACCAATCCAAAGCCAGATCAACCGGGCGATGTCTGGACCACCTGTACCCATTGGTACGGCTACCCGCAAGTCGAATACGACGGCGGCTGGTACGGCAACAAATCGGAGGAATTCAACAAGCTGATCAACCTCCCTCGCAAGACAAAGGAGAAGCTGGAAATCGCCACCGATCTCCATCCTGACGACGAGACCACCAAACTCTTCCGTAATGCCGGCTGGAACCTCATTGATGTGCGCCCCCTCAATACACCCTGGCAGCGCTATCGCGATTACCTCGCGCAAAGCCGCGGCGAGTTTTGCGTCGCCAAGCAGGGCTATGTCCTCTCCCGCTGCGGTTGGTTCAGCGATCGCAGCGCCACCTATCTCGCGCTCGGACGCCCCGTCATTTTGCAGGACACCGGTTGGACCGATTTCTATCCGCACGACGAAGGCCTGCTCTCCTTCCATGACGAAACCAGCGCCGCCGCGGCCTTGGACGAAGTTGGGAAAGACCCCGTCCGCCACGCCCGCGCCGCACGCAAGATCGCGGAAAAATACTGCTCCGCTCCGCTGGTCGTAAATCAATTCCTCGAAACCATCGGTCGAGCGGAATGACCTAATCGCTCGACTCAAGAATATCAGCAACCCATAATCGCCCTATGCAATGGGAACATCTCAGCACCAAGGAATTTTCCCTCGCTGTACGAAAAACGGGCGTCTGCATCCTGCCGACCGGCGTCCTTGAACCCCACAGCGATCACATGCCACTCGGCACCGACTGCCTGATCAGCCACAAACTCGCCTGCCTCGCCGCAGAAAAAGAAAAGGCGGTCGTCTTTCCCAACTTCTTTTTCGGTCAGATTTTTGAGGCCCGCTGCTTTCCAGGCACGGTCACATTGCCACCAAAACTGCTGCTGGATCTTTTTCTTTCGCTGTTGGATGAAATCGGACGCAACGGTTTTCGCAAGATCATCATCGTCAATGGACATGGTGGAAACGAAGCGCTCCTTCCGCTCATCACCCAATTCTGCCTCGCGGAAGACAAGCCCTATCAGGTTTATCTCCCCACCTTCGCCCATATTTCGGAGGACCGGCGAAAGAAAAGTAAATGGGGCGATCTCCTTACCCGTCTTGATCACGCGGGCGAATGGGAAGCCAGCCTCCTGCTCGCAACCAATCCCGAACACGTTCATCTCGATCGCGCACCGGCCAAGGGCGGCAAAGCGCTGGGACGAATGAAGCATCTGCCTCCCACACGCAACGCCATGGCATGGTACGCCGATCATCCCGAGCACTATGCCGGCGACGCCCGCCGGGCATCGCTCGAAAAGGGAATCGCCATCCGCGATGGATTGGTCGACACCCTCGCCGATTACATCGCAGCCGTAAAAGCCGACCGTACCGCTCACGCGCTGGCAAAGGAATTTGCCCGCCGCGCCAAAAAAGTATCCGGACGACCCAATGCAAATTGAGTATATCAACGACCGCGACGTCAGCGATGCACTCGACGCCGAATTACGCACACTGCTTTCCTCCTGCTTCACTGGAGAGGTCAATGCCGTGTTTTCCCGCCAGCGCTTTTTCACCGAGATGCCCTCGCATCGCTGGCTGACCCGGGACAGCAGCGGCCAACTGGTCGCGCACCTCGCCATCCACGACAAGGTCATCGGCACATCCGCAGGTGATCTGCGCATGGGAGGAATCGCTGAAGTCTGCGTCGCCGCCTCCCACCGAGGCCAGGGCCTGGTGCACCGATTATTGGCGATGAGTGACGATTGGATGATCGGCCAGGGCATTCCCTTTGGCATTCTCCTGGGCGATCTCCGTGTCTACGGATCCAGCGGCTATCGCGGCGTTGAAAATTCCATTCGCCATCTCGATCCCAAAACCGGCGAGTGGTTGATCGAACCGCTACCAAGCTTTCTCATCAAGCCCCTCGGTATCGTCGATTGGCCGAACGGCGTAATCGATTTGCGCGGCCCCAAGTTTTAGCCATTGCACCGGCCATGGGGAAGGCATCCAGGAAAAAGCAGTCGATCCGCACGGACACTTCCGTAAAAGTCGCCGCAACTCAATCGCTCACTTCCTCGTCCAGCCGCGATTGGCTTTGGGGCCTGCTCCTGCTCCTCGCCGTTTTTCTGGCCTACCAACCCGTCTGGCACGCGGGATTCATCTGGGACGACGATGCGCACTTAACCAAGAATCCGTGCATCATCGGGCCGTTCGGATTGAAGGAAATCTGGACCACCAGCGCCGCGTGGTATTATCCGCTGACCTTAACGACCTTCTGGATCGAACACGCGCTGTGGGGCCTCGATCCCCTGCCCTATCATCTTGTCAACGTCCTGATGCATGGCGCCTGCGCGCTCCTGCTGTGGCAGGTTTTGCGCAGCTTGCAAATTCCCGGCGCATGGCTGGGCGCAGCGCTCTGGGCCTTGCATCCGGTGGAAGTGGAATCGGTTGCCTGGATCACAGAGCTAAAAAACACGCAGTCCACTCTGTTCTATCTACTCGCAATTCTTTTCTTCATCAAAGGACTCCGGGCACAAAGCGGAATCAATTGGAACGACGCCCTCGTCCTGATCTTCGCCGTCCTGGCCATGGCCAGCAAATCCTCAACGGTAGTGCTACCTCTAGTCCTTTGTCTGTGTGCTTGGTGGATGGATGGCCGATGGAACTGGCGCACCCTCGCGAAAACCGCGCCCATCTTTTTCGTATCCGCCCTCGCCTCCGCCACGACCATCTGGACAGTCAAGCTGAACGGCCTCGACGATCATTCGCAAGAAGTCCGCAGTCTACTGGTTCGATTGCTGACCTCAGGCGACGTGATCTGGTTTTATCTCGGCAAACTGCTCTGGCCCTATCCCCTGATTTTCATTTATCCTCGCTGGGAGATCAACGCGACACAGGCACTTTCCTACCTGCCCCTGCTGGCCATCATCATCGTCATGGCAATCTTATGGTCCAAACGCGAATCGTGGGCACGCCCCTACTTCCTCGCCTTCGCTTATTTCATCGCTGCCCTGCTTCCTGTGCTGGGACTCGTTGATCAATATTTTTGGCGCTACTCCTTTGTCGGCGATCATTTTCAATACCTGGCCAGCATGGGGCCGCTCGTTCTAATCGGAGCAGGATTGTCCAAGCTCTCAGATTTCATTTTTCCAAAGCGACTTTGGCTGCAAACAACCGCTTGCGCCGGACTCTTGTTGATCCTCAGCATTCTAAGTTGGCGACAGGCTTCGATTTACCAAAATGAGGAAACACTCTGGACCGACACCCTCGCGAAAAATCCCGGTTGTTGGCTCGCCGATCATAATCTTGGCAATATCTTCACGCGAACCAACCGGACCGATCAGGCCATCGTCCTTATCCAGAAAAGTCTGCAACTAAATCCCAAAGACGCCGACGCCCACAACAGTCTCGGCAATGCTCTTTTTCAAAAACAGCAACCGGATGAGGCGATTGAAGAATACCAAAAGGCACTCGCTATCGATCCCCGCAATTTCGGCGCGTACAACAATCTCGGCATCACCTACGCCCAAAACGGACAGGTCAATGAGGCCATCGTCCAATACGAGCAAGCTTTGCAAATCAATCCCAACTACGCCGATGCCCACAACAATCTCGGCAATATCCTCCTGCAAAGCGGACAGCCGGACGACGCGATAACGCAATTCCGAAAAGCACTTGAAATCAATCCCCGCTATGCCGACGCCTACAACAATCTAGGCTGGGCTCTCCTCCAAAAAGGACAGATCGCCGAGGCCATCGCCCAGTTTCAAAAATCGTTGGAAATCGATCCCACCTACCTCAAGGCCTATAACAACCTCGGCATCGCTCTCGCCCAAAGCGGTCGCATCGACGAAGCCATCTCCCAGTTCCAGGAAGCCCTGCGCCTAAATCCCAACGACATCAACGCCCAAAATAATCTGGCCCACGCCCAGGCGATGAGCCACCAAACTGCGCCTTTCCAATAAATCCTGAAATGACCTGAACGTAAGAATTGCGAATTTCCGTTGTAACCAACCGGCAGAGATGCTTATTCTAACCACTCGCGTTTGCGCTTTCGCGCAAACTTCTCTGGGGTCTTAGCTCAGTTGGTAGAGCGCCTCAATGGCATTGAGGAGGTCAGGGGTTCGAATCCCCTAGGCTCCACAGAGAATTTTTTTGTCCCCGTGACCGTTCAGTTCAATGTCGCCGGACCTGGCGCCGATCACGAATGAGGCCACCGGTTCCTGCTCCTGCCCATATAAAAACAAATGCCAAAGCGGTTCCCGACCGCTGCGTGGCTGGAGCAATCGATATTCCGCCGCCAGAATACCTTTCAGCTTGGATGCCTCGCGAATCTGCTCAAGCACCTTGTCGGAATCAACCAGGAACTTGTTCTGCGTAATCGGATGCAGAATATCCAGGTCATCTGACTTGGAGGAACTGAAAGCCTCGACCGTATCGGGATGCTCCGATGATGTCTTAGCCGCTACTGTCACGACCCGGCTATGGCCGCTGGTCGCTTGGTCGAGGAAAACGAAACGCCAAGCCTCCGGCACCAGGCTCTCATCCGTGCGCGCGCTGGAAACACTCAACAGCTTGGCCCGTACTTCAGGCCGCAACCGCCGTTGGGCAATTTTGAGGGCCCTAAGGGCGGTCATCGTGGTTTGTTCGTTTGCGGGTGTAAAACCAAAAACACAACCCAAGGAAAGAAGGGAACAGTGCATGATACTCATAAGAATTATCCTTTCATCGCAAGCCTTGGCGAACTGACTCAAACCGAGGACCGGGTAGTTTGGCCCCTCGCATTAACAAGGAGTTTTCCAACATTACCTTCCGTAGTTTCTAAGCTATTCGAGCGCCTTTTGGCCCACTGGCCCAAATTCCCGTCTAAAGGCGCAAACAACCACCGACTCACTTCTTGTTAGACGTTGCATGAACATGTTGGGTTACGAAAAAAAAGCAAATTTTAAACAAAATCTTTTCAAATCTGGCAAATTTATTTTTCAAACTAATTCATAAATCATTTACGATAAATGGATTAACAACATATAGTCGCGTTCACAAAAATATTCTGAAATTGATTATTAAGACTTACATCTATTCGCCAACTAGGTTTAATCCTCGTTAACTTTCGATCAGGTTTACGATCTCAAACTTGGAATCTTATGGTGTCCTTGAATGAGAGGTACCAAGCGATTCCCTTATTCCTCATAAAGCTCCGACTCTTGCACTTCGCATGAAGTGCGCGTACTCTACTAAACTTTTGGTCAACAATTCCGAAGTTCTCTCCTCTATTTTATAATTGCTTCCCATGTGGATTGTTCGCCTCGCCCTTCGCAAACCTTACACCTTTACGGTGATGGCCGTCCTCATCCTGATCATGGGGGCCGTGAGCTACGTCACCATGCCGAAGGATATTTTTCCTTCCATCGACATCCCGGTCGTCAGCGTCATCTGGTCCTACACGGGCCTGCCTCCCCAAGAGATGGAACGCCGCTTCGTCACCATCAGCGAGCGCGCGATGAATACGACCGTCAACGACATCGAGCATCAGGAATCGATCTCGTATCCGGGATTCGCCGTCATCAAGGTTTTCTTTCAACCCAACGTCAAGATCGAGCAGGCCGTCGCTCAGGTCACGGCCATCAGCCAGACGTTGCTCAAGATTTTTCCGCCCGGCGCCACGCCGCCGCTAATCATTCAATACAACGCCTCCTCGGTTCCGATCCTGCAACTCGCTGTCAGCAGCAAGACGTTGCCTGAAGCCGAGCTCTACGATCAAAGCCTGAACTTCATCCGGCGTCCGCTCGCCGAGGTGAAAGGCGCGGCCATTCCCCTCCCCTACGGCGGAAAACAGCGGCTCGTCTCCGTCGATCTCGACCTGAAAAAATGCCAGTCGCTCGATATCTCCCCAAGTCAGGTCAGCGACGCCATCGGCAATCAAAATGTCATCCTGCCCTCAGGCACGGTGAAAATCGGCGACCGCGAATACAACGTCCTCATGAACAGCAGCCCGGACCTTCTCGATCAACTCAATAACCTACCCATCAAGCAGGTCGGAAGCGCCACGATCTACATCAAGGACGTCGCGCAAGTTCGCGATGGCTACGCACCGCAAGTCAACGTAGTCAAGCTCAATGGAGAAAAGGCGGCGTTGCTCACCGTGCTCAAAAACGGCTCCGCCTCGACGGTCGATGTTGTGCAGGGCATCAAGGACAAATTGCCCCTGGTCAAATCGCAACTCCCCGCCGCACTGAGCGTCGAGCCGATGTTCGATCAATCGATTTTCGTCAGGGCGGCCCTCAACGGCGTACTCGTGGAAGGCACGATCGCCGCGATGCTGACAGCACTCATGATCCTCCTCTTCCTTGGGTCATGGCGCAGCACGCTCATCGTCGCCATTTCGATTCCGTTGGCCATCTGCTGCTCGCTCATCCTGCTGGCCGCGCTCGGCAAGACGCTCAACATCATGACCCTCGGCGGCTTGGCCCTTGCCGTCGGCATTCTCGTCGATGATGCCACCGTCACCATTGAAAATATTCATCGCCACATGAGTCTCGGCAAGCGGATGGTCAAGGCGATCCTCGACGGCGCTCATCAAATCGCCATCCCGGCTTTCGTCTCGACGCTCTGCATCTGCATCGTCTTCGTGCCTATTTTCTTTCTCAAGGGAGTCGCCTACTACCTCTTCACGCCGCTCGCGCTAGCCGTCGTCTTTGCCATGATGGCCTCCTACTTTCTCTCACGAACCGTCGCGCCGACCATGGCGAACTTTCTTTTGAAAGGCGAAGTCCATCATCCTGAAGGTCACGTCGTACCTCCTCCAAAAAATCCCTTTGCCATCGTCCAGTGGCGTTTCATCAAGGGATTTGAATGGACGCAAGGTCGCTACGTCCATTACTTGGAATCCGCCCTGCACGCGCCCACCCGCGTCATCATCATCGCAGTCAGCTTTGCCGTATTGAGCCTTGTGATCTTTAATCCGTGGGTGCTGGGTCGCGACTTCTTTCCGCAGGTCGATGCCGGACAATTCCGTCTCCACATCCGCGCGCCCAGCGGCACCCGCATCGAGGAAACCGAAAAGGGATTTTCCCAAGTGGAGGACATCATCCGCCAAGTCATCCCGGCAGACGAACTCGATCTCGTACTCGATAACATTGGACTTCCCCCCAGTGTCAATCTGGCCTTCACCGATTCCGCCACCATCGGTCCATTCGACGGCGAAATGCTCGTCTCACTCAAGCCCAACCACAAATCGACCTGGGCTTACGTGAAGGAGATCCGTCATCGCCTCAAGTACCAGATGCCCGGCTATGATTTCTTCACCCAGCCTTCCGATATCGTCGGCCAGATTCTCAACTTCGGCCTCCCCTCGCCCATCGACGTGCAGGTGACCGGCCCCGCCAAGAATGATCAGGCCGATTATCAAGTCGCCCTCAAGTTGGCGGAACGTATCCGCAATGTGCGCGGCGCGGTCGACGTCCATATCCAGCAGGTGAACACCTACCCGACCTTCTTCGTCAATGTGGACCGCACCCGCGCCAGCCAGATCGGCCTCACTCAGCGCGATGTCGCCAATGATCTCCTCATCTCGCTCAGCTCCAGCAGCCAGACCGCTCCCAATTATTGGCTCAACCCGATCAACGGAGTCAACTACACCGTCGCCGTGCAGACTCCCCAATACAAAATCGATTCGCTTGATGCCCTGAGACAATCGCCCATCAGCGCGGGCAAACTGACGACGCCACAGTTACTCGAAAACCTCGCCCCGATCACCCGCACCAATACCCCCGCCATCATTTCCCACTACTCCGTCGCGCCTGTCTATGACGTCTTCGTCAACGTTCAGGACCGCGACCTCGGCAGCGTAGCGGCGGACGTGCAGAAAATCGTCAACCAATTCAAGCCCATGCCAGCCGCTCATCCGGACGCTCCACCGGCTACGTTCTTCGGAAAATTCTACACCAAATTCTTCAGCCCGGCCCAAACCCCGCCCGCGCCCGATAGCATCCTGCCCACCGGCTCACAGGTTCTGGTTCGTGGCCAAGTCACAAGCATGACCTCAGCCTACACCGGCTTGGGCTTCGGAATCCTTGTCGCCATCGGCCTGGTCTATTTCCTCATGGTCGTCAATTTCCAATCATGGCTTGATCCCTTCATCATCATCATGGCGCTTCCAGGCGCGTTGGCGGGCATCGTCTGGATGCTCTTTCTGACCGACACTCCGGTGAGCGTACCAGCCCTGATGGGAGCCATCATGTGCATCGGCGTCGCCACCGCCAACAGCATCCTCGTGGTCAGTTTTGCCAACGAGCAGCGCCATGGAGGTCTCTCGTCCTTCGACTCGGCATTGGCGGCGGGAAAAGGGCGACTGCGCCCCGTCATCATGACCGCGCTCGCCATGATCATCGGCATGTTGCCCATGTCGCTCGGGCTCGGCGACGGCGGCGAACAGAACGCTCCGCTTGGTCGCGCAGTGATCGGTGGCTTGCTCGTCGCCACAATCTTCACGCTCTTTTTTGTTCCCGTGGTCTACAGTCTCTTACGCAAGAAAGATAAGGACATGCATTTCGATCCCCTGCTCCTCGAACCGAACGAATACGAAGTCATCGACGAAGTCGAGTTGACCGGTCGTTCGCGTTCCGGCGCCCATGCCGACGAAACCGCAGCGGGCGGCGGCAATGGTCATCCTTCCCCCACACGCTCCAAGCCAAAATCTCCCGCCGAAAACCATCCACTTACATGAGCGCACCTCCCTCACCAAAAAAAGATCCTGCCCCCACACTGCCCGCATCCGCTCCAGCCTCCAAGCCTCCGGCAGTTCCCACTCCCGCCACCACTGCGGCCAGACCTCCGGCCACGCCAGCACCGGGCAACCCGCGCAAGACCTCTTCCCTTTTCCTGGTTCTGCTCGTTGTGGGCCTCCTCGTTTTCGCCGGAGTTTTCTACTTCTTCGGCATCTCGCCCCGCTTGGCCACCCAAAGCCAGCTTGATCAGGAACAAAAACTCAACACGGAACGCCACGTCGTTTATGTTGCCGCCCATCTCGCCATGCCCAAAAGCGAGTTGCCGCTTCCCGGGACCGTCGACGCCTTTCAACAGGCCTCCATTTTCGCACGCACCTCCGGTTACGTGAAACGCTGGCTCGTCGATATCGGGGACCAGGTCAAGGAAGGCGACCTCCTCGCCGAGCTGGACACACCCGAAGTCGACCAGCAACTTAGCCAGGCTCAGGCGACCGCCGAGCAGGCCAAGGCCGCCCTCGCCATTGCCCAGACTGCCGCCGATCGCTGGGACGCCATGGTCAAGGACAAAGCTGTCTCCCAAGAGGAAGCCGATGAAAAAGACGCCACGTTGCGGGAAGCCAAGTCCAATCTCGATGCCGACCTCGCCACTGTGCAGCAGTTGACCGCCACGGAAAACTTCAAGCAGATCCGCGCGCCTTTCGCCGGGACCATCACCTTTCGCCACATCGAGGTGGGCAACCTCGTTTCGTCCGGAACCGGCACCGCCGCCACCGGCACGAGCGAACTTTTCCGCATCGCACAGACCGATCCTTTACGCGTGTACGTCGATGTCCCCGAGGGCAACGCCCCGTCGATCCAGCCCGGCGTGGAAGCCGACGTTCACGTTCAAGCTTATCCCGACCGCGTCTTCATCGGCAACGTGGTGCGAAACGCGGGCGCTCTCGACAATACGTCGCGCACCTTAAGGACAGAAATCCACGTGCCCAACAAGGACGGTGCTCTTCTGCCTGGCGCCTACGCCGATGTTCGCCTGCAACTCGTGGACAAGACTCCTGCCGTCCTCATCCCGGCGAACACCCTTATCGTCAATGCGGCAGGAGCCCAGGTCGCCCTCCTCGAAAACATGGATGATCCAGACAAGGACCATTTCAAAGTCCGCCTTCTTCCCGTCAAAGTGGGACGCGATTTCGGCACCGAAGTCGAAATCCTCCAAAATGTGAAGGACGGAGATCGCCTCATCACCAATCCCCCCGCCGACCTCAACGACGGCATGGTGGTAACCGCAAAAATGCTTCCCCCTCCCGCAGCCCCCACGCCTCCCAACACCACACCCCCGAAGTCGTAGAGTACCGAAAGCGAAATGGCCCCAAACCTAATGCGGCAATATATTTGACTTAATGTTTTATATTATTAAGCTTAAATTCATCCGTTTTTGCTCTTTGAGGTTTTAATCGGTCAATAAGCCGATTACTTTCATTGAATGAAATTTTTGTTTCTTGGCATATTTGTGTTGTTCTTAATAACATCGGCCCTAGCAAACACTGCGCCCGTGCCTACAGCGCCCGGCGTAATTCAAGCGTTTGTTCCGTCTCCACAAAAGATGTTGGGCCCCCGTCAACAGACTCAATATACCTGTTGGGCAGCGTCCCTAAGCAATTATCTTAGATTCTATGATATTGATTGGCCAGAAGCTCAAATCGTTCAACAAATAAAACCCGGCGTTCCGTTTGGTCCCGGTCTATACGGTCAACCCCAGGAATTAACCCCTCTGCTCAACCATTCCTGGGTCGACGCAAATGGCACCCACTTCACACTCAGTTCCAAAATTACTGACAACTGGACCCACTCACGGACCGATATTACCAATAATGACATGGAAATTGCGCTAGCGGCCGGACAACCTATTTATTTTTGTGACGCCTGGCATTCGATGATAATGATTTGCGGGTACTTCAGTCCTGTGCCTGGAGGTTTTAAGCCCGAGAATGATGGCATTGTCATCGACCCCGATCCCCCTGGCGGTAACACTTCAGTGATTCGCCACCTCCGTGTAACTCCTCAAATAAACGAGCTCCTGGGAAAATATGCTGCCATTATTACAGTCACGAAGCCTTAAACGACCGGCTATTCATATGGCATGTGAAGAGAGAACCATGATATTTGCTTTATTGAAAATAAACAGAATTTCGCATAAAGACCTGCAACAAATCAAAACAGCATCTATATGAAAAAAATCTCCCCAGTTGTCGCCATGTTACTTGCCTGTTGTTCTTTGCTATTTGCGGATCCCCCAACAGCCCAGACGGCAAGAGATGTGGAGACAAAAATTTGGCATCAAATTTCCAATCTAAAGCATCTAGCGAACGGCCAAGCTCTCGATACCACAGACTACTCACAATCTTTTTCCAGCCTTTGTAGTCAAGCTTCCTATGTTTCAAGCCTAACACAAATAGGGTCCGATCTTAATAGTGCTGAGCCTAAAAACATGGATTACAGGGGGTATAAGGAAAAAGGCAGCCTTACCAGCCTCTATTTCAAGGAAATTAGTTCCGACTTACCTCCTATCGCAGGCTCGGGTGAGCAAGCGAACCCTGTATGGTACGTTATCATTGATGTAACGGCAGACGGGAAAATAGATAACTTAGAGTTTTATCATAGCAACCAAAAGCCTTCTAATTTTTCAGGATATACCTCCTCTTGATTGAATAGATATTGCTTTTGACAGAGGTCAACTGGGTAGAGGGAAAGAGGCTGGAATCGGGCTAAGACTTTTAAACCATGCCCCTCTGCCGCCGTAATCAATGCGACGCCTCGGTGACATTATTCACCCGGCCACCATTGAAACCGACATCCAACCCAACCTTCTGGTGCGTGACTGCATCTTCCGTCCAAGCGCCCGTATAGTTCCAGTCATCCTGACTGTGGGATTGCGGCGGCCCGAGAAATTTTAATATGTCTTCCTTGGACATCGTGAGCAGTAAATCCCTCCACTCCTGAATGCTCAAGTCCCGGGCCTGCGCGCGCTGTACCAGCTTCGCATGCGCCGCCACGCGGGCCGCTTCGGCATCCGCCTCCGCCTGCTTTTGATCGGCGATCTTCTTCTGCACATCCTGCAAATCGCGCTGCGCCTCTGCCTGGTGCGGGCTGGCCGGGTAAGCCCAGACATAAGCCTGGGCTAGGATTCGTTGCTCTTCCAGCGTGGCGCTGGCATCCCCGATCTTCTTTTGCAGCTCGGCAAAATCGTTCTCGTCGGCGTGGTCCAAGTCGGAGAACTGCTTGCGAAGCGCGTTCACTTTCTCCTCGGAATCGTCGAGCTGCGTTTGCAAGTCGGGTAATTTAAGATTCAATTTCAACTCGTCCACCTTGGCATCCATAACCGCCTTCTTTGCATCCACCAGGCCATGGACCGCCGCCTTGAAAGCAGGCGTGAAGTAACCCCGCCGGTCAAGTATATCGAGACGCTCCGGGGAAATTTGTGAACTCTGGGCCCGCCCCGGTGTCTGGATGACCAAAAATCCAGCAAAGCTAGTCAAAGCCAGGAAAAGCAGGCGTCCGTTCATTTGGCCGCTCCATCATAATAATCGACACTCTGCACAATGCCCTCCGTAAAATAAATCGCCAGTCCGTGTTTCTCGCTGGTCATCCGATTGACTATCATCTGCTGGGCATAACCCCAGCGATCGGAAGCGGTTTCCGTCGGCGTCCCGAACAGGGCGGTTACATCGGCCCGGTTCTTACCCACCAGCGCCAGTCGCATTTCGGACAACTCCACCTCGCCTTTTGCCGCTCGCGCCAGTAAATCGGCCCGCGCCGCAGCAGCAGCCGCAATCGCATCAGCCTCGGCCTGCTTCTTCTGGGCCTCCTGTGCGGCCAACTCACTATCAACCTGGGCCAGATGCGCCTTGGTCGAATCGGCCAGGGCACCCGATGGATATTTCACCAGCAGCGCGGTGAACTGATCGTGCGCCGCGGCCAAATCTCCCGCCGCTTCGACCTTGACGACCTGCTGGAAAAGATAAGCTTCGGAGTTTTTCTTGGCTTCAATTTCCAAGTTCAATTTTTCCACCTCCGCCTGGTCCTGGGCGATCTTACTCTGAAGCCCGTCGATTTTTGCCTTGCTGGCATCTCGTGCCTGGTCGATTTCGGCCAGGTCCTGTTTCGTGGAATCGACCTCGCCCTGCAATTGCGGCGTGAGAGTTTCGTTGACGAAACGGTAGGCCAAGGCGGATGGCTGCCCGACGAGAATCGGCGCGGCAACCAAACCGAACGTGATTACCTGTGCTCCCAAAATGATGACATAGAATATGACCGAACTGCCAACATTCATCCGAAACAGAAACGCCAGCCATGCTACTTGGGCCGCCATTGCGACAAGGGTGAGAATTATCGCCACAAGGAGATTGATAATCCCGGCATGAACAAATCTCATGCTGACAAACACCGTCAAAGCCATCAGGCCGAGAACAATCAGGTTCAAGACCAGTCGCCCGGTCGAATAGACAAGCGCCCGCTTGATCTTGGCATAAGCCGGAGCGAAAAACGGCGTAAACCCGCGTGCCAGCAAAACGTCCACCACCCATCCCACCACGAGGGCGAACATTGTGATCCAGGCCAGCAACCCCAGCACCATGGGCATCGCCTTCCTGATCAGGTCCTCAAGATTTTTGTCAAAAAAGGGCTCAAGATCCGCCTGATGATCGACCAGATATTGACCAAAATCCTCCGAACCATCGGACGCCGGATGAGAGTCTGCCGGAGCGGCCACGAGATGGTTTCCCACCGAAACCAGTAAAAGAAAAAAAGCGCAAAGTCCGACCCCGCGGATTACTATTATCCAGGGAGAACGGCACGGAAAGTGCGTAGCTGTGGTCATGTTTAGGGGATTTTCGCGAACTGCTTTCACAAATGTAATTGCAGTTAAGCCAGATTGTCCTGCTTGCCGTCAATAGCTTAAGCAAGTATTTTGTCGTAGTGAAGAACAGGTTTCTGCTTATCAAATGTATCAGCTTGGGGGCTTTCAGCTTCCCGACGCCGTTCTTTATTTTCTTTTTCATGACCAACGTCGATCCCAGCGAGATCAGTTACAAGAACCGGTTTCTTCTCGTCACCATGCTCTTTCTCGGTGGCGCGTTGATCGGCATGGCCTCCTATTATAAGGATTCCGCCGTGGCCGTTTTGAAGGATTGGTATCCCTCCGGGAAATCGTAGGTCCCTCAGGAGCGCGTGAACTGCGCGACAAACGCGTTCCAAACCTTCTCGCGCTCGGCATGCAAAGTGGCCTCGTCTTGATTCGGTTGCGCGGACATCAACGGCTCTCCGGTGGCATCGGTCAGTTCCGACAGCAGAAATTCTTTTCGCTGGTCGTTCGGCATATCACCCAATTGCCTCCAGTCGTTACCAGTGAGCGTATAGCTGGCAGTCCAACCGGAAGTAAGTGCCACCCGGGCGAAGGAATTACTGCTCATCGGAATCGTGGGCGTGCTGTGCGCGAGGGCCCCAAGAAATTCCGTCAGGTTAGCACTTGTGACCGCACTCGAAGTCGGAATGTGAATCACGATGACATTCGGCTGAACATAAGCGCCCAGATGAGCATACACACTCACTTGGGAAAATGGCGTCTCGCCCAAGCTCGAGACCAAGGGGCGATCGACCAACAAATAGTTCACACCCACCATACCAAGAATAAGCGCTCCCAGGATGATGGAAATCCACTTGAGCGGATGAGCACCCGCGTCTTCTTCCTTGACCACATAGCTTTTCGTGGGCTGTGCGACCGCGGCGGCGACCTTGACGACGGGTGCGCCAGTCGATGCTGTTGCGATCCGAGGAACCGGTCCCGTCTGAATTTTGGGTGTGGCCACCTTGGGCAACGTACCCGTTGCAATCCGGGGAACCGTGCCCGTTTTCGCCTTGGGCGCAGCTATCTTGGGCACTGCGACCGCCGCCACCTTCGGCAGATTACCCGTCGCGACACGGGGCAAGTTGCCTGTCGCCACGCGCGGCAGCGGGGCGGGCGCCAGTTTCTGGCTGGGCAAAAGATGCGGCAATTCCCGGACCTGCTTCCAGGTGTTATCCTCCGGGACCCAGATCAGTTGCGAATGAGTGATCTGGCCTTGGGAAATGGCGGCGCGGACGACCTGCTTCGGAAGCGTGGACGTCTCCTGCTCAGTCCCTTTTACATGTAAAATAAGATGCGTGTCGGGCATATCACTCGGAAATATAGCATGACTTGACCATCGTGGAGATCAGGAATCGGGCCATCTTCTATTATTGACGTAAGCTACTGATAATCAGTTACAAAAACCTTGCGCAGCAATGCTAGCGTACGATGAAGTGACACAAAAAATGTCCTCTACCGGACATTTCAGACCGTTCTGAAGACGCCACGCTTCAATGTGCGCATTCCAGTCCTTAATTTAACATGGCAAGCCTCGCAAAGTTGCGCTACGCTCAGCGTGCCAGGAGTAGCAAAGCGTCAGCAGGCCAACCCCGCCAGGTCCGAAAGGAAGCAACGGTAACTTGACTGCCGTTGTTGTTGCTCCTGGTTTTTATTTTTCTAGTTCCCATCCGAACTATCAGCCTTATTAGACCTATTTCGGTGCCTCCAGACTTGCCGCGCTCCGCGTTCGCGTTACGATTCTCTCCCCATGGCTTATCAGGTTTTCGCACGCAAATACCGTCCCCAAACATTTGCCGAGATCGTCGGTCAGGAACCGGTCGTGCGAACGCTCACCAACGCTCTCCGACTGGGCCGCATCGCCCAAGCCTATCTCTTCGTCGGCCCACGCGGCACTGGCAAAACCTCCACGGCACGCATCCTCGCGAAGGCACTCGAAGCCGGTCACGGCGGAACGGATAATAAAGGCCCCACCGCCGACTTCGACCCCAACGAACCTATCTGCCGCGAAATCGCCGAGGGCAATTGCCTCGACGTACTCGAAATCGACGGCGCCTCCAACAACGGCGTCGAAAATGTCCGCGACCTCCGCGACAACGTCCGCTACACCCCGGCCAAGGGCCGCTACAAAATCTACATCATCGATGAGGTGCACATGCTCAGCGGCGCCGCCTTCAACGCGCTGCTCAAGACGCTGGAAGAGCCCCCCGCGCACGTCAAATTCATCTTTGCCACCACGGAAGTCCATAAGCTCCCCACCACGATTCTCTCCCGCTGCCAGCGTTTCGATCTCCACCGTATTCCCGAGCCCCTCATCCGCGCACACCTCGCCCACATCTGCGATCTTGAGAAAGTAACCGCGGAGCCAGCCGCGCTCGACGCCATCGCCCGTTATGCCGAGGGCGGCCTGCGCGATGCCGAGTCCGCGCTCGATCAATCCATCAGCTTTTATGGCGACAAAGTCTCCGAGGCCGATGTACTCACGCTCTTCGGCCTGACCGGTTTCACGCCCGTCGCAGCGCTCGGTCGCGCATTGGCCCAGGGTGATGTCGGCGCCGTGCTCAAAGCCGCGCGCGAACTCGCCGCCGCTGGAAAAGATCTCGGCAAGTTGAGTCAGGATTTGCTCGGCTTCTTCCGCAACCTCGTCATCTATCAGGTCTCGCCGACGGCGCTGGAAGGCGATATCTCCACCCAGGAAAAACAGGTCCTGACCGAAGTCTCCAGCCAAATCTCCCGCTCCGCCGCACTCGGCATTTTGGAGGAACTCAGCCGCCTCGAAAGCCGCCTGCGCTACGCCCTCGCCAAGGATGTCGTCTTTGAAGTCGCGCTTATCCAAATGAGCCAGCTCAAGGAAAAAGTCTCGCTCGAAAGCATTCTCGAATCCTTGGGTGGCGCGCCCGCATCGCCGGGGAAAGCGGCCGCACCGGAAAGCCGTCCTGCTCCCGCACACGAGGCATCGACTCCAGCCAGGACTACTCCCCCCGCAGCAACACCAACACCTGCCCCGCCCGTCTCAACTCCAGTCATCGTCCCTGCCACTCCACCACCGCCCCCAGCTGTCCCCACCGTCACCACTACCGCCGCGCAAAAAGCCTGGGCCGCTGCCGCTGAAAAATTCGCACTGGAGCGACCGATGGAAGCCGACACCATCCGCGCCGTCCAGTTCCACGCCTGCAAAGCAGACCAAATCGAAGTCATGCTGCCGACCGCGATGGAAAAAAAACTCTTCTTCCTACGCAGCCCGCGAAATCTCGAATTGCTGGAAAATTCCCTGAACGAGCAACTCGGATCCAAACTGCGTCTGGTCTTTATCTTGGGAGATGGACGCACCGCTCCCGCCGCCACGCCCGCGCCGGTGACCGTGACCTCCGCCATTCCCGGCAAACCGGCTCCGCCACCGCCCAATATGTCGCAGGAAGCGTTTCTGGCCGATCCCGTCATCCAAAACGCCCTGAAAATTTTTGAAGCCAAAATCGTCCCGCCTGCCAGCAGGTAAACTCGCACTCAACCCAACCGGAGCACTCCCATGAACATGATGAAAATGATGAAGCAGGCGCAGGAACTGCAAGCCAAGGCCACCAAACTTCAAGCCGATCTCGCCAACCGCCATTACGAAGCCGAAGCCGCTGGCGGACAAATCAAGGCCGTTGCCACCGGCGAAGGCCAACTCGTCAGCCTCAAGATCGATCCCGCTCTCCTCAAGGATGACGCCGAAATGCTCGAGGACCTCATCGTCACCGCCGTCCGCGAAGCCATCGACAAAGGCAAAGCCGACGCCGCCAAGGAACTCGGCAAGCTCATGCCCGCCGGCCTCGGCGGCCTCCCCGGCTTCTAATCTGGAGGGTCAGCCTCCGGACTGCCCCATTCCCATCCGAGGTAGCCGTCGCACTCCGTGCGACGGTTCTTTTTTGGCGGCCCGTCAACGCCACGCGTGCGTGTGTTGTCCGGGTCCCGCGAATGCGGGACAGGAAGCGCCCCCTCCCCATTCCGTCATCCTGAGCCCGTCGAAGGATCAGTTCCGCCGGCCTTTCCTCCGAATTGCTTTTGAACCAACGCCAGCCATGCTGGTTTCATGCGCGAAGTCTTCACCAACCAAGACGTCACGCAGGTCGGCTACTACAAATCCATGCTGGATGAAGCCGGGATTTCCTCCTTCATTCGGAATGAATACACCGCCAATCCCGAAGTCGCCGGCGCGATGTATTTTCCAACGCTCTGTGTCGTGGATGACGCCGATTACGACAAGGCCATTGTCCTGCTGAAATCCCAAAAGCTGACGGATAAGAAAGATGGCACCGATTGGATATGCCCTTCTTGCTCAGAAACCAATCCCTCCAATTTCGAATCCTGTTGGAAGTGCAACGCCTTGCGTCCCGGCACTTCTGAAGTCACTCGCGCAGAGAAACAAGAGCGTCCCCCTGCACCCAAATACGCACATTCTCCCACTCCCACTTACGCCCATCCCACCTCCAACCCCGGAACGAGCAAGACCGTATTTTTTCTCGTCTTCCTCTGCTTCGCACTTATCGGCATGGGATGCATCGCCTCGACCATGGGAGATCTCATCGAAGCCTTCCAAAGCACAAGCTGGCCGACAACTTCAGGTAAAATCGAAAGCTCTCACATCCATCTATACACCGCCGGACGCAGCAGAAATACAAGCTACCTCCCGGAAATCACGTATACTTACACGGTTGCTGGCCAGAATTTCACCGGAACGACGATCTCCCCCGGGCACTGGTGGGGCTATGTTTCCAGTTCGAATGCCGTCGAAAGATTTCCAAGAGGAGCTACCCGCCCCCTCTCCTATCTACCTACAGACCCTTCCCGTGCACTGCTCGATCCCGGCCTTCATCCCGGCAACTTCGGACATTTCATCATGGGCATGATTTTCTGCACGCTCGCGATCCCGTTTGCTCTTTCCAGCTTCAGTACAGACCATAGCAAAAAAACCAAATCAAGCCTGGCAACCTTTAACAAGAAATCGTCCGCAGAACGTTATGCACCTCTCGTAATCGCGTTGGTCTTCCTGGAGTTCTGCATCCTCGTCTGGCTAAGCCGCAGCTAATAACGAAGTAGCGCGTATTGCCTGAAGATGTTTGATGCCGGGAAGCTTCGGCATGGATCACATGACAACTTCGACTTCTCGTACATCCCCCTTTAGAGAATCCGTGACGGCAGCAAGATAGTCCTGGATGGCTTCACGAATATTTTGCAGGGCTTCCTTTTCCGTGGCTCCCTGCGACCAACATCCCGGCAATGCAGGACAACCCACAGCATAGCCTTCCTCAGATGGAATGAGAACGACCGGATAGCTCAGGCTCATGTCTTTAGCGTAAGAGTGAAAAGAATGAAGGTCAAGGAGCCCTGCTATCACAGTTAACTCACCGAAACCCACGAACCCTTTTTCGCGGAAGCATAAGCAGCGGCCATGATGGCGACGGTATCAAAGGTCGCATCAAGATCGGCCCGCAGAGTCTCGGCATCCAACTTCCCCTGAATCACCGCGACGAGGCGGTCAACGCGGGTAGGCGCGGCTTCGATCGGCTTGATCGGCTCATCGGAGCCGCTGATGACATAGCCGTCCTTCGTATTCCAAATCGTCTTCTCGGAGCCAACCACTTCCAGGCCACCGATTCCGCCCGTCTGCGTCCACGCCGCTTCCACCGTGCCGAGCACGCCGGATGCAAAGCGAAGCTGCGCAATGCCAAAATCATCCACGGTAGGATAAATGCCAGAGTGATTCCCAATCTCCGCCCAAGCTTCCTTGACCGGGCCAAAGAGCGTCCGCACCAGATGCAACGCGTGCGTGCCCATATCCATAAACGCTCCGCCGCCAGATAACGCAGGATCGTAAAACCAAGCGACATCAGGATTATCAAACCAACGACCGTAAGCGGCATGATGTGCATTGCGGTACCGAATGCGCGTGACCTTCCCCACCGCGCCCTCCTGCAACAACTTAGCAATGGCCCGCATCTGCCCATCAAACGGCTGGAAATAGCCGCAGAAAAGAGGTGTCTTGAACTTGGCGTGCAAGGCGCGGACTTCCTGCAAATCTTCCACCGTCGTTACCACTGGCTTCTCGCAAAACACCGGCTTGCCCACCGGCAGCACCTGCTTCAGCAACGGCAGATGCCGCGTGTTCTCCGCACAAATGATAAATCCATCGATGCTGGAATCGGCCAGCAGCTTCGATAAATCCGCCACAAAGGGCGCGTTCGCCATCTTCGCGTACTTCTCTCCACGCTCCACCACATCGTCCCAAACCGCCGCAACCTTCCGCCCATCCTTCACCTTAAGAATATGTTCAATGAAACCCTTGGTATGAATATGAGCCGTGGAAACGAATGCGATGTTCATAAGTTAGTTTGATTTCATGTACCGATGTTTTCCCGTTAATAAATTCCGTTAATTTGGAAAAATTTGGTAATTCCGTCAAAACTCCCCCTACCACTTCAACAGATAAGCAAAAATCAGCGGCGCCACGATGGAAGCATCCGACTCAATGATATATTTCGGCGTATCGATCCCAAGCTTTCCCCAAGTGATCTTCTCGTTCGGCACCGCTCCCGAGTAGGAACCGTAGCTCGTCGTCGAGTCACTGATCTGGCAGAAGTAACCCCAGAGCGGAACCTCAGGCCGTTGCAAATCTTGGTGCAACATCGGCACCACGCAGATCGGGAAATCCCCGGCAATGCCGCCGCCAATCTGGAAGAACCCAATCGAGTTCGTCTTGCTTGTCTCCGTGTACCACTGCGCCAGTTCCATCATGTACTCGATGCCCGTCTTCACCGTGTGCACCTTCTTCACGTCACCGGAAATGACATGCCCCGCGTACATATTGCCCAAGGTCGCGTCCTCCCAGCCCGGCACGAACATCGGCAGATTCTTCTCCATCGCCGCCAGCAACCACGAGTTCTTCGGATCAATCTGGTATTCCTTCTTCAACACGCCCGACTTCAAAATCTTGTACATGAACTGGTGCGGGAAAAAGCGTTCGCCCGCCTGGTCCGCCTTGGTCCACTCTGCCAGCACCGCCGTCTCGATCCGCCGCATCGCTTCCATCTCCGGAATACAGGTATCGGTCACGCGATTCATGTGGCGGCTCAACAGGGCTTCCTCGTCGGCAGGCGTCAGATCGCGATAATTCGGCACGCGCTCGTAGTAATCATGCGCGACGAGATTGAAGACATCCTCCTCCAAATTCGCGCCCGTACAGCAGATCGCCGCCACCTTGTCCTGCCGGATCATCTCTGCCAGCGACAGTCCCAGTTCCGCCGTGCTCATCGCGCCCGCCAGCGTCACAAACATTTTCCCGCCAGCAGCGAGATGGGCCTCATAGCCCTTGGCCGCATCGACCAGCGCGGCGGAATTAAAGTGACGATAGTGATGCGTGATAAAATCGCGAACAGGAGAGCTCATAGACGCCGAGCATAATTGACCCCCGCCACGATGCAAAAGCTTTTGCCCGCGTTTATGTCACTTTTTTGTCACGAATCTTCAGCCTCGGTGGTAGCCGCCGCTGTCCCTAGCGGCGGTGCCTTCCTTCCGAGGTAGCCGTCGCACTCCGTGCGACGGTGTTTTTTCCCCTCCGTCATCCTGAGCTTGTCGAAGGACCAGACCCCGGCGATGTCGCAATCACTGTTGATTTGCCAAATGAAAGACCTTTAGCATTCCACCAAAGCACAAACACCACGAAGAGCACCTCAAACACCGCAAAACCGGTCGCAAGGCCTCCGCCGCCGCTACTCAAGCCATAGCTATGCAGGCTCTTCCCGTTCTGGCCCAAAATAAAATTCACGCCATACCACGACATCATCACGGAGAGAAAGCAGACGACCGAACCAACCGCCAGTCCAAATCCGCTCCACAATCCCGCCAACCTCCCGTGCAACAGCGCGATATAGCAGAGCAACGTCACAAGCGCCCAAGTCTCCTTCGGATCCCAATCCCAATACCGTCCCCAAGAATAATTCGCCCAGACCGCACCAAGAATCGTCCCCGTCGCGATCAACAAAATCCCAATCTGCATCGCGCGATAAATGAAGAATTGCACCTCGGCCTGCGCCGCCGAGTAACGCTTCCCCCACAAGCTCATCACCAGCGCAATGTGCCCCAAAGCCGCCGTCAACGCGAACGCCGCGTAGCTCGAAACGATGGTCAGCACGTGAATCGTCAGCCACATGTTGTTGCGCAGAACCGCCGTCAGTGGATTGATCGACGCGTCGAGAATCGTCGAATCCGAATCGGCCACGATCAACGTCAGGATCGCCGCCGGCAACCCCGCATAAAAGAAGTACCGCTTCCGGTAAACCGCCTCGAGAATGATCGCGAAGACCATTCCAATGAACGACACCCAGATCACCGTCTCGTAGAGATCCGTCACCGGCGGCCGCCCCGAAATAATGATCCGACAAACAAATCCCCAAATCTCAAATCCCAGTCCCAGCAGGACAAGTCCCCACGTAATCTTATAACCGACATCCTTCATCCAAAGCGCCGTCATCAGCAAAACGATCAGCGCCACCAGATAAATGATCCACGCCCACAAGAACGGCTCCAATGTCATATAATTGTGCTCGAATTGTAACGAAGCAGCAGAGGGATAGAATTGCAGCGCAAGCGCCCGAAGGGATTCAACCACTCGTGGTGTAGATGAGTTAAATGAGAGCAGATCGCCTTTTTTATAATCGTCAGACCATCCGCTGAATGTCTGCCACGCATTCATTGCGGGCTTCGAGTCTGAGGCATAATAAGGAGCGGCGTCTCCCGTGGGGGCTGATCGTTCTGCGGGCCGGACGTTTTCTACTAGCAACTCCTGAATAGGAATCCATCGTCCGTCCATTTGTCGGGGATTTGGCACCATCGTCTCCTTGTCCCCACTCACCAAATCCTGAAACAACCTCAATCGATCCCCAAGATGCTCCGCCTCCTTCTGCAGCGGAGTCAATTTATCCCCCGCACCCGCCTGCTGCAGCTTCTGCGCCTCATCCAAAATATCGAGCAGCGCCTGCTTGTTGATCAGTTCATTGAAGGAAAAAAGTTTCCGATCTTCCGGCAATCCCAACTGCTTTTTAAGCTCCAGAAAATTCAGCATGATCACCGGCTTGTCATCCCATCCTTCTGGCTTCAACCATAAATCAAGAATCACTTCCTCCGGCGACAAGGCCTCGCCATTCTCAACCGGCAACGCCGCCTTCCCACTCAACGTCAGCAACATCTCATGCGCAAACGTCGTGAACGGTTTCTTCCGCCCATGATCCTGCACCGCCAACGTCGCCAGCGCATTCGTATCAATCGGCACCGGATCGGCCCGCAAACCCGCGACACCGGCCAAGAGCAAAATCACCATCAAAAATTTAATCTTCACTCGCATGGTCATTTAAAATTTGAATCGCCGTTAGCATTCCTGCCGCCCGCTCCAGCAATCCTGAAAGGATTGCTATCATTCAGCCCAGGGTTGTCGCACAAGCGACTACCCTGGGTAAGCCGTGAAGCATCCAACCCTGAAGGGGTTGACTCACTTATCACCTGAAATCGAATTTGCTTCAACCCTTTCAGGGTTGGATGCATGAACCAGAATACCCAGGGTAGGCGCTGCGCACCAACCCTGGGCTGAATGATGACAACCCTTTCAGGGTTGTTCTGAAATCGTTTACTGCAGGGTCGGCAATGAAGTTGCCTCAGCAAGCGCGTTCCCAAATGGAGTTTGGGAACGAGGGGAAGAAAATCATTCGTCATCTTATTCTTTGTGTTCTCTGCGTTCTTTCGCGGCCAACTCATCGGTTTCCCCCGTCTCCTCGCGCCCACCCCGCTCACTCGCTGACCGCTTCGGCATGAAATAAAACATCAGCGCGATCCCGCAGCAAATGCCCAGCGAGCCAACCCACTTGAACGGCCAACCCGGATCATACAACACTTGGAGCGTCGTCGTGTTCAAATTTTGCGGATCCCAGTTCGCCTGCGAGAACTTGTAATTCCACCCGAGAACCGAACGCCACCAATCGCCCGGAAACATCGCCGGCGAATTCATATGCGCCTCGCCGTGCACCATGCGCCCCGTGGTCGGCTCATCAAAACGAAGCGTGCTAATATAGTCTGCGGGCGTCTCCGTCCCCTCATCACGCGGCACCTCGAAATTCTCCAGCGTGATCGAAAAAGTCAGCGGAATGACCCGCTCTCCAAATCCGACCCGCGCACTCTCACTCGAAAAATCCTTCGAGCTAAAAAGCTCCCGTGAAGTCCCCGCAGGAATCCACACCACCGGCCCACTCTCCCCATTCGGCGCGGCCAGATGCGCGCGAAGTCCCGGACGCAACGAGGCCTCCATCATCGGCGTTACCGTCCCCGTAAATTCCTTCATGTCC
>Ga0206872_10036_pt1 | contig 41243 bp, 34 predicted proteins | sample Alteio_BWOrgCont_34_FD_152906 | JGI IMG/M metagenome (GOLD analysis project Ga0206872, IMG submission 152906) | Enriched cells from forest soil in Barre Woods Harvard Forest LTER site, Petersham, Massachusetts, United States -... | ecosystem: Environmental > Terrestrial > Soil > Temperate forest >... | reverse complement strand
CGACCGGCTTTGCCATCCCCAGGCCCTGAGTAAAATGGCCGCGCTGCTGGAAAAAAATCCTTCCGCGACGCTGGCGGCGTCGGCGCGGGTCATTCTGGATGACAAATCCAAAATCGTCGATGTCTGGCGGCCCCTGGCTGAAGGCTGCCACAATGGCCGGAAAATCATCACGGCTTACCTGATGGAAAACGGAAAAAACCTGGTGGGCGAGCCTTCGGCGGTTTTGTTTCGCAAAGCGGACGCCGCACGCGGGTTTGATCCGCAGTACCGGCAAATTGTGGATGTCGAGATGTGGTTTCATTTGCTGGAGAAGGGTGATCTGGCTTACACCCGCGAGCCGCTTTGCGCCTTTCGCTGCCATCCGCTCCAGCAAACCGAGCGCAACACCGACAGCGGCGTCGCCTGGAAGGAACACGCGCGGTTCATCGCCGGTCACGCCGTCCAGCCGCAGTTTCCGCGCGAGGTCGTTTTTCCCATTCTGTTTCATTTGCGCCGCTGGCGGCGGCGGAACCCGGACGCGGACAGCCCGGAAATGGCGGAATGGCAGCGCCGGTTGGCCGATCGCTGGGGCCAGGGGTGGCGTTGGTCTTACTGGCTTTATTATATTCGCTACCGCATCGCCAAGCCGTTTCGCAACCTTGTCCATGCGACGCAAAAACGGCTGTTCCGCTGGTTTTTCAAACCCACCTGGGCCTGTTCTTCTTGACTGGAATCCAGCGCCCGATCTGGTTCCAGTAACGGCGGCGGGAAACAGGCGTGATGGTGGTGGTGAATATCTTTTCAAACTGGTTCAACAACCGTTCGTGTCCGAAAAATTCATTGGGCTGATTGTTGTGAAAATAGGGCTGGCGCAGATATTCCATATACTTGGCGTCGTCCTGGTCCAGCTCGATGATTTTTTCAATCAAGGCCTCTTCGCTCGGGAAATAAAAATAGTTGAGAAAACTTTTGGGGTTGAATTCCTCCGCGACACGCGGACTTCCCCAATAAATCGGCAGACAGCGCGCGTCCATGGCTTCGGTCAACTTTTCCGTGGTGTAACCGGGAATCGAACTGTTTTCAAAGGCGATGTTGAATTTGTAGGGGCGCAAAAAATCCCGCTTGGCCCCCACCCCCGCTGGAATGCGGTGGCCGATGTTGTTCAAGGCCCCGCCGCCGGAATCAACTTTTTTGTATTTGCTGAGGCGATGGAAGAAATCGACGCGTTTCTGCGTCTTTTTCCGGCCGGCGTTGCTGACCACAAAACTGCAGAACTTTGTCTTGGTTTTCATGATTCCGGCGATTTCCTCTTCGCTCTTTAGCAACCGTGGCGGATGAGCGGAAAGCGCATAATAGGGCAATCGCACATGCCGCGGGTCGTCGAGATAACGGCAGGTGAAGGCGTAGTCGCACTCTCGAAAATCAGGGAGGAATGACTCGACTGAAAAATAAATTTTAACGCAATTATGCACGCGATGCATGTGCTGGCCGGGATCGGCGTAAATCAGGAAGTCGGGCTGGTCGCAAATTTCGACATCGAACCTTTCGCGCAGGAGACTGTGAAAATAGTTGGCGGTTTTTTGGAAGCCGGGCCAGAAGTCGCAAAAATCAAGGCGGATTTTCATTCTCATTTTAACCGGCGCAGCCTAGCAAATCGCGATAGAGACGCAAAACCTTTGCGCCCATTTCTTCCAGTGAAAAAGCCTGCTCCACCCGGCGATGCATCTCTACCGCCTGTGCCGGCCCCAAGGCGGGTTCACCGGCCTGGCCGGCCATGGCGACGGCCAGCGCCTCAATGTCTTCGGCCGGCACCAATCGCCCGTAATGGGCGGCGGCGAACGCTTCGGGAATTCCGTCCAGGGCCGAGGCAATGACGGGCTTGCCGCAGGCGTGCGCTTCGCAGACGACCAGACCCAGGGCCTCCGTGCCGATTTGCGGGTGGACCAGGCAATCGATGGCATTCATCACTTGCGGCATATCGGACACCTGGCCCGTCAGCCACGCTTTGCCGGCCAAGCCCAGGCGCGCTATGTCGGCTTGCAAAAGTTCGGCCATGCTGCCGCGGCCAATGATGAGGAACCTGGCCCGGGGAATTTTTTCGCTGACACGCGCGGCCGCAACCAAAAACTCGTGTTGCCCCTTGCCGCGCGGCAAATCATAACCTCCGACAACCGCGAAAGCGTAATCCCCCGGTTGCAAACCCAGCTCGCGCCGTTTGGCCGCCGCGTCCGCCGGGCGGAATTTTGTGGTATCAATGCCGCCGGGAATGATATGGATTTTGGTGAAATCGCCCCGCAACGGGGGGCGGATGCGGCGTTCCTCCTCCGGCGATTGCGGCTCATAGACGCCTTCCCGTAAAACTTTCGCGACAAATTCCGACACGGCAATAAGGGCGTCGCATTGCCCCAGTAAAAAATGGCGGCTGGCCGGAGAGGCGGGGCTTTTGGCCATGTGTCGAGTCAGTACGATTTTTGGATTTGTCCCGGCCAGGCGCGCGGCGAAAAGCGTGGGCCAGATGTCCCGGCCATGATGGCCGTGCACGATTTGGATTTTTTCGCGTCGGATAAATTGCGCGGCGCGCAGGATGAAGCGGAGCCGGCCAGATTTTGCGCCGGTGTCAAAAAATGGCGCGCCCAGTTGCGCGATGACGGGCGCAAAGGCGCGTCCGGCCGGGCCGGCGATGAAGACCCGCTGGCCGAGGCGATGCAGTTGGGCGGCCAGTTTCACACACTGGTCGTCAGTACCACCACCAGTGAGGAGGGAATTCAAATGCACAATGCGCAGCGGTGAGGGGGCCGGGTTCATGCGTATTGATCAATGCCGCGCTCGCAACGAATTTTGTTTGATTGAACTATCCCGGCCAAACGCTGGAACCCCGCCGGGGCCTGGGTGCGGTTGAGCATGGGATGGTCCAAATGATAGACCACGGCGTGGCCGTAAACAAATTTGCGCGGCCGCCCCAAGTGATAGAGCCGCGTGCCCACGTCTGAATCCTCCCCGCCCCAGCCGATATACTCCTCGTCGAAACCATTGACGGCCAGCAGGTCCTCGCGCCAAATCCCCATGTTGCAGCCAATGATGCCGCGCTGGCCGGTGTTGCGCCGGACAAACGGGCGGGGCAATCGGATGGCTTTGGCCGGGCCTGTGATGCGCCCCCGGAGAATCCAACTGAAAACGGGCGTGACGCCGGGCGAAAATTCCGCGACGAATTTTTCCCGGACAAAACAACGCCGGCCTTGCACCCAATAATTCTGTTCCGCCAGAAAGGCATGGTCCTCCACGAATCGGGGATGCGGCACGCAATCGCCATCCAGCAAAACGATATAGTCGCCGGTGGTGGCGGCGATGGATTTGTTGAGAATGATCGTCTTGCGAAAGCCGTCGTGTTCCTGCCAGACATGGCGCAGGGGCGTCGGGAGTTTTTGTTGCCATTGGGCAATGAGTTCGCGGGTGGCGGGTCCCGAACCGTCATCCGCCACCAGGATTTCACCCGGTTTTTCGGTTTGAAGCTGCACGCCGCGCAAGACCTGGTCGAGCGCGCCCGGTTTCTCGTAAGTCGAGATGATCAGGGAGATTTGGGCGGGTCGCATACAGGCTGGCGCGGTTGAAGATGCTCGAAAAGCCGACTGTGCCGCACCAGCGTCGAGTAAGCGGTGGAGGCGGCGATGAAAAAACCGGGATAACCATCCAGAAACCCGCGGCGGACAAAGTAAGCGCGCACAAAACGCCAGCCCGCGCGAAAAACCGCCGCCGGGGCGGACCACCGGGTCTTCTCCGCCAATTGCCGTTGCAAATACAGATCGGCGAAATAATTGATCTTGTTGACATAGCTGCTGATGTCCGGGTTTGTATAATGCAACAAGTCGCCGGCCAGGGTCGTGCACGCTCCCTGCACCTCGACGGCGCAATGCTCCGCGCTGCCGGCCCATTTTCCCTTCTCCCGCCGAAAGAGCCGCAACACGCGATCGGGATACCAATCACCGTGCGTAATCCACCGGCCCAGAAACCAAACCTTGCGGGCAAAACCGGCGGCGGCAAAGCGTTCCTGGTCGCCGCTGAAAAACCGGGCAATCGACTCCCGCAACTCCGTCGAAACTTCCTCATCGGCATCCAGGGCGAGGACCCACGGCAACGTGGTGTAACTCAAGGCCAGATTTTTTTGCTCGCGAAACCCCTGAAAGGGATGCCGGTGAATTTTCGCGCCGAACGACGCGGCAATGGCATCGGTACCGTCCTGCACTTCCGAGTTGAGGACGACGACGATCTCGCTGGTCCACGACGCCACACTCGCCAGGCATTTGCCAATGCGGTGGGCCTCGGCGCCGGAAATGATGCAAACTGAAATGGGCAGTTTGTTCACGGTTGCTGCAGATCCGGCCCGGTCATGGAAAAATCCGTCATCCCTCAAACTTACCCCCGCTTTTCCCGCGAAGTCAGTCATAAAATCAGCCGTTTTTTATCGCCAGCCGCGCCCCGCCCCGCTAACAAGTCGGCATGGCTGTCGGCCGATCAGCAGAAAGTTTTTTGGAACGCACGCGCGCCGCGAAAAAAATCGTCGTCGTCGATCTGGGATTTTTGGGCGACTCGGTCCATCTCGTGCCGGCGTTGTGGGAGATCAAGAGAAATTATCCGGCGGCGCAATTGCACACCTTGTCGGCCACGGTCGGGGCTGAGTTGCTCAAGCTCGCCCCGTGCGTTGATCGCGCGTGGGCGTTTCCGCTGACGCCCAAAAGCCCGGCGTGGTGGCGGCATGGGAGCATCCTGCGCGCGTTGCGCCGCGAACGTTTCGACGTGGCGTTCAACTTCAGCGGCGCAGACCGGACGATATTCATCACAGCGCTGCTGGGCGCGCGGCGGACTTTGGCGCACGAGGCGGGGCGCAAACATTTTTGGAACCACTGGCTGGCGGTGGATTGGGTCGAACGAAGGTCGCGGGAACTGCCCGTGTTCGAACAACGCCGGCAAGTCCTGGCCGCAGGCGGCCTGGCGCTGCAAGGGCCGCGTTTTGATTTGCGCGTGCCCGAAGAAGCGCGGCAATGGGCGGAGACCGCCGTGGCGGACCAATCCGCCCACCTCTCCCTCAGCGCGAGCACGCCGGTCAAGGAATGGCCGCTGGATAACTGGATCGGCCTGGCCAAGATGCTCGCGCAAAAAGGCCCGTCAACACGAATTGTAGCCACCGCCGGCTCCAACCCGCGCGAGCAGGACCGCCTGAGACAATTGGCCAGGGCGACGGAAGATCTGCCTTTGCAATGTTATGAAGGATTGAGCATTGCGCGGCTGGCGGCGTTATTGCAACGCTGCCGGCTGCAAATCGGCGCGGACTCCGGCGTGCTGCATCTGGCCATGGCGCTGGGCGTACCCACCCTGGGGGTCTTCCGTCAATACGACGGCTTGGCCGAATGGCTGCCCGCCGGCAAAGAACACCGCCACCTCATCGCCGCCTGCCGTTGCATCAACGAAAACCGGACCGATTGCCTGCAAGCAGGCCGTGCCGCCTGCCTAGCCACTATCACCCCCGCCCAGGTCTGCGAACAAGCCTGTCATCTGGATCCGCCTACGGAAACTCATAGAGACACTGCCCTCTGATCGTGGCAAAGCGAAGTTCCGCCTGCCTGACCGGAGACGACACCCGCAAACGCCTAAATCAACCGCCCTCTTGACCCTTTATACTTAAATCGCGAAGTGCCGCCTGCAACTCGCGATTGCAAGGATTTTCCAACGGCACAAATAACGAGAAGGATGACGAACTTAACGGTTCCAAAATCCAAGGGCAGATCGGTTTTGCGACAATCGCATAGCGCAATAGCAGAAAGATCGCCGACACAATTCATTATAAATAATAAAACCACAATCCACGCACAAAAACTGCGTCACTTTACTGCGCTTTTACTGCACTGATTTATAAATCGTTGATTATCAATGGAACTGATGAATCCTACCGTCGGGTTTCACGCTATGGCGGGCTAGGTGGTTTTGTATTCCCTGTCCTCTAAAAGCCGGCTTTTCATGTGTTTGTCAACAAAACATACTTGACAAACAGGCCACCGACACGCGTTTTGCCCAATGTTTACAGTGGTTTTGTGTTATAAAAAAACCTCCATTCAATGGATGCGGGGATTTGGCATTTTGTGACAAAATGCGAGCGAAAACGGCTTCCGCCGTCGCTCTGAGAGCTATGGCGGACTAACGAAAGTGATGAAAAAACAAATCGAGTTTGTGGCGGATTTGCCGCCTGTCTCTTATCGACTTTCATCTGTGGCCCATAAGGAAAATATGCGCTTAAGTTCGGATTTGAGTCTGGTCAGGCTCGGTCCGGGTGAGTCAAACCAGTCAAACCAATCTAATCAGGGTTCGGCACCCGCCGTCGCACAAGGCTATGGCGCGCCAAGTGACCCTCACCCTGCCCAGATAAATCATAAACAATTAATTATGAACTGCTTACAAAATAACTGGTGTTTCAGGCAACCAAACCGCGTCACGCCCAGTCACGGTCAGTCACGGTGATATTGTGAGGATTGACACCCTGCTCTTTGCGCCTTTTGCCCTTGGCGCTTCCAAAAAAAATATGATGAGATTGATGCCCGGTAAAAATTCTCGCGCTAACCGAGGTTGGCTCCCATACTGGCGACAGTGGCATGATTAAATTCTGGATCAAATTGTGGCAATTGACCCGTCCTTACAAGGGGCGGTTTCTTTTAGGCAGCTTTTTTGGCGTTTTGAGCGGCCTGGCGGACAGCGTGGTGGGGTTGACGGTGTTTTTTGTGGTCGGCGTGGTTTTTTCCGGGCCGCGCAATCCAGATATTGAGAAGGCCATGGAAAGGGTGGCCAAATTCTCGCCGTGGCTGGCTGAGCATTTGCAGAAGGACCAGGATTGGCTCACAGTCCACGTTTCCGCTTCAAAGGTTTATCTGGTGATGGTGGTGAGCGTGGTGCCGTTGGTCATGCTGGGGCGGGGCTTGTGCAATTATCTCAATAACTATTTGATGGGCTGGGTGTCCATTCGCGTGATTTGCGATCTGCGCGCCCGCATCTTCGAGCATTTGCTGAAGCTGCCCCTGAGTTTTCTCGCCCGCAACAGCACAGGCGAATTGATGTCGCGCATCGGCGACGTCGGCGTCCTGCAAAATATGATCGGCGTTTCCATGGTGACGATCATCAAGGAACCGATCCGGCTCATTTCCTTTCTCATCATCCCGTTGGCCATCAACGCCAGATTGACCTGCATCGCCCTGGCCACGTTTCCGCTCTGCGTCATCCCCGTCGTTGTTTACAATAAGAAAGTGCGCCGGGCCGGGGCCGCCATTCAAACCGAGGCGGCCAATTTGGGCAAAGTCATGCACGAAGCGTTCACCGGCAACCGCATCATCAAGGGCTACAATCTGGAAGAGGTGGTGGTGGACCGCTATAAAGTCAACCAGCAAAATTACATCGGCCATTTTATGCGAGTGGTGCGGTCCACTGAAACGCCCGGTCCCCTGATTGAATTTCTGGCCGCCATCGGCGTGGCGATGTTATTGCTCTATCTGGCCGGCTCAGCCACACCCACGGAATTTATGGCCTTCATCGTCGCTCTCATGGCCATGTACGGGCCGATCAAGAACGTCATCCGGGTGCAGAGCCAATTGCACCAGGCGCGGGCTGCGACCCAGCGCGTTTTTGAATTGCTGGCCACGAAAAGCACGCTGCCCGATCCGCCCCACCCCGTGCCGCTCCACGCCGCCAAGGCGGAAATTCAATTTGACAACGTCAGCTTCAGCTACGGCGACAAGCCGGTCCTGAGCAACGTCAATTTGCGGGTCGAGCCGGACCGGATGATCGCACTGGTCGGCAGCAGCGGCGCGGGCAAATCGACCCTGACCAATCTCCTCCTCCGCTTTTACGATCCGACCCACGGCGCCATCCGCATCGGCGGCGTTGACCTGCGCGAAGTGGCCTCGCGCGACATTCGTTCACAAATCGCCGTGGTCACGCAGGAAGTTATTTTATTCAATGACACCATCCGCCAAAACATTGCCTATGGCCGCCCCGACGCCACCGACGCAAAAATTGAAGAAGCGGCCCGGCACGCCTTCGCCCATGATTTTATCAAGGGCAAGCCGAAGGGCTACGATTCGGTCGTGGGCGAAAAGGGAACCAACCTTTCCGGGGGCGAGCGGCAGCGCATCGCCATTGCGCGCGCCATTTTGAAGAACGCCCCTATACTGGTGCTGGACGAAGCGACCAGTTCGCTGGACAACGAATCCGAGCGCATGGTGCAAGCAGCGCTGGATGAACTCATGAAGGGGCGGACGACGATATGCATCGCCCACCGTCTCTCCACCGTTCACCATGCGGATGTGATCGTGGTGCTCGATCAGGGGCAGATAGTGGAAACCGGGCGGCACGACGAATTGATGGCGAAACGCGGCGTTTATTGGAAGCTCTACATGCTCGGCTTCAGCTCCAGCGACGCCTCTTAAGCCGAATATCGTTACTGATGCAAGGGAAGTCCCGCCTCGTAGCGTTTTAATTCATCGTTGAGATGCCCCGCCAAATCTTGCTGTCCCGCCGCCCGGGCCAACGCCATGGCCTTTTGCGCGCTTTGCACAGCATCACCAAATCGGCCGGCCTCGGCGAAGGCGGCGGCGAGGGTGTGGAGAACGATTGGATTTTCTCCGCCGGTCAGTGTGTTGGCCTGTGTGGCCAGTTCAACCGCTTTGCGGCCGTTGCGCAGGGCCGGGTTCGGACAAGTGGCTAGGAGCCAGGCTAGATTATTCAGGGCTTGTGGACTGTTCGGCGCGATTTGCAGCTCCTGTTGAAACTGGGTGATGGCTTCATCTATTTTTCCCTTTTGCATAAGAATGCCGCCGATGTTGAGGTGGGCATCGGCGTATCGCGGGTTGATTTGCAATGCGCTTTGATATTGGGTGATGGCTTCATCCGTTTTCCCTTTTTGCAGGAGAGCATTGCCAAAGTTATAGTGCGCTTTGGCATAGTCGGGCGGGATTTGCAGCGTTTCGTTGGGGTCTGCTTCAGTTGCGAATGCCTTTTGATAATAAACAATCGCCTCGTCCACTTTTCCCGCTTCGAGAAAAGCCTCGCCCAGGTTGTAATAAGCTGGCGCGTAGCCGGGGTGGATTTGCAGGACGTTTTGGAATCGTGTGATAGCTTCGTCCACTTTTCCCGCCTGGAGAAGGGCGTTGCCAAGGTTGAATTGGGCCGGGGCATAGTTTGGATCCGCTTGCAGGGCGAGTTGGAACTGGCTAAGTGCGTCATCCGCTCTTCCCTTTTGGGAAAAGGCAATGCCGAGACTGCAGTGCGCGGCCGCGTTGTCGGGCTTGATTTGCAGTGCCTCCTGATATTGAGCCATTGCTTCGTCCCACCTTCTTGTTTGCGCAAGACTGACGCCGAGGTTGTAGTGGGCTGGTGCGTGCCGTGGCTCAATTTGCAGCGCCTTATGGAATTGGACGATCGCCTCATCAATCCGTCCCTGTTGAGCAAAGGCGTAGCCGAGGTTGGTATGGGCGTCGGCTTGCATATGAACGATCGCCAAAAGATTAAATGCCGTCGAAAAAGCCAGCATCAATCCCCATCCGCAACGAGTGGCTCGCCGCCAAACCGGCTGGCCAGCCAAGGCCCGCTCCAAACCGAGGATTCCAATGACCGCCAGCAACATCAACGTATGCGTAAACTCCACCTCATACCGCAGACACATGGAATCGTGCAGACAAAGGATCAAGGCACAAGTCCCGAAAAGCAGCGCAGCCGCCGCCAGGAACCAGCGCAAAATTAAGCGCGCTTCCACCGGCCGCCTCCGCCAGGCCAGCGGCGCGGCCAGCGCCAGCCATACGAACGGAATATTGGTCATTACGCCAAAGGAATTTTCAGCCGTGAAATAACCCTTCGGCGGCGCAAGCGACGAAATATAATGCCCAAATGGAAGACCTCGACTCCAATGCGCCGGTTCCAGAAAACCAACCCAGACATTGTACCAGAGGTAGCGCAGACTGAACTGTTGGTGCATACTAACCGGCAGTTGGTAGCGCTGCCCAAATTCCAGCGGATTGTCGAAGCGCATGGTGTTGTAAATCATCAGCCCCAGTCCAATCAGCACAATCGGGCCACAGGCCGCCAACAATAACGGCCACAGCGGCCGCTTCTCCCGCCATCCCTGTGCCACTGGAACCAATAGAATGATCGCTCCAAACAGTAGCGATGGGCGCGCCCCCACAGCCAACCCATAGGCCAGACTGGCCGCCGCCAGCCAGCGCCATTGATGCCGCTCATCATGCAACGCACGCCAAATCCCCACCAGAGTCAGCATCGTCAGCGCGTACCCGCAACTGATCGCCGCTTCATAGACATCAACCTCTGCTATCATCGCCGGTATGAAACTAGCCAGGCCAAGAGCGATCGCGCCCATCACCACCACCCAAAAACCGGTTTCCGGAAAATAACGCCTCCATATCGCGCACAGCAATCCCGCGCCAGCCAGAAAACCCGCCGAGAAAAAAATCAGGGCGGCATCCTTGTGCAGCAGGTAATGGCCGGTCAGCGCCGTATAAGGCCAAAAAAGCACCAAGGCGGGTGTGACCCCGAAATAGAGATACAGTTTCCCCTTGTAATAACTCAGGTCATGCAGCCCATGAATGTCCAAATATTCTGCGTTGGTTTGAGAATCAACAAGGTGGCCAGTCTGGACGAGTTCGGGCGGCGCCTCCCGTTTTACGTTGAGCTGGCCGGCGCGAAAACCCTGCACCTGTAGATTGTAATAGCTGTCCCGTGCGCCTGAACCAAACGACTCCAACCGGCCCGAGTTGGCGCTCCAGGCATAAACCCCTATGACCAGGGCGCAGACCGCACCCAAAACAGCACAGCGCGTCCAGAAAGTCCTGCCTTCAATGGCCGCCCCCTTTTTCCCTTCTGATATAATACCTGTGTCCATCGGAATATTCCGTTACTGATGCATGGGGAATCCCGTTTCGTAGCGTTTTAATTCGCCGTTGAACTGTTCCACTAAATCCTGCCGCCCCGCGGCCCGCGCCAGTTCGACGGCCTTTTGCGCGGTGCGCTTGGCGTCGTCAAATTGCCCCGTCTCGGCCAAGGCGGCGGCCAGGGTGTGAAGAATGATTGGATTCCCACCCCCGGTCAGTTCGTTGGCCTGTCTGGCCAGTGCCACCGCTTGGGCGCCGTTGCGCAGCGATGCCTGCGGACAAGTGGCCAGCAGCCAGGCCAGGTTGTTTTGCGCTTCCGGATTGGCTGGTTTGAGTTGCAATGCCTTTTGGTATTGGGAAATCGCTTCGGCCATCTTTCCCTTTTGCGAAAAGGCGTTGCCCAGGTTGTAGCGCGTTTGCGCGTCGTCAGGTTTGAATTGCAGCGCCTTTTGGAATTGGGTGATCGCGTCGTCTGCTCTTGCCTTATCAAGAAGAACGATGCCGAGGTTGTTGTGGGCGTCGCCATTGTCTGGAGCGATTTGCAACGCCTTGTAGTATTCGATTATGGCTTCGTCCGCTCTTCCCTTCTGTGCAAAAACATTGCCAAGGTTGTAATGGGCTTCTGCGTAATCGGGTTTGATTTGCAAGGCCTTTTGGTAATGGGTAATCGCTTCATCCCCGCTGCCCTTTTGCAGAAGAATGTAGCCGAGGTTGTTCTGGGTGTATGCTTGCAAATCGAAGCTCGCCAACAGATTGAATGCCACAGAAAAGATTAGCAACAATCCCCAACCGCAGCGGGAGGCTCGCCGCCAGACCGGTTGACTAGCCAAGGCACGCTCCAAACTAAGGATTCCTATGACCGCCAGTAACACCAGCGTATGCGTAAACTCCACCTCATACCGCAGACACATGGAATTGTGGAGGCTAATGGTCAGTGCGCAAATCCCGAACAGCAAAGCCACCGCCCACAGAAACCAGCGTAAAACCGAGCGTTCTTCTGCCGGCCGCCTCCGCCAGGCCAGCGGCGCGATCAAGGCCAGCCAGACCAGCGGAATATTGGTCAGAACGCCAAAAGGATGCTCAATATCCGTGGCGCCTTTGGGCAAGGTTGGCGCCTTGATGTCGGATACGAATGGAAAATGGCCGCTCCAACGCGCCGGTTCCAGAAATCCAACCTGAAAATTAAACCAGAGATAACGCAGGCTGAATTGTCCCGGCGCATCCGGCCGATAGGCCGACAATTGGTAATGCTGCCCAAATTCCAGCGGGTTGTCGAAGCGCAGGACGTTGTAAATCATCAGCCCCAATCCCACCAACCCCATCGGGACAATCGCCGCCATCAGTAACGGCCACACCCGCTGTTTTTGCCGCCATGCCTGTGCCACCGGCATCAGCAGGATGACCGCTCCGAACAGGAGTGAGGGTCTCGCCCCCAGAGCCAGTCCGTAGGCCAGACTGGCTCCTGCCAGCCAGCGCCACGGATGCCGCCCATCCTGCAACGCACCCCAAATCCCCGCCAGGGCCAGCATAGTCAGCGCATACCCGCAACTGACCGCCACTTCATAAACATCACATCGCTCTAAAATTCCCGGGGTGAAATTTGCCAGGCCCAACGCCATCACGCCTGCAACAACCACCCAAAAGCGGACGCCCGCAAAGTAGCGCCTCCATATGGCCAACAGCAGACCTGTGCCGGTTAAAAATCCCATCGAGAAAAAAATCACCACCGCATCCTTGTGCCACAAGTAATGACCGGTCAGCGCCACATAAGGCCAGAAGAGCACCAGGGCGGGTGTGATCCCGAAATAGAGATACAACTTCCCACTGTAATAACTTGAGTCATGCAAAGGATGCCCATAGTTCCAACGATACGGTTGATTGGCTGTGGGATCGTAGGGATCGGCCAGTTGGGCGAGTCCGGGCGGCGTTTCGGTCTTCAGGTTAAGCTGGCCGCCACGAAACCCCTGCACCAACAAGTTGTAGTAGGTGTTTTTCGCATTTAAACCGCAAAACTCTATCATGCCCGAATCGGCGCTCCAGGCATAAACCCCGATGACCAGGGCGCAAACCACCCCAAAAATGGCGCAGCGCGTCCATCGGGTCTGGTTTCTTCTTCCGGTTGGGTCCATGTGTGTATTTCTATTACTGAGGCAATGGGAGTCCCGCCTCGTATCGTTTCAATTCGTCGTTGAGATGTTCCGCCAAATCTTGTTGACCCGCCGCCCGCGCCAACGCCATGGCCTTTTGCGCGCTTTGCACGGCGTCACCGAAGCGACCGGTCTCGGCCAAGGCAGCCGCAAGGGTATGGAGAATGATCGAATTCCTGCCCCCGGTCAGCTCGTTGGCCTGTCGGGCCAATTCCACCGCTTGGGCGCCATTGCGCAACGATGCCTGCGGACAAGTCGCCAGCAGCCAGGCCAGGTTGTTTTGCGCTTCTGGATTGAATGGTTCGAGTTGCAGTACCTTTTGATATTGGGAGATCGCTTCGGCCATCTTTCCATTTTGCGAAAAGGCGATGCCCAGGTTGTAGTGTGTTCGCGCATCGTCCGGTTTGAGTTCCAGCGCCTTTTGGTATTGAACAATCGCCTCATCCACCTTTCCCCCTTGCAGAAGAACGCTGCCGAGGTTGTTGAGGGCATCCACATGGTCGGGGTTGATTTGCAGCGCCTGTTGGAACTGGGTGATGGCTTCATCCGTTTTGCCCTTTTGCAGCAAAGCGTTGCCCAAGTTGTAGTGTGTTTGCGCGTCGTCAGGTTTGAGTTCCAGCGCCTTTTGGTAATGCACAATCGCCTCATCCACCCTTCCCCTTTGCAGAAGAACGCTGCCGAGATCGTTGTGGACATCCAGATGGTCAGGGTTGATTTGCAGCGCCTGTTGGAACTGGGCAATGGCTTCATCCGTTTTGCCCTTTTGCAGCAAAGCGTTGCCGAGGTAGTCATGGGTTTCTGCCTGCATGACAAAGCTTTCCAACAAATTGAACGCCATCGAAAAGATTAACAACAACCCCCAACCGCAGCGAACTGCCCACCGCCAAACCGGTTGGCCGGCCAAAGCACGCTCCAAAGCCAGAACGCCAATAACAGCGAGCAACACCAGCGGATGCGCAAACTCCAACTCATATCGTGGACACATGGAATTGTGGAGACAAAGAATCAAGGCGCACATCCCGAACAGCAGAACCACCGCTGCCAGAAACCAGCGCAAAGTTGAGCGCTCTTCCGCCGACCGCCGCCAAGCCAGCGGCGCGGCCAGTGCCAGCCATACGAACGGAATATTGGTCAGAACGCCAAAAGAATTTGTGGCAACAATTCCCTTCGCCAAGGGTGGCAGCGCAATATCATGCACGAAGGGAAAATGGCCGCTCCAGCGCGCCGGCTCCAGAAAACCAACCTGAAAATTGAACCAGAGGTAGCGCAGACTGAATTGTTCTATCGTGGCTGGCCGCTCCGCAGCCAACTGGTAGTGCTGCCCGAATTCCAGCGGGTTGTTGAAGCGCATGGCGTTGTAAAACATCAGCCCCAGCCCGATGAGGACAATCGGAACAGTTGCCGCCAGCAATAATGGCCACACCCGCCGCTTCTCCCGCCACGCCTGAGCCACCGGCACCAGCAGGATCACTGCGCCAAACAACAACGACGGCCGCGCCCCCAAAGCCAGTCCGTAGGCCAGACTGGCCGCTGCCAGCCATTGGCCGCGCCGTTGCGGCTGATGCAGCGCCTGCCAAATCCCCGCCAAAGCCAGCATGGTCAGCGCATATCCGCAACTGATCGCCACTTCATAAACATCACACTGCCCTAAAATTGCCGGTATGAAATTTGCCAGGCCAAGCGCCATCAGGCATGGGACGATTATCCAGAAGCTGACTGTGGCAAAGTAGCGCCTCCATGCGGCCAGCAATAGACCTGCGCCAACCAGAAACCCGGCTGAGAGAAAAACCACCCCGGCGTCCTTGTGCAGAAGATAGTGGCCCGTCAGCGCCACGTATGGCCAGAAGAGCACCAAGGCGGGTGTAATCCCAAAATAGAGAAACAGCTTGCCTTTGTAAAAACTCAGGTCATGCAACCGATGTCCATAGTTCCACCGATAAGGATCGTTGGCCACCGGGTCGAAGGGATCGGCAAGTTGCGCGAGACCCGGCGGCACTTCGGTTTTCAGGTTGAGTTGCCCGGCACGAAACCCCTGCACCAGCAGATTGTAGTAGCTGTCCTGTGCGCCTGAACCGAACGACTCCAACGCTCCCGAGTGGGCGCTCCAGGCATAAACCCCAATGACCAGCGCACAAACAACACCCAAAATGACACGGTGCGTCCATGGGGCCCGGCCTTCCCTTGCCGTCAAATTTCCCCCTTGTGATGCGCTATCCGTCATTCAGTTGAAAACTCTGAAATCCGCATATTCATGTTGATGCTGAGTTATTCTTCTGGTTATGTCCACCCTGTATATCATTAGACATGCGCCCGGAAAATCCAGTTGATGCGGAAGTTGAAATCACGATCGTGGTTTCCTGCTACAATGAAGAAGCCTTCATTACCAACACCATTGAAAACGTCATTCAAGCCCTGCAGACCACCGGCCACTCGTTTGAAGTCATCGTTGTGGACGATGTGTCCCGGGATAATTCCGTCCAAAAAGTGCAGGATTACATAAAATCTCATCCGCAGTATTCCATCAGACTCGTGCAAAACAAAATGAATCGCGGGCTGGCCAACAACTACGTTGAGGCGGCGTTTCTGGGCCGGGGCAAGTATTACCGGCTTTGCTGCGGAGATGACTCGGAGGCGCCGGAAGCGCTGGTGAACATTTTTAAACACATCGGAGTGGCGGACATTGTCATCCCCTGCCAGAATCAAGATGAAGTTCTTGGCAAAACCCCACTGCGAAGATTGATTTCAAAGACATTCACATTTCTTGTCAATATCATCAGCGGTTATAACGTCAAGTATTACAACGGCATGGCCGTTCACCTCAGATATAATGTTTTGCGATGGCACCCGAGCAGTTATGGCTTTGGGTTCCAGGCGGACATTCTTACCCGCCTGCTTGATGAAGGAGCGAGTTTCGTGCAAGTCCAATCATTTGGTACAGACCGGAAAGGCAGCGCTTCTACTGCGCTCACCAACAGAAACATCCTGTCGGTTGGCCATACACTGTTGGAATTAGCCATTCGCAGGCTCCGACGCTCGCTTTATAGCCGGTCCATGCCAAAACCAGTGGAATATCCGGCTATAGTATCAGCATCCAAAGAAGGCAAAACGAGCTAGCCACACAGCTGGCCCGCGCTCAACGCATTGTGACCAGACATCTGCCGGCGTTTCCGTTTCGTACCGTGTCCAGCGCGGCGTTAATATCAGCCAAGGGGAACCGGTGGGTGATCTGCCCGGCAAGTTGCAGCTTTCCTTTCTGGTAAAGACGCAGGTAACGCGGAATTTCGGCAGTCGGATAAGTGTGACCGCCTTCGCAGCCCGTCAGGATTTTGCCGAAGTGCAAGGGAAGAGAATGGATGGTGATGTCCTGATCGTGGCGAGGCACCCCCACCAGGATGGTGCGGCCTTGTGGCGCGGTCAGTTTGTAGGCCAGTTCGATCATGCGAACCAGACCGGTATTCTCGATAAAGACGTCTACTCCCGCCGGACCGGTGATTTTTATTATCTCCTGACTCAAGTCGGCCTGTTTTGAGTTGATCACATGAGTGGCGCCAAACTTCCGCGCCAGGTTGAGTTTATGGTCGTAAAGATCAATGGCGATGATCGGATCTGCGCCGGCCATGGCGGCTCCTTGCACGACATTCAAACCCACGCCGCCAACTCCAAGGACGGCGACGGATTGCCCGATCTTGACCTGGGCGTCGTTATTGATCAGACCCAACCCCGTTGTGACCGCACAGCCCATGAGCGCGGCAATCTCGAAAGGGATGTCCGCGCCGACCGGCGTGACACGGTTTTCCGAGACGACGGAGTATTCGCTGAAAGTCGTCACCCAGCCCGAATTCACAGTGCGGCCTTTCCACTGGTATTGAGCCGGTTTGGCCTGAATCCCGGCTCCCTTGCGCCAATGCAACACGACCGGATCGCCTTTTTTCACATGCGACACGCCCGGTCCGGTTTCCAACACGATTCCGCCGCCCTCGTGGCCGAGGAGATGGGGGAGAAACTTATCCGGCCCTTTGACTCCAGCGATCTCACCGAGTTGCGCGCCGCAAATGCCGCTGCAATGAATTTGCACCAGCACCTGGCCGCAATCGAGCGGTGGAATTTCGATTTCGTCCACGACGAGCGGCGTGTTCAGTTCTACAAGGATCGCGGCTTTAGTTTTCATGGCGGGCTCCTACTCGAAGTAAATGAATTCGTAATCGCCGGTATAGCCGAAATGCTGGTAAAGCCAGATCCACTCGTCGGTGTCAAAAAGCGACTCAGCCGTCAGCGCCCAGCATTCGAGGTTGAACATCTCCAGTTCGTTGCGATAGCTCTCAACCACAACGTATTTAGCCCTGGCCACGCGTTCGAGTTCAGCGAGGGCGGTCTTCAGCTCGAAAAGACGCAGGTTGTGAAAGCAATTCAGGGAAATGACGAGGTCGAAATGCTGATCGGGAAACGGATAAGCGTCCTGGGCGCGATGGCGGAAAAGACGCGGGCGGATCGGTTCGGGGGCATCAGCCAACCCGTGGCGGGAAACATCGAAGCCGTGCAGTTCAGCCTGCGGAAGCAGTTGCTGAAACTCGTAGAGCAGGTGCGCCTTGCCACAACCGACGTCGAGGATTTTCGCATTGGGTTTCAAACCGTAGGTTTCAATCATTTTTTGGGCGACAACTTTCCAGCGGCCGTCATATTTGTAACCGCCATAGCCGTAACGGCGATCGCCGTCCCAGTAATCCATTTCATACTCCTTCGCCTTGAGCATGCAATGGACTTTGTCGTCCACCATGCGCGCGAGATAGTCACGTTTTGTGCTTTTATGCAAAGGAGTAATGAAATTCATCAATCGGCTCATTTTGATTCAGGTTGGTTGATTGGTTAGTGGGAATGTGAAGTGGGACTGGTTTTCAATAATTTAAGCACGGTATCCACCGCGTGTGATGCGGTGATATTGTAGCGCTTCATCAAGCTTGTTTGCGAGCCGTATTGATCCGGGAAAACATCGGGAATGCCAATGCGTTTGAAGCGTTTCGCGGGATTGAAGCCGGCTTCTGCAATAATTTCAGCAACGGCACTGCCGAGTCCGCCCGCCAGTGTGTGCTCTTCCATGGTGAGAATGACCGGCACTGGCGCGGCCTTTTCAAAAATCATCGCGACGTCCAACGGCTTGAGCGTGTGAACGTGCAGCACACCCGCGCCGACACCTTGTTTTTCCAGCTCCGCCGCGGCTTCGAGCGCCACTTGCAGGCAAATTCCCGTGGCCACAATCAGCGCATCACGGCCTTCGCGCATCTGAATCGCCTTGCCGATTTCGCAAGGCAAGTCGGCCCGACTCACAACCGGATCGCCGCCTTTGCCGAGTCGAATATAAACCGGGCCGTCCACTTCCAGCGTCTGCAACATCAACCGGTGCATTTCCACGGCATCGGCGGGCGCGAGGATGGTCATGTTGGGCACGGCGCGAAGAATGGCGATGTCGTCGGTCGCAAGATGCGTCGGGCCAAGCGGGGCGTAGACCAGGCCGCCGCCGCTCCCAATGAGCCGGACTTTGGTTTTGTGCAAACCAAGATCCAGCACGATTTGTTCAAAACATCGCCGGGTGAGAAACGTCGCGATGGTATTGATGTAGGGAATTTTTCCCTCCAGAGCGAGACCGGCGGCCATCGTGACGATGTTCGCCTCGCTCACGCCTTCCATCAAAAACTGGTTGGGCAGCTCGGCTTTGAGTTGTTTCAGCGTGTCCGGCCCCAGATCGGAGCCGATGAAAACGACTCGCGGATCGCGTTTCGCCATTTCATAAACCGTATTGAGCGAAGTCTGGCGCATTATTCAGTTGCAAGGGCGGCTAAAAGCGACGAGGCCTCCGCCGCGCTCACTCTGGTTTTGTGATGCCAGCTCAAATTGCGCTCGGTGAAACTCACGCCCTTGCCTTTGATCGTATGGCAGATAATTGCCGTAGGCTTGTGCGCCGTGAACGGCACTGCGGCCAGCGTGTTTTTCAACGCGGCCACGTCATGCCCGTTCACTTCACACACGGAAAATCCAAATGCCTCCCACTTGGCCGCAAAAGGTTCCAAATCCTGCACCTCGGCAATCGTGCCGTAGGTTTGCTGTTTGTTGTAGTCAATGATTACGGTGAGATGGTCAAGCTGGTGTTTGGACGCGCAAAGCGCCGCTTCCCAGATCGTGCCTTCGCTGCATTCGCCGTCGCCCAGCACGATGAAAACGCGATGCTTGTGCCCGTCCAGTTTCGCATTCAGCGCGAAACCGACTCCCATCGAAAAACCATGGCCGAGGCTGCCGGTCGATGCTTCGACTCCCGGGACTTTGCCGTATTCGGGATGGCCGCCCAGGATGCCGTCGCTTGCGCAAAACTTCGCCAGCTCTGCTTCGGGAAAAAACCCCTTGTCCGCCAGCACGGCATAAAGCGCGAGACAACCGTGGCCCTTGCTCAAAATGAAACGATCGCGATCCGGCCAGCGGGGATTTTTCGCATCGTATTTCAGCACGTCGTCGTAAAGAACGCGCAAAATTTCAACAATGGAAAACGCCGCGCCGACGTGCCCGCGCCCGCTGGCCGTGAGCATGTGCACGATCCTCTGGCGCAATTTTTTCGAGCGCAAATCAAGTGCGGTGATTTCAAGGGCGGCCGGGGAAATCATGGTAGTCATTCGTAACTTGATTGAGCATGTGCCGCGCCTTTTCGAGCTGGGCGGTTTTGTGCCCGGACTCTTTCGTGCGGTCATCAGCAAAGCATCGCCGCGCCAAATGCTCAAGCGTAAATTCATTCAGCAAAATGGCGCACCACTTCAGTCCGAACAAGGCATAGGTGGCGCGGACGCGATGTTGCATCTTTGGCACTCCGGCCAATGCCTTCATCATGCCGGAGAAGAACCGTTGCTTGAGCGCCGGCGGCAATTGCATCCCCGGATGCAGGAAAAAATCCGCGATCGTTTTCGCAGGGTCATCCCAGCCAAAGTATTCGAAATCGAGGAAAACAAGCCGGCCATCCGCGCCGCGCAACGCATTGTGAAATCCAAAATCCGAGGGGCTGAGCGTGCGCTCGGACAAGGGGATTTCAACATCGGGAGCGATGTTGTGTTGACGGCAAAGATCCAGGCAATGCTGCCGCGCGACTTCGCGGAACGGGACGATTTTATTCCGCAAAAAATCCGCCAGGGCAGGCTGGCCGGCCGATGCTTCGTCCAGCCGGCGGAACCGCTCGTCGAGGTTCCGGAGAATCGCGCCGATGGAAAAACACGCCTCCGACGCGGCGGGAAAATCCCCCGCCCTGCCCGAATCGGCGATGGTTTTCAACGCCTGCAGGAATGCGACGGCTTGATCCATCTCGGCCTCGCCGATTTCCCCGGCGCGCAAGGGCTCTCCAGCCACAAATTCATACACCGCGATATGTTGGGCCTCGGCGACGGCCAGCGGCATGGGGACCTCGCGCCGCCCTTCACTTCGCAAAAACCGGAGCGCGCGAACTTCACACCCCATGCGGTCGCGCTGGTCCTGCGCGGATTGAAAATAGGCTTTCGCCGCGACCACCGAGCCGTCATCACAGTCCACACGGAAGACCCGGCTGTTGCGCCCTCCTTTCAGTTTTTGAAAGGCGCGCGCCGTTTTTTTCAAATCGCGAAGAAGCACCTCGCGAATGTTCCGCTGCAAATCAGAGTCGTGAATCATCGAAAAAAAAGCGGCCCAGTTCGCGCCAGCTTGTGAATGTGAGCGAAGGCGCAGCGGGATCGGTGCAAGCCGTGCCATGCGGCGCGAAAAGCAGTTTCTTTGTTTCCTTCGGGAAGGCGTCCTCGGCGAAAACTTCCACCAAGTCATCTATAAAATGCGTGCAATGCAACGTCTCAATGCGTTTAATCTTTTCCGCGCGCGTGGACTCAAAAAAAAGATCGCCGGGTGAAAGTCCGAAATCCGAGAAAAAGCCCTTTGCCTCCAGCCATTGCCGCGCCGGCTGCCGCAGATCCACCTGCCTGCCATCGAGCGTGGCAAAGCGCGTTTTGTGACAGACAATCATTGTTTGGATGCGCAATCGGGCGCAGTGCCGGAGAAAAACATCACTCCCCTCGAACAGCTTCGCGGCGTGCATGCGCGTCCCATAGACGATGGCCTGCAAGCGTGTCCACTGGTTTTCGCCGTCCGGCAAAAGACGGATTGCGTCCCGGATTTTTTCCTTGTTCTTCGGCAGGGAAGGCTCGATGAGCCGTTCCTCGCAAGCGGCACCGTGAAATAGTTCATCATAACAAACAAGCGTGTTGTCAAGGTCTATGCCAATAACAAACTTATTCGGCACGTCCGTCATTTCAAAATGGTTTCAATGTGCTTCATCAACGGGATGCGTTCGATCGTCCGTTGATTTGCGACCATGCCGACCGCGTGCGCGCCGACAATATTGGCCGTGAAGCCGATGACTTCCATCGGAGCATTTTGCGCCGCCCAAAGCGACGTCACCGCAAACACCACATCGCCCGCGCCGACCCGGTCAACAATGTGGCTGGTCATGGCGGGCGACTCGAAAAAACCATGGTCACGGTCATAGCAAAGACAGCCCTGTCTCCCGCGAGTGATGGTGGCGCGCCGGCAGGCCAGCCGTTCCGCGACGTGTTGCGTGATTTGCCGGAGGTCCTGCTGCCGGCTGCGGCAGTCGTGCCGGATTTCGTCTTCTGAAATGCAAATGTAATCGGCGCGCGGGTATTTTGAGATGGTGTTGAAGCCGCGGTTGTGTGCGTTGACTTGTGTGTTGACAGAAAGGAAGCGCGCCTTGTCCACCAGCACCCGCACAGCGCGCGAGTCAAGCATACCGTGCCCGTAATCCAGCGCGAGCACGAGATCGTAGCGCGGCAGCAATTCTTCAAGTTTCGAGCAAAGCTGCCGCGAGCCGGCTTCGTGGCTTTCCTTGTCGGTAATCTCATAGACCTCGAACATTTTTTGAAACGGATAATTCTCCACGAAGCGGCGCTTCACGATGGTTGGTTCATCCTGGAGGTGAATAAACGTCGTCTCTATCTTTGGGTTCAAACTCGACCGGATGAAATCCTCATGCGAATTGGCCGTGCCCAGGGACGTGAGCAAATGAACGTGATCGCAAAAGGAGGCCAGATGGTTGGCGGCCGCGAGTGATCCGCCGGCGAAGCGCTCGGTGCGCAGTTGGCGCGCGGCCAGGATCGGCTCCTTGCCGGATTTTCCCATCGTTTCGCAGTAAACGTATTCGTCAACGATTGCTTCACCCACCAGCAAAACTTTCAAATCTTTGGCGGCCTGGAAATAGCCGATGATTTCATTGATCGGATGCCGCTGCGCGAAGGAAGCAAGGTAGTCGCCGGTTTTTTTAGGATGACTTGTAAAATGCCGGTTGATGAGGCTGGAGGAACTGAAGGTGATGTCGTCGGTAAAAACGAGCTGGCCTCCCGCGGACTTGATGGCTTCCTGTTCGCGGACGATCCCACCGGTAATATCGTCCGCCATGGCGCGATACTCGGAACCTTTCACATAAAAATCCGGCTGCAATAATTTGATGGTTTCGACGGCGCTCGGCCAGTTGTTGATCGCGACCACATCCACGCATTCCAGCATGGCCAGCGCCTCTGCGCGCAAGGTTTCGGTGAACGCCGGTCGTCCCGGCCCTTTGTTGACGAAACGATCCGGCGTGAGGGTCACGACGAGCAGATCGCCGAACTGTCGCGCGGCTTTGAGATGCCGGAGGTGGCCGATGTGTAAAAGGTCGAAACAACCGTGACAGTGGACAATCTTGCGTCCCGCCTTCCGCAGGGGCGCGAGATGGCCAACGACGTCTTCAAGACTTTTGATTTTTTCAGTGGAAATCATGCAGTGAGGGAAGGGTTTTAAAACGCCATGCTCATTTGAGGCAAAGTTGTTTTACGGTGCGGACATTGGTGTAATTGTCGTTGGTCATGCTGTCGGGAAATTTTCCCTCCTTGAACGCGCGGCATAAATCACGCACGGCGTCTTCGATGGTGCGCTTGGGCTGCCAGCCCAGTTTCCGCGCGATTTTTTGCGACGAAATATGGTAGGAGCGGTTGTCGTTCGAGGTGGTCGCCACGACCCGGATCGGCGCCAGTTCGGGATACTCGTCTTCCACGACCCGGCGCACGAATTCGGCGATTTGTGTGACGGTGTGATTTTCGTAACCGGCATTGAACGCCTCGCCGGCGATGAGTTTTTCCGGCATGGTGAGCAACTGCACGTAAAGATCGGTGATGTCCTCAATATGGATGTTCGGCCTTTTCTGCGCGCCGCCAAAAACAGTAATGACACCTTTGTGAACGGCGTGGTTGGTCAGAATATTGACAGTCAAATCGAAGCGCATCCGCGGGGAGTAGCCACAAACCGTTGCCGGCCGGATGATCGTGGTCACAAACCCGGGTGATTGATGGCGAAACAGGATCGGCTCGCAAAGCCCTTTGTATTTGTTGTAGTCGGTCAGGGGCACAAACGGATGCTCCTCCGTGACTTCCGGCGCGTCGCTGACGCCATAAACCGAACTGGTGGAAACATAAATGAACCGCTTCACCCCGGCCGTTTTGCTTGCCACCACCATCGGTTCGAAGCATTCATAATTGATGGTGCGACTGAGCGACGGATCGAGATCGAAGCTCGGATCATTGGAGATGCACGCCATATGGATCACGTAATCCACGCCCGCAACTTCCCGGGAATATTTTTCAATGTCCCGAATATCGCCTTTGACGACCTTCAAATGCGGATGCGAAGGCAACCCTTGCGCGCCAAAAAGCATCCAATCATAAACGAGCACCGCATAGCCGGCATTGAGCAACTTTGGAACGAGAATGCAGCCTTTATAGCCAGCTCCGCCAGTGACCAGAACAGTTTTCATGCAGTATCATAAATGAAACAAACGCAGACGGCTAGTCAGTTTTTCTTTTTTGACAGCCGGTAAAAATATTTCAATTTCTCCGCAATTGAAATGATTGTGTAAGCAATTTGTAATGAAGCGTTTAAGAATGGTGCACCCAATAAGAGTTGAACTTATAACCTTCTGATCCGTAGTCAGATGCTCTATCCAATTGAGCTATGGGTGCAACCACGCGGCTTGAACTTTATTCGCATTCCCCTCTTTCCGCAAGCCGTTTCAACGGCCGCCGGCACGAAACTTTAAACTTTGAACCGGCGTCGCCCAACCTTACTTTGGCCCCATGTTCAGGCCGTGCATCGATCTCCATGAAGGCAAAGTCAAACAGATTGTTGGCGGTTCCTTGACGAATGATCCGCAAACCCTGCGGACGAATTTTGTCTCGGACCGGCCCAGCCGCTGGTTTGCCGAGCTTTTCAAAAAGGACGGCCTGCGCGGCGGCCATGTCATCATGCTGGGGCCGGGCAACGAAACGGCGGCGCGCGAGGCGCTGGCGGCGTTTCCCGGCGGTTTCCATGTCGGCGGCGGCATCGATTTGGCCAACGCCGCCGGGTTCCTCGAGGCTGGCGCTTCCCATGTCATTGTCACTTCCTGGATTTTTCGCGAAGGCCGGCTGGATTGCGATCGGCTTCGCCAATTGGTCGCGGCCATCGGCAAAGACAAGCTGGTTCTGGATTTGAGTTGCCGCCGCCGGGACGGCAAATATTTCGTCGTCACGGACCGCTGGCAGAAGTTCACCGAACTGGAGATCGGGCCGGACACCCTGGCCGATCTGGCGCAATCGTGCGCGGAATTTCTGGTGCACGCGGCGGACGTCGAAGGGCTTTGCCTGGGCGTGGACCTGGAATTGATTGACAAGCTGGGCCAATGGTCGCCCCGGCCCGTTACTTACGCGGGCGGAGCCCGATCCTTGCGCGATTTGGAGGACGTGGCGCGCATCGGCCGCGGAAAAATCGATTTGACAATTGGTTCCGCCCTGGACATTTTCGGCGGGACTGGTGTGCGCTATGCGGACGTGGTGGAGTTTAATCGTCGTCATTCGGGCGGGTGAAGACGAAGGCGGCATGGACCGGCGCGGGCATGGGCGAGTCAGCCCCCCGCACTGATTTCCAAACGGCTTCGTTGAGCAATTGTTCGGGTGCGGCGTCTTCCCGGGAGAAATCCATTTTCAGGCCCGACCCCCAGGCGGTCTGCTTGTTTGTTTCGTTCATGTTGACATTGCCCGGCAACGCGGCATAGGGCCGAAGATCCGGTGTGCCCTGGAAGGACGCAAACATCGGTGTCGCTGCGGAGTCGAATTGCGTCATCGGTTTCAGCCCCAGGATCAACTCCATCGTCCGCAACATGCTGCTGGTGGAATACATGGTCGAGTCCGTCGTCCCGTGCCGCACGTACGGGCTGATGGCAAAGGCAATGGTGCGGTGCGCGTCCACATGATCGGGGCCGTTTTGGGCGTCGTCTTCGACCACGAAGATCGCTGTTTGTGGCCAGTATTTGGAATGGCTGACCAACTCGACAATCCGCCCCAGGGCCACATCGTTATCCGCCACATATACTGAAGGTGTGGGGAAATTGGTGGTGGTGCCGTGCGTATGGTCGCTGGGCAGGCGGACAATTTGCAGGTGCGGCATTTCGTCGGCCGCCTCCAGCCGTTTGAATTCAGAAACGTAGCGATCGACCCGCTTCGCATCGTTGTACTTCAAATCGAAGCCGCGGTAGAGCGGGTCGATATGCCCGTCCAAGGCCTTGACCCGCGCCCGGCACGGCTCGCCGGGCAGTTGGTCGTAACTGACAAACTCCCCGTAGCTACGGTAGCTGACCTTGGCTTCGGCAGCCCGGTCCCACAAATAGCCGCCAGCCGGAAACGCAATCGGAAAATAACCCTCGGCCGGATAGGGAAATTTTCCATTATGATTGTGCCCGTAATTCATCGGCCACATCTTGTCAACAAAATCGGTCGCGTAAGCGCCCATGCTCCATTCATGGCCGTCGGCGCTGACCGATGCGTCGGCGTAAAAATTGTCCAGCAGCACAAAATCGCGGGCCAGTTGGTGGTGGTTCGGCGTCACGCGTTCGGGAAAGAGGCAGAGTTTGGCGTCACCGTTCCCCTGCGGCATGTCGCCCAGCACCTGGTCGTAAGTCCGGTTTTCCTTGATAATATATATGACATACTTGATGGGAGAGGCATCGCCCGGTTTGGCGGGGATGGGGCTGTCGGACGGGGGTTTGGCGGAGAGGGCGCCGTCGGCCTGCAACGGTGTGCAGCCATAAACCTGCGCGGTCCACGCCGCCATTTGTTTGTCCCAAGCATTGCCGCGCGGGAGGTCAATGATACTCAATGTGCCTTTGAAAAGACCCGCGATCGCTTCGGGATTTTTCTTCTCGCCCGGCTTCGGTCCATGCGGGTTGGCCTTTGGCGTGCCGCCTTTGCCGTTGGCCACCAGCAGATGTTTGCCATCCGGCGTCACGCGCACCGAAGTCGGATACCAGCCCGTCGGAATAAAACCAAGCGACCGGCTGCGGCCCGGCACACGCACATCGAACACCGCCACTGTGTTGACGTTGGCATTGGCGACGAACAACGTTTTCCCGTCGGGCGACAGCGCCAGGCTGTTGGGGGTTGAGCCGGGCGGGTCGCCGGGATGGAAGGCGGCCCAGATGGTTTCGCGGACGCGGCCCGTGGTCGTGTCAAACACCGTGACGGTGTTGCGATTGGCGTTGGCCACGTAGAGCACCTTGCCGGAACGGCTCAGGACCATCTCGCACGGATGCTCTTCCGCCGCCCAACCGGACATCAGTCCGCCGGGTTTCAAGTCAATCACCTTCACCGCCGCCTGTCCCCAAAGGCTCACATAAAGGCGCTGGCGCTTTTCATCCAGACAACAGGCATAGGGAAAAGTGTCATCGGGATCCGAACTGTAAAAACCCACTTCCGCGCGTTTGTCCGCCGCGAGGGTCTCGAAGTCCTCCGGCGGCACCACCGGCGCCATGGTCAGATGGGCCGGTTTGCGGCCGACGCTAAAATCAATCGTGTTCGTTTTCGATCCCAAATCCACTTCCGAAACGCAATTGCCCCAAACATTGGCCGTGAACAACTTCGTGCCAGCCCGGTTGACCGCCAACCCGCAAGGCACCGCCCGCAAGATCCGGTCATGCACCATGATTTCCGTGTCATTGGTGATTTTGCCCTCCAGGAAATCGAAGCGATGGATCACCTCATCGCCGCCGCCGCTGCAATAAAGTTCCCTGCCATCGGCCGAAAACGCCACGCCGTAAAACGAATTGCTCACCGCCGCCCGCGCCACAACCTTGCCGGCGTCCAAATCCACCACCTCCACTTCATGCGGGCCGTAACCGCAATCCATGACCGCGGCAAATTTGCCGGAGGGATGAACGGCGATATTGTCCGGCAGCGTGCCCCGTAATTGCACCTGCCGTCCCGCCGGGCGGATGGACCATTGATTATGCAACAAAACAGAGCCATCGGCCTGCATCCCCGGCAACCGGACCGGCGGGTTGACAGCTTGACCGGCGGAATTGAAAAGCGGCACCAGCGTCGCAACGACAAACCACAAACAAATACGTATCATTTTCGTCATCTTAGTGCCTGTCCCAACCGGCGAAGTCAAACCATGCGCTCATCATATCGCTTGTATTCACTATGACCCAGCCAGACTGCCTTTGGCCCGATTAATGATGCAAGCTGTTCATTATAAGCAACGAGCATAAAATCAAGTAGGGTGAGGTTCCGCCGAACCCCGACTGGATCGGTTTGACTGAAATTCTCACCACAAAGAGCACGAAGAAAGAGAAAACGGCGTCCTTGTTGTTCATCCGGCCCATCCTGTTAATCCTGTCAAAATTCATAATTTCTGACCTGACAATTCGTCTAATTATAATTGTAACACAGATATTAAAAATGCGCAGGCTTATTTTATATTCTTTTTGTAATCGGGGTCCTCTTCCATTCGACGGGAACGGGATAAAGCGTGCGGAACAATGTTCGTGCAACTCTGAAATCATTGATGCGCGTTTCGCGCATCGCTGACTCATACCATAAAAGACTGCCGGGGTCTTCGCCGATTATCCGAAAGATGGACACCAAACGAGTAAAGACGGATTATGAAAAATAGTGGCAGTATTTGAATTCTGTGGACCTTCATCCCGTGCCTTGCAAGCAACCCTCTCACTGGTCGCCGAAAATGTCTGTGATCGGCTCGGCTGCTTTGGGCAAGGCATCACGCCAATCTTCCCCCAGCAAGCCGGCAATGGTGGCTGCAATCTGGCCTTCGGTGTGCGGCTGGGTGGCCGTGCGCTCGCCGAGCGGCGGGGTGTCCGGCCCGATTACCGCAATCCAATCTCCTTCCGCGCCGTCGATGGTGATGCCGTGAGTTTTCCAGTTTTCGGGGCCGCTGCCGCGACCGTGGTCCGCAGTGATGATGAAGGTTGTTTTGCCCTGGTAGGCTGGCATGGATTGCACCGTGCTCCAAAGTTGCTGCACAAAACTGTCCACATGATGGCCGGATTCCAGATAGCGGTCGTAGCGGCCCGCGTGGGCCCATTCATCGGTTTCGCCGAAGCCGACGAACACCAGCCTCGGGCTTTCGCGTTTCACATTATCCATCGTCGCCTGGAAAAGAAAGGGATCGTAGGTCACACCGTCCCAAACCGTTGTCGTGTCCTCCACTAATTCATCCAGGCCTGCGGGCGTTTTGATTTCATCGACGGCGAACTTCTTTTCCCACGCCGGCCAGATAGGCAAATGACTCCGTCCAATGTTGAAAATGTAGGGAAACACATCCCAGGTGGCAAAAACCATGGTTCGGTCTTTCAAGCCCGGCCGGCTGTTCAACCACTCGAAAACCGTCACGTTCGGGTTGGGCCTTTTGTTGTTGCTGTTGATGCGATGATCGGCGGAACCGGTCAACATTTCGTTGTAGCCCGGGTAGGAAAATTTATTGCCATTGGTGACGGTGACGACGCTGCCCTTGTTCTGATTCCCAAAAATCTGGCCCTTCTGCGCAATCTCGCCCCAGAAAAACGGCAGCAACGCCTGCCGCCGCTCCTCCGGTGTCGGACGCCAGAATTCGCGGCGCAAGGCATTGGTGTCCCTGACCCCGCCAATGTCCTTGGTCAACAACATCTCCTCCGCCCCCGTGAAAACTTCCTGCCAGCGGAAACCGTCGCTGACAATGAGGAAAACATTTTGAGTTTTCAGCGTTGCCCCGTGAATTGCCGCAGCCATAGCCAGGATACAGCCTGCCGCCATCCAGCCCAAAAACCGTGAGATAAGGAGTTTCATCATTGCCGTGCGCAAACATTGCCAGAAGGAATGACTAATGTCGAAGCACGAATGACGAATCAATGACAGAGCGGGGCATCTCAGTTTTTAAGTGATGCTTTTGAAGCGAGGCCAAACAAGCGCGTCCTATTAACCCCTCGTTTTAACGAGGGGAAAGAAGATACGAGCGACTTCTCCAACCGTTTTCAACGGTTTTCCTACGGGTGGTACGAGGGCGGAAACTGTTAAAACAGTTGAGCAAACTCAGTCCAAACGGTTGCCCCTCGTTAAAACGAGGGGTCAATGAAAACCGGCTCGCTTCCATACCAAAAACTGAGATGCGCCCGACCTGCTTTTTTCATAACTTTAGCCTTTAGCCTTCAACCTTTAGCCTTTATTCTCACGTCCAGATTACCAAATAATATTTAAATCTTATGTCTCAAGCCTGTTTTCATCCCAGCATCGAAGGCGCGCAACACGGCGCGAAATCTCTCACCGCGTTTTTGGATTACGCCAAGACCTCCGGCGCCTCCGGCGCCCAGCCGTCCAATTACATGCTCCAGGACGGCGACAAATTCAAAACCCCCGCCGAAATTAAAAAGGCGTTCGCTGCGGGCGACATGTGTTGCGACGGCATCTCGGCCCATTGCCCTTTCTGGGTCCACACCACCGCCTGGACGGAAAGCCCGACCATCCGGCCTTTTCTGCCACCCGATGTCGCCAAAAAATCCGCCGCTGAAATCGAGAAATGGAGCGAGGCATACATTCTGCGCCTGTTGGATTTGGCGGCGGCGCTCAACGTCAAGATCATCCCCATGTTCTGGGGCGTGGCGTTCGGCTGGGAAGTGGCCACCGGCTATCCGTGGGGATTTTGGAAGGGGGGAGATTACGATTTGGTGAAAAGCGGCGAGGAACGGTTTGTCAAGAAAACGGCGAAGATCCGCGCCCACGCCAACAAGCTCGGCATCTTTCTGGCCCACGAAATTCATCCTGGCACCGCCGCCATGTGCGCCGACGACTTCAATCACCTTGTGAAAATATGCGACGGCGACAAATGCCTGGGCGTCAACGCCGATCCGTCGCACTGCTGGGAGGGGGAAAGCTGGGAGACCCGTTTCCTCAAAGTGGCCCCTCGCATTTACGCCTGTCATGTCAAGAATTATGTCATCCGGGCCGGCTTCCCGTTGCGCATGATGGAAAGCGGCTGGCAAAAACGGGCCATGCAGTTTGTGGACATCGGCACCGGCGATTTGAACATGACACGTTACGTCGAATTAATGATGCACAGCGGCTATCCGCAGCGCTACTGCGCGGCCATGAAAACCCGCACCGCGCCCCTGGTGGTCGAGGCCGAGAGCGCCTACCGGGACCTGGACACGACCAGCGCCAACGGCATCGCCTACGTGCGCGACAATCTCTGTTTCAAAACCGCCGCCGGCTCCTTCGAGGAAGGCATGGGCGCTTAACACGCATTTTCCGGTTCCGAAGATCACCAAACATTTTTCTTGCATTTTTTACATGTGTAGCACAATATCTACTTAAGTAAATGAAACTGCCAAAACGAAAAATCGAATTGTCCGAGGGGCAATGGGCCATCATGAAGGCGGTGTGGGAATTGCAACCGTGCGCCGCGCCCACCGTGCAGGAGGCCCTGCTTAAATCCCGCAAGTGGTCCTACAGCACCGTCCGCACCCTCATGGACCGCATGGTGCCGCAGGGGCTTTTGACCACGGAAAAAGTGCGGAACCTGACTCTTTACCGCGCAGCCATCACCCCGCAGCAGGCGCAACGCGGGGAGGTGCTATACGCGCTGAAGAACGCGTTCAACGGCGCGCTCACGCCCATGGTGCAGTGCCTCCTGGAAAACAATGACGTCACGCCGGAACAACTGGCGGAATTGGAAAAGTTCATCCAGAAAAAACGGAGGAACCCGGAATCATGAATGCTCTTGTTGAATCCATCAACGACTGTGGGGCGCGCTTCGCGGGGTTTGCCCTGCCCATGCTGCTGCAATCAGCGGTGTTGATCGCGGTGCTGTTCGCGCTCGATCTGGCCCTGCGCAAAAGGGTGCGCGCGACAGTTCGTTACGCGGTCTGGATGCTGACGCTGGTGAAACTGGCGCTGCCGCCGTCGCTGGCCTCGCCCACGGGCGCGGCTTACTGGCTGCCCTTGAAAACGGCGGCCGCCACAGCTCCGGCGGAAATTTTTGTCAATACTATACATTCGGCGGGCGGCGCGATTCAGACACTCGCCCCACCGACGCTCACCGGGCAAGCTGTCTTGTTTCTGGCATGGTTGGCGGTAGCGCTGGGGATCGGGATTTGGATGGCCTGGCGGTTGCGGATGGTGGTGGGCGTGGTCCGGCAAAGCGTAGAAGCGCCGGAGTCCGTGCGGACCGTGCTGGAATCGTGCCGGCGGCAGTTGGGCATTGCATGGATCATCCCGGTGCGCTGCGCGGCGATTGGCAGTCCGGCGATTTGCGGAATTTTGCGGCCCATCATTTTGATTCCCCCGACGCTGGTGGAAAAATTGAGCGAAGCGGAGATGCGTCCGGTTTTGCTGCATGAATTGGCGCATTATAAACGGGGCGATTTGTGGGTGAACCACGCGCAAATCTTTTTGCAGATTGTGTATTGGTATAATCCCCTGCTCTGGCTGGCTAATGCGCGCATCCGTCGCGCGCGCGAACAGGCGGTGGACGAAATGGTGCTGGTCGAGATGGGCGGTGAGGCGCAGGCGTATCCGGCGACGTTGCTGCATGTGGCCAAACTCAGCTTGGGCCGGCCCATGGCGGCGCTGGGATTGATGGGCATTCTGGAGCCGGGGCGTGGATTGACGCAACGGATTTTGCATATCATGAACCGACCCCTGCCGCGCACGGCACGGATTGGCGCACGGGGATTGGCGGCGGTACTGTTGCTGGCACTGATTGCGCTGCCGATGGCGTGCCGTCGCCCAGCAGAGGCAGCGCCTCAAACGACAGTGTCCGATCCAGCGCAGCGAAAAGCCATCGCGATTGAGTCTAACGACTTGAGACCATTGGTCACCGACCTTGTTGATCTGCAACACAGCAATCCGACCAATATCATCGCCGAAGTGCTGCCCACGTTGTCCCCTCGCAGTGCTCTTATTCCTGACCTGCGCACCCGGAAATTGATCATCAGGACCACGGAAAAAGAAATGCCCGCCGCCAAGGCGCTCATCGCAAAATTGGACGCCGCCATAACCACCGACAGCCCCAGCGCCTTGGAACCATTGATCAGCCGCGTTTTTAAACTGAAGCACAGCGATGCAACCGATCTCAGCGCCAAACTCAAGCTCATGTTATCCCCCCGCAGTGTGATCTTTGCCAACACACGCCTCAACCAGTTGTTCATCAAGACAACCGCAAAGGAAATGGCCGAAATGGAGACGCTTATTGCAAAATTGGATTCTGACACGACCAAGGACCTGATAGCGCCTGGTCCGCAGTAACAACGGTTATTTCGCCGGTGGAACGGTGAGGCGCGCAATTTCTTTTGCGTAATGTTCGGCCTCTGAATTTTTGTGGAGCTTCTTTGCCAGAGGTTCCATTTTTTGATAGAGAACCAGCGCGTCCGGATAAGCGGGGTTTTTTTCGAGAAAGGCGTCATAGAGTTCCAGGGCTTGGACGTCCCTGCCGGACGCGGTCAGTTTGTCTCCCAGGAGCAGTGTCAAGCGCACGGCCTGTTGCGGGCTGGGGTTGAGTTGCAACGCTTGCAGCCAGGATTGCAGGGCGAGATTGGGCAGATTTTCCATTTGATACAAGTGACCCAGCTTTTCCGTTAATACGGCGCTGTGGGCCGTCACATCCACCTGTTGCAAATAATCCACCAGTTTGGCCGGAGCCACGCCATGCACCAGGCTCAAATTCACCACGCGCAAATGCGACCATTCGATCAGCGGATTGTGGCGCGCGATCAGCGACTCGTGCAGCTTGCGCGGATCCTGGCCGAAGGGCCGGTACAGCGGATCGCCAATTACGGTTGTTTGCCAGGACAAGCCCGGTTGCGACGCATAAGCGGCCTCGCCAAAACTGAAGCCAGCCAGCCAGCGCGTGAAAAAAAATGCCAGGTTGGGCGTGAAGTCCAGATAAGGCTCATTGACGCATCCCATGGTGGCCGTTGCGCCCTCGGCCAACAACGGGCCGCACCAATGGGTGGTGGTGCTGCGCAGAGTCTGCGCGCTGTAAGAATGCAGATGGTAGGCAAATGCCCCGGTCATGAACTCGACCTTCGGTTGTGCGAACGGCCCCGAGGCATTCCAATCATACCAACCGGCGTAAAGCGCGATTTGGCTCATGGGAAACCCCGCCGAAAATGTTTCCGGTTTGTCATCCACCACGGTTTCAAAGCCGTAGTTGTGCGAGGCGATGGCGGCGACTTTAATCCAGTCATCGCCCGTTTTTAACGGGCCGTTGGTGAGGCCGCGCATGTCGAAGTAAGCCCGGCCCCACAAACCGTCCCTCTCCGCGTCCATCGCCTTGTCCACCAACGCCCGGGCGGTGGCGGCGTCGGGTCCGTCGAGACGGGACACCATCAACACGCCGTGGGCCGGATTGATCGACTCCGAATTGGTCGCGCCATAAATAGGATTGGGCGTAAAGCCGGCCAGCATCCGGTGCGGGTCGGGCCACGGCAGCAGGGACAATTCGGAATCCACCGCCGCGTCGTTGCGGCCGCGCAACACTGAAAGCAATTTTTCCTCGCCGGGTTCTTTCAAAGTCGCATCCGCCGCAATGCGCAACGGAACGCCATAACACAAAACAACATAACGAATTTTCCCCTCCTTCAACTTCCGCGCTCCGCTGTTCGTGCCGGCCGTGTCCGGCTCAAGCACCAAAAGTTTCCCCTTATCCAGAAAGCGAAGCAGCGGATACTCCAACTGGTCCTGATACTCGGCCCGCGCTATGGTTTCGTTTGTGGACAGATTCAATCCAAGGATTTGATTTTCGGGAACATGGCGGCGGGCCGCGTAATGGTCCGCCACGTCTTTGGACCCGGGCATCTGTGTGTTGTAAACCACAACCACGGCCTCGCCGGATTCAGCGGCAAAAAGCGCGCCTGCCCCCATGGTCACTGTCAAAACAAAAATAATTGGAAATAATCGCATGAAGTTAGCTCACCTCGACCCGCAATCCATCATAGGCGAACTCCACTCCCGCCGGCAATTCCGCCTGGGCCGCGTCGTGGTCGTAATCGTGGGTCAGATGCGTGAAATAAGTTCGTCCGGCCCCGATTCGTCTCGCAGCGGTCAGCGCCTCGTCCAGGCACATGTGGGTCGGGTGCGGGGTGCGCCGCAAGGCGTCGAGCACAACCACAGGCACGCCTTGAACCTGTTCTGCCACGGCCAGCGGGACTTCTTTGCAATCGTTCAAATACGCCATGCGCTTTTGTCCTTCCTGCATGAACAAATAACCGGTGCTGCCCGCAGTCCCGTGCGGCAGCGGCAGGGGAATGATTTCCAAATCGCCCAGTGAAAATGGCCCCTCCACAACATGCGGCTCGGGATTGAAATATCCCCTGGGCACGGACGGATTGCAAAAGGCATATTGATAAACCCGCCGCAAATCGGCCATCGTGGCCGGGTTGGCGTAAACAGGCAGGGCGCCGCCGCGCAAATCGCAAAAACGCCGGCAATCGTCGAGGCCCATGACATGGTCGGCGTGGGAATGGGTAAAGAGGACGGCGTCGAGGCGGCAAATTTTCTCCCGCAGGACTTGGAGGCGAAATTCCGGCGTCGTATCAACCACCAGTTTCACTTGCGCGGTGTCCACGTAGATGGAGGGCCGGGTGCGATGGTTCTTTGGATTGGCCAGAAATTCCGGCGGATACTCCTTGCCAATTATTGGCACGCCTTGCGAAGTCCCGCTGCCCAAAAAAACAAAGAAGAAAGACATCGGGGCCAGCCTAACAAGGCGCGCGCAAAATTGCAGTTTAAACTTTGCACTTCGCGCCGGGAACTTTACTCTGCGCCTTGCCGCCATGCTGAGCACATTGCGCATTAAAAATCTGGCCCTGGTCTCCGATCTCACGTTGCCCTTGCAACCGGGCTACAACGCCATCACCGGCGAAACCGGCGCCGGCAAATCCATTATCATCGGCGCGCTCCATCTTTTGCTGGGCGAACGCGCCGACCGCGACTTGATCCGCGCCGGTTGCGAGAATTGTTCGGTGGAAGCCGTTTTTGAAGGCGCGCCCCTGCCCGGCCTGCAAAAATCCCTCGAGGAAAACGGCCTCGATCCCTGCGCCGACAATCAACTCCTGCTCAAGCGCGTCCTGACCGCTGCCGGCGCCAACCGCCAATTTATCAACGGCTCCCCCGCCACGTTGCAAATGCTGGCTGCGGTCGGCCGCGAATTGGTTGATATGCACGGGCCGCACGAACACCAGTCCCTCCTTCATCCCGCCCGGCAACTCGATATTCTCGACGCCTTCGCCGGCCTGCACCCCGCCCGCCACAAATTCGCCGGCTTGATCCGACGCAGAAGTGATTTGGAAAATGAAAAGGCCGCGCTGATTGTGGATGAACAGACCTACGCCCGGCAATTGGACCTGCTGCGTTTCCAGTGCAATGAGATTTCCGCCGCCCGATTGCAAGCGGATGAAGAAAGCCGGCTGACGGAAGATTTGCAACGCGCCGGCAATGCCACCCGGCTTCTGGAATTGAGCCAGACTGCGCTCGATCTACTGGGTGAACAAGATGATTCGTTGTTGCGGCAGGCAGGCGCGCTGGGTCGGACGCTGCAAGCCTTGCAACGTCTTGATGCGTCCGCCGGCGATTTGCTTGCCTTCCACGAACAGGCCATGTCGTCGTGGAACGAATTGCCCTCCGCCTTGCGCCGCTACACCGACGGCATCGAAGCCGATCCCGCCCGCTTGCGGCAGTTGGAAGAGCGGTTCAATTTGCTTCAGTCCCTCAAACGCAAATACGGCGCGACCCTGCCCGAAGTCATTGCCTTCGGCGAAGACGCCCAAAAGAAGCTGCAAAACCTGGAACAGCGTGACACCGAACTGGCGCGGCTCAACGGCGAACTGGCAAAATTGGACAAGGAAATAGTTTGTCTGGGCGGAGAACTTTCCTCCCAACGCCGCAAAACCATCCCCCGGCTGGTCAAGGCGGCCATGAAACAATTGCAAGGCCTGGGCTTTCAGCAAAGCCATTTCGAAATTACCATAAAAACTGCCGCCACAACCGGCGCGACCGGCCTGGATGAAATTGAATTTCAATTTGCGCCCAACGCCGGCGAACCGGCCCGGCCCTTGCGCGCCATCGCCTCCTCCGGCGAAATGTCGCGCGTCATGCTCGCGCTCAAAACCGTCCTGGCCGCCGAGGACGAAATTCCCCTGCTCGTCTTTGACGAAATCGACGCCAACGTCGGCGGCGAAACCGCGGTGGTGGTGGGCGAGAAGATGCGGCAAATCGCCCGGCGTCACCAGGTCATCTGCATCACGCATTTGCCCACCGTGGCCGCCGCCGCCACCGCGCACTATGTGGTCACAAAGCGGGTCGAGGCCGGCCGGACGATTTCGGAAATAACTCTGCTTGACGATGAGCAGCGCGTCTGCGAAATCGCCCGCATGCTCGGCGGCCAGACTGAAATAGTCCGTCAACACGCGAGAGAACTGCTGAAGGAAAGGCTGAATGCTAAAGGCTAAAGTTTGCGGAAACAGGAAGAAGTCAAAATTAGGAAGATCGCAACGTAAGATGGTCTTCGGAATTCATATTGAGGACCGGATGGTGGTTCTGCCAATGGCCGTTTTGCCAGCCAGATAGAGGCCGCGCCATTCGAAGTGTTCGTCCCATCGTTGGAGCCTGGGATGGAATAATTTGGCAAGTCGTTTGGTTCGGGGGTCAATTCCCGTCAGATTCGGACCTTTGTGCAGATTACAATCAATGCAGGCCAGGGCCAAATTATCGAAGACATCTGTGCCCCCGTGTATTTTTGGGGTAATGTGCTCGACATGGAGCGCGGCCAGAGGTGAATCGTCCTGATGCAGTTGGCAATACTCGCAACGATGGCCGGCGCGCTCCCGGACGCGGACTCGGGTCGCGGCGTTCATTCCTTATGAATGAGTTTTTTTCAATTGCCGTGCCTGCCGCTGCAGGATGGCGACGAATTTATTTGCCCACACATAGCCTGTGTATTCAGCTTTTTCTGTTTCGGCAAGTTGGCCCTCGGTTGATTTGACGGCCAGTTCTTCGATGCGCGCCTGAAGCTTGGGCGCGGCGCGGAAGCTGAGAACTTTTTCCGCCTTCTCTGGCAGAACAATCTTCAGCACGGGGCGAACCCCTCGATCAAACGCATCAATTTCAGGCGTTGCTTGTATACCTCAAGATTACCATACGAATCGGCAATTTGGCAAAGATAGAATCGGCAAGGAATTATTCTATCACCGCCGTCGCAATCGAATAAACCGGCGGCCATGCCTTCGCAATAAATCTAATTCGTTCCCGCCAAAAGCAAAGTTTTCATGGCGGCGCCCTGAGTCCCGACCATCGCGCGATTTTTATTCCGGCGGCGTCAAACTGCTTTTTGGCGGCTTCCAGAAGGTCGGATTTCAGAAGCGCTGCCGTGTCCGCATCGGCACACCAGACGTTGAGCGTCAGCGTCGTGCCGGAACCGGACAAGGCAGTGACGTTGCAGCCATCGATGGCAATGGTCTTTGGGTGTGCCTTGGCCAAGGCGGTCAAAATTTTTCGGGCCGCGGCGGGATCTGTGGCCGCGGCCAGGATAATGGTCAAGGTGCAGGGAGCGCCCTTTCGAGCCTGGGAAAGATTGACGCTGGTCTGGCTGGCCATGGTGCTGTTGGGAATGACCAACCGGCGTTCGTCGTTCGTGCGCAGCACGGTGTAACCGAGGTTGATGCCCTCCACCACGCCGGTTTCCATTCCCGTAGGACCGGCCACTTGGATGCGGTCGCCCAGTTTGAACGGGCGATAGAGCACCAGGGAAATTCCGGAAATCAAATTGCCGAGCGTGCTTTGTGCCGCAAGCCCCAACACCACAGAGAGCACACCCACGCTGGCCAGCGATGCCCAGCCCAAGTTTCGCAAGGTGGGGACAACGTGGGAGTAAGCGACGAAGGCGCCTAAATAAACCAGCACGTTGGCAAATTTCGCGAGGAACCGGATGCCGGTTGGGTCAGCTCCAGCGCGCTCCACCTTGTCCAAATAACGATGGATCGCCAGGCGCACCGCCCGGCCAACAAGCCATGCCCCCAAAAAAAAGACCAAGCCGAAAGAAATTGCCCCCAGCCGTGTCTTGGGATCCGTCAGATCCAAAACGATTTCCCCGAATCTGTCTTTGAGTAATATTTCCGTCACATCTTGCCGTGGCGCACCATGGCGATGAGCAGCCAAAAGCCCATCAGGCCCGCCACCATGTAGCCGAGCACGCCCGGCACCGACATGTCATGCCACATCGGCGGCACTTTCGCATGCACAATCACCGAAGAGGCGATGATGAGGGACGACAGCACCAGAGCGAAAGCCAGCCGGTTGATGATGCGTTCCAGCGTGTTCATCAGCGGCTCCAAACCATGATGATGCACCTGCAACAGCGAGCGGCCTTCCTTAAACAGCGCCATGATCCGGCGGGCTTCGAGCGGCAGCTCGCGCAAAAATGCCGCCGCCTCGCCGCTGAATTCCAGCCAGTCCCGCAAGAGGCGGCGCGGTCCCAACTGGGTCAGGCGAACTTGCTTCATGAAGGGACGCGCCTGTCCGATGATGTCATGGCCGGGGTCCAGTTGGCAGACCAGGTTTTCCATCAGGCTCAACGCCTTGAGCACGGTGGATAAATCAGCCGGCAGGGTCAGCCCGTGCTTGCGCGTCAGGTGAAACAAATGCTGCACCAGTTTCCCGAAGACCAGATCGCCCACCGGACGGTAAAAATGCTGGTGCATGAATTCCGCCACGTCGGCTTCAAAGCCGGGACGAAACGGGTCCAGTTCCGCATGGGCCAGCGTCAGCAGCGCGGACGCGGAGGCGCTTTCATTGCGTTGGGCGATGCTGATGACGAACCGGGAAAACACCTCCCGCGTCCGTAGATCGAGGAATCCCATCATGCCGAAATCCAAAAAGCAAATCACGTTCCCCGGCAATATGTGGATGTTGCCCGGATGCGGATCGGCATGGAAAAAGCCGTGCACAAAAATTTGCTTCATCACCAGGTCCGTGATGCGCGTGGCAATTTCCCGCCGGTCCAGCGCCGCCGCCTCCAGTAAATCCAGCCGCGACGCCTTGATGGCGTCAATGTATTCCATGGTCAGCACGCGCTGGGTGGAACTCTCGGAAAAAACCTTGGGAACGTAAATCGTTGCCTCGCCTATAAATTGATGCGCGAACCGTTCGAGATGCGCCGCTTCCGCGGTAAAGTCCAGTTCCTGTTCCATCTGCTTGGTGAATTCGGCCACGAGGCCTCGCGGTTGATAAACTTTTGAACCCTCGACGTGGTTCTCCAGCAAAGAAGCCAGTTGCGCCATGATCTCCAGATCGACCCGCACCACCTTCTCAATGCCCGGCCGCTGCACTTTGATGACACATTTCTCGCCGCTGACCAGGATGGCTCGATGCACCTGCGCCATCGAAGCCGAGCCTATCGGCTCCTCTTCAATCGACAGGAAAAAATCCGTGTACGGGCGGCGCAATTCGGTGTGCAACACCGCCAGGACCTGGGAAAATGGAACGGGCGGCACCTCGTCGTGCAACTTGGCCAGTTCCGCAATAAACGGGGGCGGAAGCAAGAGCGTGCGCGTGGAGAGAAGCTGGCCCAGTTTGACGAAGGTCGGCCCTAGTTCTTCGAAGGCGCGCCGCAGCCGTTCGGGCGCCGACATCAGCGAAATCTCCTGCTGCTCCTGGCGCATTTTGCGGAAGGGCAACCGCACCGGGCTCGGCAACGGCAGGCGTTCAGCCAGGTCGCCGTAGCCGTATTTGAGAAACACGCCGATGATGGTGCGGAAGCGATGCACATGTTCCACCGCCCGGCCAAACCTTGTGAAGCGACTCAAAAACACTGATTAATGTTTTTTCTTTTTTATGTGCCGGGCGGACTTTACGGCACGTTTCACAACCTTGGCCACCTTGGAATGCCGGACCACCTTCGCGGCATGTTTGGTCCGTGCCCGAGGTTTTTTGGCGGAGGGCGGCGGCGCGTGATTGACGTGGGCGCTGAAATGCTTCGCGGCCTTTTGTGTTGACACTTTCAAATCCGCCAGGGCTTTTCGCACCCCGGTCTTGATTTCTCCCAATGCGGTGCCGCCCGCGCCTTTGAGTTCCTTGAACCTCGCTTTGACATGCTCCAGATGTTTGTCCGCGTGGGCCAACTCTTCGTAGCCCATGATTCTGCCCTGGGCTGCGACTCGCTGGGCCCGTGCCTTGAGCAAATTTAGTTTAGCTTTGTGCTCTTGAATCTGCGCTTCCAATTTTTGCCGATACGCGTCTAATAAGCTCATAAGTTTTCCCTTTCACTTGCATAGTAACACTTCGCCTGCGCTGTTCAAACCCTGATTCTTATGCTTTCACCAGTTGGATGACAAGATTCCTGCCCAAGGCATGAGCAACGCGCTCGATGGTGGAGAGGCGCACGTCTTCGGCATGATTCTCCAGCCGCGATATGGCGGACTTTCTCGTCTTGGTGCGTTGCGCCAAAACCTCTTGCGTGATGCCCGCCTGCTCACGAGCTTGCCGCAGAAGAACGCCCACCTTGAATTCCTGGTAGCCGCTTTCGAAGTTTTCGGCGAATTTTTTGTCGGTGCGTTTGCGCCGGCTGATATATTTATCGAGGTCGCTTTTCATCGTTTTGCCTTCCGGTTCAGGTAATCGTTCCGCCGCTGGGCGGCAAGTTCGATTTCCCGATTGGGTGTTTTCTGTGTCTTTTTCGCAAATCCATTGGTCAAAATGATCAGGCTGCCCTTGTCCCAAAAGCCCAACAACCGGAATGCATCTCCGCCAAACTCCGCGCGGACTTCCCATAGCCCGTCTGTGCCTTCAAGTTTCTTAAAATATTGCTT
>Ga0206872_10033_pt2 | contig 42080 bp, 31 predicted proteins | sample Alteio_BWOrgCont_34_FD_152906 | JGI IMG/M metagenome (GOLD analysis project Ga0206872, IMG submission 152906) | Enriched cells from forest soil in Barre Woods Harvard Forest LTER site, Petersham, Massachusetts, United States -... | ecosystem: Environmental > Terrestrial > Soil > Temperate forest >... | reverse complement strand
TATCGCGACCTGCCCGAGGAGGGCGGCGTCCTGGTCGGCTTCGAGGTTGGATTGGGGAAATTCGCGGCAAGCAATACGGTGGACTCCTTGCGCCCTATTTACTTGACCAAGGACGGCGAAAAGAGGGGTGCCTGGCAAGGCAAAGTCCCCGATAAACCAATTGAGGTAAAGGCCAAGCCGGGCTATGTGGTTGGCGGCCTCACGGTCCGCGCGGGGCTCGTCGTGGACGCCTTTTCCGTGACCTTCATGAAACTGGACAAGAATCAGCTCGACGTCAAGGACACGTACACCAGCGACTGGATAGGCGGCGAAGGCGGCAGCAAGGCCACCGTCGGCGGCAAGGGTCAGATCTTCGTCGGCGTCACCGGCCATGTCAACGACGCAAAATCGGTGTGTTCCGTGGGTTTGATTGCTGTGCTAAAGCCGAAGGAGTGAGACTCGGGCAGTGGAAGCACGAGCGACGGATCTCTAACAAAACCGACGCTCATGCTTCCGGCCCGCAAAAGTCGCCAATCAGCCATCCTCTTCCATCTCGGACGGTCGCTCCGCCTTGGGATCGCCGGCCTCGATCCGCTTGAGTTGCTTGCGGAAGTAGGCTTTCGTGTGGTCGAGCTCAACCGCTCTCTGTTGCTCGGCGATTGCCTTCGCTTTATCCCCTGACTGAAAATAGATCTCGGCGAGCGTGTCATGATGGCCGGCGCTGGTTGGTGTCAGATCGACCGCTTTTTGCGCGTGACTCCTCGCCGACTCCAGGTCGCGCCCGCAACAGACCGACATCCAGGCCACGGAGTTGTGCGCCCAGCCGCACCTTGGGTAGTCGGCGCTGATTTTGGCGTACACCGCTGCGGTCTCGTCGAAGAGCTCATCCGCCTCTTTCTTGCGGCCGCGGCGATCCAGTTCGGGTACCACGAGAATTGCCAGGTCGACGTCGCCCGGCAGGGCGGCCCGACAGTATGCGATCTCTTTCCAGGCCTCGTCGAACTTGCCCGCCTCGAGCAGGCCACGCGCCCGAAACCGGTGCGCCAGGGTCGGCACGCCAAGATATGCCGGGTTCTGCGTGAATCGGACATATGTCTTGAGGCAACGAAGCAGCGTGCGTTCCTGGCCCGTGGCCGCACCCAAATAGTCCTTGCGTTGAAACGCGGCCATGGCCTGCCGCCGCTCGGCGTCGCCGTGGTAGTAGGAGCCGGCCACGCCGAGGCGCGCGAGCAGGTCGCCTTCTCGGCGGGCGTCGTCAGCGAAGCCGCGCCGACTAATCGCGACGGCGAAATCATTGCGGGCCTGGTCGTCGCCCAGTAACAAAGTGTGAGACTGCTCTATCAACTTCTTGCCTTCCATGACATTGCCAGCCTTTATCAATGCATTGCCAGCAAGAAACAAGGGCAGCGGCTCTGATGGCGCCCTGTCCCAGGCCCGACGGTAAGTATGAGCGGCGTTGGTCCAGTCTTTCTTTGCGGCCAACAGATCTCCCAACAATTGGAGCGTCGCCGAGGAGCCGCCCTGCTCGAGGCACGAGCGCTGGATCTCTGGTAGGTTCGCGGCCCCGGCGGTCGCGGCCAGCGCCAACCACCAGCGCTCCAATTCGTCCGGCTTTACGTCTTTGAGAGCGAGTCGGGCGCCCGCGATCAACCCCTCCACCTCCTTCGGCGAGAGCTTGCCATTCAACACATCGGCAAGGAATTTAAGAGCTTCTGCGGGCCCCTTGGCTGGCGTCCGTCGCGCATAAGTCCACCAAACCTCGGCAGCGTCGCCTTGGCCTGGAAACAGCTTGGGAAACAAACGCTCCGGCCAGACCGGGTCCGACGACACCTCGAGTATTTTCGCGGCGTGTTCGAATGCCTTTTCCTTGAGGCCGATGCGGTATTCGGCATCAACCAGATCCTCAAACCAACTGAGGTCGTTGCCCGCTTTGATATCCTCAGCGCGACGGGCGAAAATCGCCATCGCCTTTTCTTTTTCACCCAAACCGTACAGGGTACGAGCCTCGAGGATCTCGATGTGGGCGAGTTCTTTGTGAACTTCTTTGCGGGCTTTGTCGGCCAATGCGAACGCCTCGCGGTATTTGAATTGGACGCACAGGATTTCGAACAGCATCGCGTGATATCCGGATCGCTCCAGGACTTCAAGTGCCTCGGCGGGCCGGTCGTTGAGGAACAAGGCCTTGGCGAAATAGTACCCAAGGATCGGCTTTTCCGCAGGCGCCGCTTCCTCGACGAGCTGCCGGAATTGAGTGATGGTTTGGTCGCACCCCGTCGTGTCGCCCGCTAAGCGCTGGTAAGCCGCGCGATATCCGAGTTTCTCGGGACTTTTGCGTTGGCCGGCAAGTTCGCGCGCTGCCAGGTCCTTCCACTCGCCCATTTCATACAGCAGCGCCTCCAGCAATTCAGGCAATTCCGCTTTCTGGGCAGCTTCCTTGGCAGCGCGCTGGTTGCCGCTCGTACGGTAGAGGTATGCCAGCAATTCCGATTCCTGCTTGGTCCGGTCGGTCTTGGCGCTCAGATTCTTGATCCGCTCTTCGATGGTGCCTCGGAACAAACAAAAGGCGCAGTAGTGGGACAAGTTCGCCTGGCGAAGCTCCTCGCTCTGCAGGCTCAGTTGCAGCACTTTTTCAACAATGTCGTAGCGGTTGTCGACCAGGGCGAGCGGCATGAACCGGCGCACGTCAGCGCCGATGGTACGGTTGATTCGCTGACGCATATCGGCATCGTCTTCCGCTGCAGCGATCCGCACCAGAGCACGGCAACCGGGAACTCCCTCGCCGAACAACTGACGCAACGCTTCCTGTTTGGCAGACGGTTCCGAGCCCTCGTAGCGCCGGATGAGTTCCACGACGGGTTTCGGTGTATCTGGGAAGATGCCCCATTTGAACTTGTCCAGGATTTCGGCAGCACGCCGGCTTACCTCCGCATCGGTGCTCTTGGCGGCTTCTTCAAGCGCCTTTTCAGCCGCTTCGCCGACCTCCCAAAGTTGTTTTGAAGCTTCCTCGCGTTTGCCAAATTCCTTGTTGCCGAGCTGCTCAATCAAGCGCGCGATCTGCTCCTTGGTCGGGGCAGGAGGCGGCGCAGAACCTACGTGGGAGCCGCACAGCAGGGTCAACGCGACGACCGGCAAGGCGAGACGGCAAACGCATGACATGGCGGCCTCCGCTTCATTACGTTGGAAGTGATGACGAGTAGACAGTCAACGCATCGTAGCCTGCCGCCCTGACCTCCGACAAGGGAACTCTAGCAACGCGCGGCTTTCTACTGAAAAAATGGCTCGGCAGCCCGAACCAAAGAATAATTGAAAATAGGTCGACAAAGGGACTTGATTCCCGGTGCGTCCAGTCTCTAAGTTAAAGAAGTCTCCGCGCCGGAGTGGCGGAATTGGCAGACGCGCCAGGTTGAGGGCCTGGTTGCCTTAACTGGCAGTGCAGGTTCAAGTCCTGTCTCCGGCAATCAAGCAGGGCAAGGGGTTACGGCGAGACCGAACCGCTTGCCCTGTTGTGCAGAAAACAAATCTTCTGCAAATCTTCTGCACCTGTTAGCATGGCGTTGCACTGGCATTGCGTCAGGAGACGTCAATGGCTTCCCTCCAGAAAAAAGGCGATTCGTACTACTGTCAGTTCTGCTACCACGGCCGCAGGCACACCTTCACGGTCGGTGCTGTCGACCAGGATGAAGCCGAGAACAAGGCCCGGCAGGTCGATTACCTGCTCATGCGGCTCAAGCAGCGGCTGCTGGTGTTGCCCGAAGGCACCGACATTGTGACCTTCATCGAGCATGACGGGAAGCCGCCGGACAGCGGGCCGACGCTGGCTGCCGCTCCGCGTCAGGCCGTCACTCTCAGCCACCTGAAGGACCGCTACCTCGCCACCCACGGCAACGGCACTATCGAGGCCAACAGTCTGGACACCTCCAAGCTGCATCTCGGCCACTTCGCCCGCATCCTCGGCGATGGCTTCCCACTTGGCGAGCTGTCGCTTGCCAAGATGCAGGAATACGTCAACCACCGGGCCAAGGCCAAGATCAGTCCCGTCACGATCCGCAAGGAGATCGCCACGCTGCGGGCCGCGTGGAACTGGGGCGAGCCGATGGGGCTGACCGAGGGCAAGTTCCCGAACCGCGGCCTCCGCTACCCCAAGGGCGACGAGAAGCCGCCGTTCATGACGATGGCCGAGATCGAGCGGCAGATCGCCGCCGGTGGCGACCCGGCGGTGCCTTGGGAGGCGGTCTACCTTCTCCTGCCCGAAATCGACGAGTTGCTCAAAGTCGTCAGGGAACGGGCTATCCACCCCTTCATCTATCCACTTTTCTGTTTTGCGGCTCACACCGGGGCGCGACGCTCAGAGATCCTCCGCGCCCAAGTCGCGGACCTCGACTTTGCCGGAGAAACCATCGTCATCCACGAAAAGAAACGCTCCCGAGGACAGCGAACGACTCGGCGGGTGCCCATGACGTCGCTGTTGAAGCAGGCTCTAAAGGAGTGGCTGGCGATTCATCCCGGCGGACCGTGGCTGTTCTGCCACGGCGGTATGATCCCGCGGAGCCGCAAGCGAAGCGCGACGACCGGGCACAAGGGAGAAAAGACGCGCTCCAGCAGCCTGAAGGGAAGGATGGCCGGTGTTCGCAAGCGAACCGCGATGGCATCAGGCCAGCCGCTCACCCGCAACGAGTACCACGATCATTTCAAGCGCGTATTGGCAGGAACCAGCTGGGAGATGATGAGGGGCGGCCATGTGTTCCGCCACAGCTTTTGCTCGAACCTCGCGATGAAGGGCGTGGATCAGCGGATCATCGACGAGTTCGTGGGGCATCAGACGGAACAGCAACAGAAGCGGTATCGGCATCTGGCCCCGAACACGAAGACTCAGGCGTTGAAGGGTGTGTTCGGCTAGGATCGGTTTGCTCGCTGAGTCTGGCAAGTCACCAGCCATCGAGGCGAAGTACGTCTGCAAGGACCGTGGGCATGGATAGAAGGCGCAGATGGAGGGGGAGGCGGCCGGATAGCCAGTGTAGGAATAGGGTGGTCATGGAATCAGTGGACACAGGGGAAAGTTACTATGCCCCGGTTGATTTCGGCGGATCGGCCTGAGCTGATTGATCTCCCAACCTTTCGAGAAACGTTCTTTTGTCACGAGGCCGGACACCTCCTGCTGGCGTTCTACTTCGGGTTTGAGATGGGAGGACTCAAACTTGGCCACGACGGCGTGGATGTCATCGGTGCCGTAGTGAATCAAAGAGGCAGCGGGTATGGCGGACTTGACCAAGCGATGGCGCTGGCGTTTGAAGTGCAGAAACTCCTTGCGGGCGAGTTGGCGGCCCGAATCAAACAGGGAATCCAGCCGCGATGAAATTGTGGCTTGCTTGAGACGCCCAAAAGCCGAAGACGTGAACGAAAGCACGCCCTTTGATGCCATTCAGTACGATCCCCAACGGACTAGGGATGACATGCACAGGGTCTTCTGGCTGATGTACTCCAATAAACTGGCCGACAATTGGTGGAAGTGGCTCTGGGAGCAACATCACGACGCCGAGGTGTTCCTCCAGCAGAATTGGAAGTTTCTTGAGCCACTTGCTGCCAAGCTTGCGACCGCCTGCCCTTATGCCGCAAGCAAGAAATATCATCCGACTATGCCTGTGCTCATTGCAACCGGACCTCATCTAACTGACTGGTGCCGCGAGGTCGGTTGCCCGATTCGCGACCGCAACATTCAGTCGAAACCCTACTGAGCGCTCGGTGGTCGGGCTGCCAGCGACATCACCTTGATCGTATCGGGGTTCGGAGCACCTTATGACCCTTGCAGAGATTTTAGAGATACTGGAATCTATCCTTGCCACCACCGCTTCGCATACGGTTCGAGACCGCCGTTCGATTCGGAACGAGCGGTACTTTCACCACATGTTTTCCTATCTCGTAACAGGCAAACTCGGCGGTGATGCGTGCTGGCGGGATCTGAAATTGCATCCAGAACATGCGACAACTTTAAGATTCAGGAGGAAGAAGATCAGTGTTTACGATTACCGCGTCACCGCCGCTGAAGGGGTCGGTAATGGCCGCCGCGGAAACATTGATTTCATGATTGCGGGTGAGCCGAGGCTCTTGGTGGAATGGAAGGGGCCAAACATCTACTCTGAGAAGGAACTTCTTGAGGTATTTCTCAAACTTCTGACTGAGCCAGAGCAAGACTTCAAAGTGATTGCTGCCATCTTCACAAGTAGCGAGATCGACAGGGCGGATCATAAGATAACCATCATCGAGCGATTCAACAAATATCTGAATCTTGCGAAGCAGGTTCTTCACGAAAAGTCGCTGACTTCAGACTTGTCGAGGTTGAATTTGCACGCCCTTATCGCGAGCATTCCAAGTGCTGGCCCACAAAAGATTCATTGGGGGCCGGTGTCGGGTGACCTTCCACTTTCCTAAGCTGGCGATACTCCGCTATCTTGATCCTTCCTCCATCTCGGTGGGTTGATCCTGATAGTCGCGAACAATCGCCTGCCGCCGGTGCAGGTCGGCCAGCAGACCGCCGCGATTGTCCAATCACGTGTTTCAAGGTAAGCGATCCGTCCACAAGCGTTCCCTCCTTCAGTCGCCGGCAAGCGAGACGCACCTGGCTCTTCATGCGCTCATGCCGGCCGTCGATAGGGCAGCAGCCCTTCCTTCTGGTAACGTAGCAGTTCGGCGTGGGGCACTACCCAGCGGGCATAGGCCCCACGACCGGACAGCTTTTTCTCGGCCCGGATACGGCCGAGGCGGCACCATTCCCGAACTGTAAAGGAGGATTTGCCAACACTCTTGGCGAACTCCTCGACTTCATAGAAGTTTTTGATCGTTTGCCGCTCGACCAACACGACAAGCATGGACTCGATCCTCTGCAGCCTCTCCTCGACCGTCATCACAGCACCTCATCTTTCGATGCCTTTGTCTTTAACTTTGCCTTTAGCCCCTTGCGGGGATTTTGCCGCAGCGTCGAGGTCACGGGGTCGATCAATATCTTCCACCGTTTCCCCGAACAGCCCACACGGGAATGGACTAGTCGCCGTTCCTGCACAGCTGGTAAATGAGCGATTCTCAAACCAACCCTTTCAGCGGCTTTAGAAACGGTGATTTTTTTGTCCATTGCCGCGACACTTTTTGGTAACAGACCCAATATCATTTCGGGTCGACAACCTTACGGAACGTTCCCAAAGGAACCGGAGTGCCAAGGCGCTTAATTTCCCGATCCATGCTCGCTATGATCGGGTAACGCTGGGCCGGTGTCTTAGCAAGCTTCAACGCATTATTGAGCATTGCCAAGGCATCCTGCGCCTTCATCCAACATTCGCAACGTGCATCGCCATTGGCCTGCAAAAGCAGCCGAAACTGCACAATGGCCTGAGTGTGCGTGGTAATGGCAAACTCCAGCTTTCCGTCCCGCTCCACTCCATCCTTAAATTCGTACACGTCCGAATAATCCGGAGGCCCATACCGCCCAAAAAAGCTTTCGCCTTTCTTGTGGATTTCGAGCATGGGAAGCGACTTGCGGGGTATCTTCCATGAGCCTGTCCAAGGTCCGCTGGTGTCCTCTGGAATCTCGGGGATGACAGGCTGCACGGTTTTCAATTCCGCAGGCACACCCGTCGGGCGCTGGGCAGCCGGGGCCGCCGGCACTGGTACATATTCCTTCTGAACAACAACCTTGGGCGCAGGCTGCTCTGCTGCTACCGGAGCAGGGGCAGCAGTCGGGGGCTTACGCATGGCATAAATGCCCAAGCCCAACAAGATGACCGCAGCAATCACGGTCACCCCAGATGAAATGGCAAACACCCGTCCACCCGGCTTTTCTTTCACGTCGAGCGTCATCGAATTACACTCCCAAGTAAGACAAAATAAAATACATCAACGTAGCAATAACGACTGCCCAGATCACCAACCGTAATCCATGCGAGACGCCTCTGAATACCGGGTTGAGTTCCTGGCCCGGTTTGTGCCAGACGAGCCACTGGGCGACACGAACCAGCGGCGCGAAGGTAACTTTTATGATGTGGGTCAGGACAGCAAGCGCGACCAAAATGGATACGACCAAAATAATCCAAAAGACGACCTTCACCATCGGCATCCATTGCTGAACCTGCTGGACAACACCGCCCAAGCCCAAGAAATCGTCCATTCCAAACTTCCCTCCCAAGAAAAGCGGGGCTGGGCGTCCCCGCTAAACACTAACGCTCCATACCGCGGTCACGATCCTGGCGCTTGTCACGTTCCGTATCACGCTCGGTTTCCTGGCTCTTTTGCTGCGCTTCGCCACGCAGTTCGTTCAGCGACAGCTTGTCGGCCGTTGCTTCCTGCTCCGCGCCTTGCCCTGGACCGTCACGGCCCTGAGCAATTTCGCCTTGCGTCAGATTGCCGTAGAGGCCGACCTCAGTGTCAGCTACGCTCTCGCGCGACGGGTTTAGCGCGTTTCGCAGTTCTTTCAAGCCAAGCCGCGCCATGGCGGCGGCGTGACCGGCTCCGATCTTTCCTTCACTCATGGGTCACATGCCTTTCCTGATCTTGACGGGCGAACGACATGTCAGCCGCGCACCATGTTTAGGATGACGACCGCGAGGGCAGCCGCCAGCAGCCACCACCACAGACGGTGCAGTTGGGGGTCGCCACGCCGCGGTGCGGCGGGGTTAAACGCCGGGTCCTGATACCACTTGATCCGCAGGGCAAGCGTAGGGAGCATCCCACGCTGCAGGGCGATTAAATAGTCGCCATTTAGGCTCAATAGCTCTTCGGGCCTGAGCAACGCTCGGGCATTTACGGAGTAGTTAAGGGAAGCGCCTTTGCTCCGCTGCTGGCTCTGGTTTGAACCGGCACCCGCTTCTTGCCAGGAGCGCGAATCGTTTTCGCCGTAGGCTTCGAGGACCTGAGTCCATTCGCCCAGGCTTTTGGAGAGTCGGTCTGCCGTCTCGATACTGCTGGCGGCACCTAAGTAGATTTGGGCGCTGCAATTGTCATAAAGCAGCGTTGGTTTGTCCTTGAAAGCAGCTTTCACCTGGCTGTCCGATTGGTAAGCCAGCAATAGCCGGACGCCGGCAGAGCGCCCACGGACCAGCGCCTCCTCAATGGCGGAAAGCGACCCCAACGCCGACGCCTCATCGAGCAGGAACAACACTTCGCTGCTTCGCTCATCGCCAGCGGCGCCGAGCACTCTGACCAGTGTCGCAATCCAGCAGCGGAGCAGCCCCTTCTGGGCCTCCAACTGGTCCGGCGGGATTTGCAGAAACAAGGTGCTGCCCGGCGTCAGTAGCTCCTTCTGCGGGTCGAACGTGCTGGTGGCGACAGCCCTGGCCACAAGCTCGCTATCCAAAAAAGCCAGATGCCGGGCCACGGTACTGAGCACGCCCGCGCCCTCTTTATTCAGCGAATCCACCTGCTCCTTGTCGAACAGGGCTTTGACCTGATTGCCAAGCCTGGCCGGGATGCCTCCCATCTGGCAAAGCTTGCGCGCTGCGACATCCAGCAATTCCGGGTCGCTGGCGATCTCCTGGACTGCGTTGAGGCTGCGCTCCTCGCCCTCAAACCGCAGGAGAACCAGTACAAGCAGGGCATGTATGACCTGGACCGCCTTGTCATTCCAGTGGGGATCAGGTTCTGAGCCTTGCCGAACGACCAGGGCCTCGGCCAGCGCACGCGCCGAGTCCACCAGCATTGGGCTATCAGCCGGGATCGTATCGAGCGGGTTAAAGCTGTCCTTGCCCTGATTAAAGGGGGCCAGCCGGATGATGCGTTGCCCATTGGCGGCGCGGCGCTTCGCGGTGGTCGCGCACAGATCGCCCTTGGTGTCGAAGCATACGATCGAGCCACGAAAATAAGAGAGTAAAATAGGTATAATTATCGACACGCCCTTACCGGAACCTGTGCTACCCACAAGCAGGACATGGCAATAATCTCTGAGCCGGATCAGCTTGCCGCTCAAGGTGCGGCCCAGCATCAAGCCGGTAGAGCCCAGCATCCCACTGGTTTCCAGTTGCTTTTCCGTGGCCCAGGCCGCTGTTCCGAACGCGGTGGACGAAGCCCGCCAACGCCGGCGAGCCACCACCGCAATGAACAGCACGACGGCGATCAGAAACAAAAACTTCTGCTGGTCGTATTGGTGCATTGGTTTTTCCCTCGCATACGGCCATTGAGCACGGCCGCGTGCCATCGAATCTCCCCTATCGCCAAACTGCGTTACTTCATCAGGCCGCTCAGAAACTCCGGCGGCAACTTGTCACGCTCAAGCTTTTTCAGGGCTTCCGTGGCCTTGGCGATGAATGCCCGGAGGGCCGCGACACTGTCGCCTTTGACGGTCGCCACGACTCCGCCGAAGGAGAGTTTCAGCGCCTTGGCACTCTTGGGTTTGGTGCCTTTGGCCGCCTGCACAATCTGTTTGACGGCCTCCCGCCGTTTGCCAAGCACCTGGGGCAGGACCGCCCGCTGGACCTCAGTCGGCAACACCGCGACCAGATAGGCCGACGTCGGGGCGATGCGACCTTCCTTGAGCGCCGTCAGCAGCTCGGGGGCGCCGTTCATGTAGGGGCGGAGCAGTTTGCTGATCGCGCTCTGCGACCCGTACCCGAAATGCGCCGTCGCCTGGACTTGGTCGGCGCCGGTGAGTTCCATCCAGCGGAAGATTTCGGCGCCCACTGTCGCCTTGTTCACGGTCTTGCCGATAGTCGCCGTGATCACACGGATCGTGATCAACTCGGCCTCGTCAGGGGCCTTATCCAGGATGCGGGCGCGGATCGTCTGGCCAAGCAGCCGCTTGGCCGCCAGGCGGTGGTTGCCGTCGGCGCACAGATACTGTCCCGCCGCGGTCGGGTGCGGGAAAACGATGATCTCCACCAATTGGCCGTGTTCGCCTATGTTGCTGCGAAGTTCCTCCACCGCCTCCATGTCGATGTCGTTTTCGGGCGGTGTGTGAATGATGTCGGTGGAGAGGTCCTCTACGCGGGCAACGCCCCCTCCGGCAATGGGCAGGCTGGTCGACGTCGTGAGGCCGAGCCCGGTGGGCTGAGCCAAGTTGTCCGTGAGTCTGCCGTTGGCGTTCGTCGTGGACATGCTGTCACCTCGGATGGCAATTGGAGGATATCGGTACAAGGGTTTAAGACGGCTCACCACAGGACAGGTAAGGTCCAACGGCAGCCACGATCGGGTAAATCAAGGCTGTCCCATGTGAAAAGATCACTGCCCTTACGTTTGGTCATGACTGTCTAAACTATTTTAGACAGTAATGCAGACAAAGGCAAGGGAGAATCGAAAAAACCGGCGACTACCTCATCGGGGGAGATTCTGGTTTGGCCTGACGTGCGCGTTCTTGATCGCGCCACTCGGACAGGGCTTCCCGCCGTTGGCTGTCCCGTCGCAGGTGAGGCTCGCCATCCACGAAATTGAAAAGATCAGCAACATTAGCCTTCTGGTCGAGGTGGTCGCCCGAGCCTTTGGCGGTGAGTAAAAACCCGCCGCGGCGACGGCTGTTGGACACGACGACCCTCAGGTCACAAGGCTGGCCGCGGTGATTAAGTGAAATGTCCAAGCGTTCCAATGCCCTATTTACCCGCTCGACGAGTTCTTTCTTGGCTTGGGCGATTTCCTCAGCAGGCCTGTCCGGCCGCTCACGAGTCAAGCGGTGCTGCTCCTCGTCCCAATGCTGGAGATAGGCACTCAGCACAGGCTGAATCCGCGTAACCTGCCGCTCGCGTTCGGTCGCCACTTCTTCAACCAGCCTGTCAAATTCCTGTCGGGCAGCTGTTTCCTCGTCGGCGGGCGATGACAAAAGACCTCCGTGACTTGATGGTTTATCTACTATTGAGATACTATTATAGTCTTTTTCAGGCGGCTCTGCAACGAGATCCTCACCCTTGACTCGGTCACCGGCTGCCGTTTGCGGCCCCGGCAGGCCTCGAAAGCTAACCCGGAAGGAACACTCGCCGCACGTGAAGGATTCGCCCGCCCAGGACTCGCCCCCAATCATGCCGGCGATATGTCGGCCCAATTCCCGCTCAATGCCGTCCTCGACGTCCTCCGGAATGTTTGCTCGGGCGTAGCCGGAAGTCGCCTCGATGCTAAGGAGGCCTGTGCGCTGGGCCGCACCCAGGGCGTTCCAGCTGTTCCGCGCGCACGTCAGAATGGTGCGCTGAAACATCTTCGTGAAGGTCGACACTTCCCCGGGGACCAGGAATTCCAGGTCCAATCCCGGCTCCGCGTAAAAATGCAGCCGAACGGCCGGGCTTCCTGCCGCCGGCCGCTCGGCTTGCTTTCTTCGCCTTCTTGCGGTTGGTTTTTCCCTCATCCGTCCAGCCTCCCGAACGCCTGACAAAGGCCGACATGCTCCACCGGATCGCAGCACAACAGACCCCCCGATAGCGGCGTGTCGTTCCAACGCACGCTCAAGATGTCGCCGCCTTCAGGGTTGATCTCGATACATGTCATTGTCAGGTGCATCCCCCGCGCACGTTTTTTGATCCGTGTCAAATTTAGCATGGGTACCGTGCGCAGCTGCAGCCGGCGCTCCTGATACTGGAATTCCGGCACGGCCGCGACCTGCCCGCGTTTCAGACGCGGCTCGTCTTGCCCTCGGCGGGCTACGCAAAGCCAGACTTCTTCGTATTCCTCGTCGATCCCGAAACGCGTGGAACTAACCCGGCGTGGAACGTAGGTGGCGAACAGGTCTCCCTCTAGCAGCGTTTGCAAGGAGTCGCTTGCGAATCTCACACCTCGGGTCGGTAGCACCATCCGACCGACTTCAAGCAAGGAAGCTGCATCCAGGTACTTCGCCCGGCGGACGGGTCCCGTCCGGATTTCATTGTCTTTCTGCGCGATGCGGACGCTCGGATCATTTTGGGCACGGAACTTCGACGGTCGCCTGGCCCCATAGAGCGAAACCCATCCCATTTCCCAGCTCGTATCTGGGAAGGCGCGCTGAAACACCTCATTCAGCCAACCCTTTTGCCTGGACCAATAACCCTGGTCCTTGGAGGGATCCGTGCTAAAGCCGCAGGTTCTCGCGACCGCACCAAAGAACCAATCCGCACGGGAGGCCAGTTTGCAAGCCGGCCCCAACTCCAGCACGTGGTAGTTATAGTTTTCGTTCACAATGGGGTCGGACGGCCGTCTCTTGAAGGCCACGTTTTCGGCAGTTACGGTCGCTCCGCGCGCCGCTGCATTCGTCCACAATCCTGGTTGCTCCCACACCGGGCGACCGTTTGGCAACGCCAACGTAAGATGCCCCATCTTCATCTCCCTTTGCGGCCAGTGAGTGCCTAACCGGCATTGGCCCCCGCCAAGCATGCCAGCGGCGAGCCGCGTGGCGACAGTTAGCATGTCACGCCGCGTCATTCCTCCGTCCATGTTGCCTCGCGTTCGGCGAATGGCCTCAGGTTTCTGGCCTCTGGCCGTCGGATTGGCCACAAAGACAATCTTTAGCACGCCGCTGTCCGGCAACGGATAAGTGCACACAGAAAAAGCAGGAACGGCCCGAACAGCAAGGCCGCGACAACTCTCTCCCCGCCAGGCAGTTGGCTCCATCATATCCATGTCGACATCCTGGCAGCAGATCAATGTCCCTGTAGAAGTGCGCTGTCCGGACGTGAAGCGGCCGATCGGCAGGAACCCAACGGGCTTTCAGGTCGCGGCATGGTACACACAGTGCTCCAACTTGTGCTTGATCTCAACGGACTGGTTCACTGCCTCCTGGAGTAGTTGGGTATCGGGAATCAAAGATCTGGTAACCTGATCAAGCAGTCGGAGCGTGGCGCGTGGATATGTTGCCGCCGCTGGTCGAATACATCAAGGTTTTCTACAACAGCCAGCGAAGACACTCCGTATTAGCGTTTCTGTCCAACGCGGATTAAGAACAGGCGGAAAAGCCGTTGGCCTCCTGTCCATTTTTCACGGGCCACTCTAACTAAGCAGGTGGAGCAGGTCATCAAAGCCTCCTAGCTTATGTGGCATTAACAAACATCGGGATGGTTACCAAAGGGCTTCTTAGAGCTGCCCAAATTTCCAAGACTTTTTGCGAACGCACTTACCGAGGCACACCATTATGTTCGATCAGCTCAAGATCTGGGTTTCTTTATTGGTTTTAGCGGGATTTGCTGGAGTATTCGGCTGGGCCTTTTACGCAACTTGGACGCAAAGCTCAGACATCAACCAGGCCCAGAAACGTGCGGCCGATATGGAGCGAGATCGCATAGACGCGGTTCGACGATTCGAGGAGGCCAAGCGTGACGCCTCGGCGGCGAAAGAAGACAAGGATGTCCATGAACGAAACGTGAAAACTCTTGGCGAGAAGTTGGAAGAGCTCACAAAAAGGGCTGCCGATGCAAATGCCGCAGCCGTAGCCGCACTTTCGATCTTCAGTGACAACCGCAATTATCTGGCCACCGCGCTCGCAGGTCTTATTGGGACAGTTGTTGCAACGATGTTTGGGAAAGACTTAGGCGAAACCAAAGCAGCGGTACCCACTGCGACACCGGCTGCGCAGACTTTGACTGCGGCAGCCCATCTGGTGCGCGATCTGAACGGATGGCGTAAGAAGCTCAGTAGCGCCTACGCGATCACGTACTTCCTCTTCGGGGCTGTTGCTATCGGCACATGGGCTTTTGCGCCGTATTGCCCGGATATGATAAAAAGCCTTGCGACTATCTCTCTGACACTCATACTCGCAATTACTCGTTCCTTCTTTAATTAATGCGCGTGTAGCAGTATGCTGACCGGCGGCCCAACGCTGCCTCAGTCTGGACCAAGTTGGTCCGACCTGGGACGTCGCCACGTAAAGTGCGAGCCGTTCCTCGTTCTTTTCCGCTAGTACGTGGCGAGTCATTGAGCCGTCGACCTTCATCCGGATCAGGTCGGGAGCAATCAGCTGGTCCGGACCATCCTGCAACTCATCGAAGGCGCTGCCGCCGACTTTCGCCAAGTACCATTTGGCAGCGACACTCGCGGCAATGACGATCATTCGCGGGTGTCCCTCATTTCACGGGCTATCCTGGCGCTGTCGTAGAATAACCCCTAATTCACTTCGAGTTCCTGTACATCGGCCCACATCTCAATAGCAATCTCTTTCTTGGGCCGTTAGGCGGCTTCGGCCAAGGTGTTGCTTCGCCCAAACCTTTGGCATCGGCCAAATGACTTGACTTGTCTTTTTCAATTGGAGTACCTTTGAAATTGCAATCACATCCTTCATCACTTCAAGCGAGCAACACCTATGCGTCAATCCATGCATCTGCTTCATGTCAACGCCATTGAATATAAAACTCATTTCGAGTGGACCAAAAGCCGGGGAGCCGACCAAACCGGTCAGGAGGACACCATAACAGCAGAACAAGGAGGACATCGTGACACCAGAAGAAGCCAACTGTAAGCTTTTTGAGGCCGGAGCAAGTGGTAACGTTAGCGCCGCGGCCGCCGCGCTCGCCTCAGGGGGGGATGTCAACGCAAACGATGCCGATTTGGCAACACCACTCCATAAAGCTGCGCAGTACGGCCATACCGCCGTCGCCCGGCTGCTGGTCGAAAGCGGCGCTACGGTCAATGTGAAAAACAATATGATGGAGACGCCTCTGCACGACGCTGCCGAGTTCGGCCACATAGATACCGTAAGGCTTCTGATCGAGCGAGGCGCTAAGGTGAATGCCAAGGACTCCTGGCGGAGCACGCCCTTGCATCGCGCAGGCGACAAAGGCCGCACCGACATTGCCCGGCTGCTGATCGAAAGCGGTGCCGATATCAACGCCGAGGATTACCAGCAACACACGCCGATGCATTTTGCTGCTAAGAATGGCCAAACCGACATGGTCAACTTGTTACAAGCCGCTAAAGAACAACTTGGCCATGCCGACCGAGTGGCCAAGTCGCGCGGCAATGACAAGCCAGAGATCGGCGCCTAAACGGAACCTCATACAGTCATATCGGATACTGTGATAAAAACAAGAAGGCGCCACGACTCTTTACAAGTCGCAGCGGATCGTGCTTTTCACATGATGCGACGCTGGGGCTTTCTAGTTCTAGTCTAGTTCGGCTATTCGCTGATCAAGCCTGCGGGCCATCACGACGCGCAGTCTGATTGTCTGGTGCCGCAGATTTCCTTGACGCATACACCAGCATCAGTATATTCACGACTGAATCACCGCGTTGAAGCGCGTTATTATCCAAGCTTTCGCGTGCCGTCAAAAACGCTCGATCTAACGATTTGAGGTCGACATGACTCGACGCATTCGTTTGAAGACTTATGTTCAAGTCTCAGACCTGCATTTCGGTGATATTGACCCCGCAACGTTCTACTCCGTGGCACCTACCTACTGGTCCAACTCGGAGTGTTTCGACGGATTGCTAGGACATGAGTACGTGGCTCTCCAGCGGCTAACAAAGTTCTTTCGGGACATGCGTAAAAGCGAACAGGCCGAATTGCTGGTCTCCGGCGACCTCACAAGCATGGGGAAGGTCGACCAGTTCAACTCCGCCAATGACTTTCTGAAGAGCAAGTTGCGTCCTCCCAAGGGCCAGGTTGGCCTGGGAGTTTCGAATTGGCAGGAAAAGGCAATTCCGGGAAACCACGATTACTTTTGTGGTGTTGTCAATTGGACAGGCGGTCCAATCTTGGGCGGACCAACCCCCGGGCTTACCCAGTATTTCCCCAACTTGCCTTTCGCTTCGCCCCGGATTCCGCTGCCGCCCACGCCTGCAGTTTTGCGGTTTGTCGGTATCGACACCGATGCCGGCAACTGGCGCTATGGCTGGAATCGCCTTTGGGCCCGCGGCTCATTTGTCAACCAGCTGACGGCCGCTCAGGCCCTCTTGGGCCCGCCAGCCGAGGACGAGATCCGCGTGCTCCTGCTGCACCACTCACGCCGTTGCAGCGGATTCATGCTTTGCATCGACAATCAATCACGCTCCGCTCTCGACCGGTTTCTCATCCAATCCGATATCTCCGTGCTCTTGTCGGGACACAAACACAGACCGTTTATCGATCACTTCCCGCTAACGTCGGCCGCGCCACCGCGAGCCATGGATGTGATGGAAGCGCGCTGTGGCACCACCACGCAACGAAATGTTGTGCCTCTGAATTGGTTTAACTTACTCGGCCTACCTCCCAACCGGTCGTGGCCACCGAATACGCTGCTTGTCCATCGCCTCTTCGAGGAGCGAGGAACAATCCGCTGGACAACGGAAACCTACACGCGGACCACGTACCGATTCAAGATATTAGGGCCAACTGGCAGTTTGCAGGTCTGGCCCCGACCGCGGTAGGCAGGCGGTACGGAACTGCCAGCTCAACTTATTCGTCCCCAACGCCGGTACAAATTCTCCCCATCATTGTCGAAGTGGTCTTCGGCGATTTTGGATTGGTCCGGGCGAACAGGCCCGAGTTGCACGGCCGTTTTGCCGATTGGCAATGCCTTAAGACCACCGAATAGGAATGGCTTAACTTGAGCTAAGGCCACTAGCCAAGGGAGCAGTGCGTGAGCGGTCACGAAGGGACACTCTGTCATCTGAACGATCTCCTGCACGAGCACCTGAGCCGGAATGATCCAGCAATTTTCCCAGCGCGACCAATCGCTAGATTCCTTGATCACCGGCTGGATCACCGATGGGACATTGCGCAAGGGCGACTGCTCAACGCGAATTCGTACGGCTGGCTCCGGCGTTCCTAGCTCATGACCGAGGACCTCTTCTGCAACGAAAGCAATCGCTTCTGTGGCGTAGTAAATGCTCACTGGCGTAAGTCCGTGGGCGGCCAGTTCTGCCGAGTGAGGCAATGCAGCCTGCACGGAGAGCTGCTGCAACAGATAGCTCCGCTGCTCCGCAGATGGCCGAGGCACGAGGTCAAACCAATATGACCACGCGATCAGCTGCTGGGGCAAGTCCGCCAGTAGCGCTTCCACGAAAGCCCGGCCGACCGATTTCTCGTCGTCAGCACTGGCCTGAAAAAGTTCCGCTCGGACCGCCTGTTCGGCAGAGGAGAGCGGCTCTTCCTTGGCCAGGGCCTCGTGTACCAACACAAGCCATTCAGGATCGGTCTCGATCACACGAATTTCTTCGTGGGCGCTACCGTCGACCTCGTCAAGGCAGGAAATCAACTCCTCTGCCCTGTCCCTAACTTCCTCCAGTAGCCGATGGTTCCCCGGTTCTGAAAGCACTCCCTTCAAGAGCTGGATTGGATGAACTCGTACCGAATGCATCAACGGACTCCTTGACGGCGAAGAATGGCCCCACTCCAACTGCCGAAGACCTCCCGCCAGCAGGACAACGATGCGGGAACGGCTCTCACGGATCTCTTCTACGCTACGGCGGAGAAATCCAGCGCTCTGGCGGACTGTTCGCCCGTCCCGCCACAGCGCTAGTGCAACTTGCCAATCAGACTCTTTGATCGCGCCACGCTCACCCAGACGGACTACGAACTGCCCCAAGGCTTCTGCCAGTATCTCGCGGACCCGGTAACGCGTCAGGCCGAAATCTCGTGCCAGTTTTCGCTCACCACGGGCGCCGGCACTGAGAAACGCGTACAATACCTTCCGGGCGCGCGGCGCAAGCGTGACCAGTACCTCACGCACTGATTCTGGCGTAGGCTCCGTTACATCCTCCGACTCTGCTGACTCCTCGGCCGGATTCTTGCCGACGAGGTCCGCTAACTTCGCCGCATCAGCCAGACAGTTTTGCCAGCGCTGAAGTCGCAAGATGCGCGGCCGAGCGAACCGGACGAACGCCCCGAAGATATAACGATCAAACGGACCGCGCTGGGGGTCATATCGCGATTTAAGCCCGTCCCAAGCTTCACTGAAGAACTCCTGGATCAGGTCCAATCCGTCGGCCAACTGCACTGCATACCCCTGTCGGGCCAGAATGGCCAGGGCACCGAACATCCTTCTCCGATATCGGCTATAGGCCGTAGCCACGTCCAGTGTCGTTTCGGCATCACGCATACACACGATCCGCCGCCCGGTCATCGGTCAATCGAAACAGCCAGTAAAGCTCTACCCTAATGGTATTGTAACGAGAGGATAGATCGGTTGATCATTTTCCTGCCGGAGTCAGTTTCTTACGTCACAGGAATGAACAGCCCCGCAAAACCAACTCAACATCCGACCTAACAGGACCTGTTTTCAGCCTGCGTGCTCAGACTACCGCCAATTCTACTATCATGTTATAACATTTGTACAAATAAAGCGCACATCAACGGATGGCAATGCGATGCTATGACGCAAGTGACGACCCCACATGATATTCCGTCATTACATCACTTGGCCTTTTATTTTGCCCGGCCCAAATCGGCGCATCATAGGCGCTGCTAAGTCGCATTAAACGGAGACTTCGGTCAGCTTCGACGGCTCAGCCGGCGCGCCGACCTGTTCTCAAACCACGACACGACCGCAAATAAGACAATTTCGCCAGGTGGCTTAACCATCCCATTTCGCCACGGTTTTCATTTCAGAAAAACTCAATTCTTCCGAGTTTACCACTGCACCCAACGCTGGCTACTCTAAACGACCCGACGGCTACAAGGCCAAATCTTGATGGTGCATAGCGTTCGACGCATCCGATTCAGAACAAAAGTTCGTCCTTTACCGCAAAAACGCCGGGGCCTTTTTGCTCAGCCATTCCTTGAGCTCAGCATGCGATTCGAACTCCGCTACCTCGATACTGTCGATGGTAGGCCCCGTCTCGCCGACTTGGCGGATTTCCTCGTCGTTCATCTCGCGGATAAAAAGCACCCGATGCCGTTGTAGGCCGGCGTGAGTGAGATTGATGGCCCCTTCGTTAAGCGGCTTATCCAAGTTGCTGCCGCGGATCAGAACGAGATAGACGAGGTCGCCTGAGAATTTCAGTAGCAACCCTTCGCTCGGGTTAAATTTCCACGTTCCCATCCAGGAGTAAGGAAACCAGGTGCTATTGCCGTCCTTGAATCGGAACTCCACTGACGTCGCCTGGTCGCGGATTCCTCTCAAATAACCAAACGCGCCGCACGATGCTTCCGCAACCTCGCCGTCGCCGTCATTGTTAGGCGACGACCCGGCGGGGCGGTCGTGGAGCAGTGCCTTCAGCCGTTCCTGATAATTTGGCTTGTCATCGCTCATAATCCTTCTCCGGGTGCGCGCCTGCGTCCCTTGCAACGCCTTGCTTTGGTGTTTCCCTCCGTGCCGCAAATACGCCAAGCCCGCGGGCAAACGCCAGGCGATTCTTCAGGCGATCCGGCAAAGCCGCATTCTGGGGCACAGCTTGAGCAAGCTCGGTCGCCGACATGGGGTCGTCCGGCCTGCTGATGGCCCTTAGGAGCTCCGCCTTGTCGTCCGTGAAAATCTGGACCTGCTCCCTCCCACGCGTAAGTGCTACATATGCCGTTCGCTGATACGTTGCCGGGAACGATTCACTCGACATGCCGACGAACACCTTATCCACGGTCACGCCCTGGCTGGCATGGCTGGTGACAACGTATCCGTGTGTCAAATGCCCGAAATCCCGATCAATGACGCGGCCGTGATCCACGATGATGTCGCCACGTTTGTTGAATCCCTTCACGGTCAGTAGGGCCCCATTGTTAAGCCGCCCGCCATCCTTGGTCTTGCCGCCTGCTGTGATGCGAATGCGGTCGCCGGCGGCCAGGGCAAGTTCCATGGGCCGATATACCTCGAAGCGCTTGGCCAGCTCGGTCGGCGGCGGGGCGCCTTCGCCCACAATCAACCGCGAGCCTTTCGTGTAACCCGGCGCGTTCTGATTAAACTGGAGCAGGTAGCCCGGCTCTAGCTCCGTGACGTCCGCTTTCTGTGCGTCCGTCAGGTGAGTTGGAACCCAGGCTTTAACGATGCATTCCTTCTGCAGCTTGCCTTGCGCCTTCAACGCGGTGCGAATCGCATCTGTGATTTGGTCGGCTTCGCGGTGCGTTGGCGAGACGACAAGTGCCGACTTGGGATTGCCGTTCGATTTCTTTTCTGCGGCAGCCGCCAGGTAAGCCCTGGCAAGCTGCTGGTTGCGCTCCTCATCGAGTACTTGCTTGACCCAGCCGAGCTTGTTAAGCTCCGCAAATCCCTCCACGATCCTGCCCCGACTCAATGCCTCGGCGGCCTTCTTATAGTCGCGTTCCTGGCGTACGATCTCGGTCACTTGCGCGACCTTGAGACCAGCCATGTCCTCCAAGAGCTTGAGCGGTTCGCCCGCCGTGACGCTACGGTGCTGATATCGGTCGCCAACAAGAAGCACACGTGCACCGACGGATTCAGCCACACCGAACACGCGCAGCATATCCCGCGTACCGAGTTGACTGGCTTCATCAACAAGCACGAGCCCGTTTCTGGCTGACTCCTGCATCTTCTCGTCCTTCAGGAACATGGCCACTGTGTCGGCATTGGCGAAACCTGCTTCCTGCCGCAACACCTCGCGGCTGGCCTTAACGGACTGCGCCAGGGCGACCACCGGCCGGCCGGCTTCGGCCAGGGCCTCGCCGATTTCCTGTTCAAGCGTGGTTTTGCCGGTGCCGGCAGCCCCGCGAATGATCATGACGCGGTCGCGGGATCCAAGCACATGGCGGACGGCGGCCCTTTGTCCCTCGTTGAACCAATCCCGCGAGACCGGCCGCTCGGGATCGCCCAGCGGCCGGCACCGCCCACGCCCCTGGCGAGCGAATTCGATCAGCTTCGATTCAAGAGCCACCATCTCCGTCGTCGTCGCCATTTTGCGGCCTTCGGAGTCGCTGCGGATCAATGGGCGTTCCTGCACTTCGCGAGCCATGTCCTCCACCGTGACCGCGCCAAGCCCCCGCTTCAGGGCCTCGGTCAAGAGCTTGCGTTCCGGTACCACCGCCTCGCGCACAAAGCTATGATCGATAGCGTGATCGACTGCCTGTCGTTCTTCGCGTTCCGGCCTGGCCGCCGCCTGCTCGCGGCGGTGAACCGCCGCCAGAGCATCGCGCTCCCCATCGGTCAGGCGGGCGTTCCATTCCTTGCGCAGTGCTTCCCAGCCTAAATTCGACTCCTTTTTCTCGCGAGTTTCTGCGCCAAGTTCCCCTTTGCGGTCGGGATCGGTGATGCCTTTCTCGGCAGCCACTTTCTCGATAAGGGCAGTGCGGCGCGAAAACCGCTTAAGCACATCCGGCGGTATGCCGGCAATTTCAAAATCGTCGCGCTTCCGCTCGACCCCGAAGCCCAATTCCTGCAGCCGGTTGGCCAGCCGCACGCGAAACCCCGCCTGAAAATAAGGGGCATCCCGTTTCAGCTCGCGGAACTGACCGGCCTTCCAGCGGCTTTCCTCTTCGTCCCAGGTCGTATTGAAGGCAAAGACATGGGCGTGCAATTGCGGGTCGGGGAGGCCGCCTACGGGCCGGGAAGTGGTGTGAATGAATTCTGCCCACACCATGTTGCCGGTGACACGGTCTTCATCTTTGCCGCCCATGCGGACGCGCGTTTTCATCTCGGTTTCGATTTCGCGCATCGTATCATCGACCGCTCCTCGGAACGCTTCCATGATGTCCTGGTCGCCGCTCATGGCGTAGAGGAGGGAGACCGACTTCGGAACTGAGAAGGTGAAATCGTAACCGACCGTTCGCTCGGTGCGGGTTCGCACCGTCAGCGGTTCTCCGGTCCTTGGATCGAGATTGTCGCATAACCGCTCGAAGGAGAACTTGTCAACCGTCCCTTCCAGCCCGAGCCGGGATGCACCCTTGCCGCCCCAGGAGCCAACGAGTTCTTGGCCTTCGCTGTAGTAATCGGCGGTCGCGTAGTAACGCTTGGCGGCCGCCCCACTATTCTGTTGTGTGATGCGGATCATGCCTTATTTTAGGCTATCACACATTCCTTAACGAAATCTTAACTATATTATGTGTCCCGCAGCCAGTCTAGGTTTGCGAGGATTCTTGGAATGCAAATATCAGCCAATTGTCAATCCAATGTCACACTTCAACACAGGTTGATTCGGTTGCTCTCGACAATTTTCTGGCGGCTTTTGCCGCTCGCCATCGGACAGTTGGGTTGCTACCTAGGGAGTTCTCTCCCGGCGCGCCTCGGGCGCCTTTAGAAGCCGCCGCGTGACCTACCGGCGGCGACCGCATCGCAAATACTGGCAGATTCCGAAAGCGGCCGCCCAACTCTGCCGGCAAGGCGCCACATGACGAGATGTTGCCTCGATCGAGGCTGGGCAGCGACTACGGTTCGGCCCGAATGGTCCCCAAAGGTCTTTCGCGACGACGACGGCCGGCAAATAGATGTCAGGCCCTTCAGCCAGACCTTGAAGACATTGCGATGGCTTACGGTTGGAGCCAGATGCGACAGGCACGTGCAGCCTGATTTAAGGGCGATCTGACACTTAAAAGCCGCGTTCAAAAGGCCAAATGCGACAGTCGACAAGCTGACCAAAGGGCTTTGCGTCAGCGGCGAGGCACTTGGGTATTGCCTGGAAACCCCGGGACTAAACCGGATTTTAGTTGCACGTCGGGGTCGGCGCGGTAGTATCACCCCAGTCCTGGCGTGCAACTTCCCCGCTGATTGGGCGACATCGGGGAGGCACACGCCGGGACTTTTCCTTGCGCGAGTTTCTGAGGCTTCGGCAATGCCCTAATCAGGGCCGTCATCGTCCAGGTAGCCGAAGCCCTTCACTTTGGCGTAGCGCAGCAACGCCACCATCACGACGGCGGTGGCATCCGGATAGCCGCCTTGCTCTATTGTCTCCTTCACGAATTCCGCCAACGCACCCGAAAGCGGTAGTTGCTGCCCCCGTTTTGCAGTCCAGTGGTCCCAGGCGGCTAAATGGACATGCTCCGGGTTTGTTTTCTTCTTGCGGGATAGCGACCGGGATTGCTCGATCAAGGCGGCACGGGCCAAATCCGCGGGCTGCAACATGGCCAAGGCGTCGCGCATCACTTCTTGCGGAGAAAGGCCGGATTCGCAGGCTATTTCCAGCAGCGGAGAATACTCTTCGGGAATGTCGATCAGGAGTGTTGGCGGCGTTGGCGTGACGGGCATGGGGGCCTGCTTTGGGGCTCTAGTTTATGTTCAAAGGCTGGACGTCTCGATAGGATGAGCATCTCGTGCAGCTGGTTGTATCAGGCTGATTCGAGGAACGCAAGCAAGGCGAAGAGCTTTAACTTTTGCGGTGTCGCCACAATTCTGACGCTCGGGACAAAACAGCAGCGTGTTTCCGGAGAAATAATCTTTCGCGACGTAAACGATTCTCGTTGCATAACAAAAGGAGAATATGTCAAAACCTCACTAAATTCCGGCTGGCAAACTGTTGACACTGGTTGGCGCGCTGGGTAAAGTGCTGAGCGTTCGGGGATTTCTGCTGCATTGCACTCGGACAACAAGCCAGCTTGTCGCCCGCGACTAGCCCGCACGTTTTTACCGAGTTGCTCGTCTCCAATACTACCGAAGAATACCTCCAGGACAAGGATGAGCACCATGTCCAAGCGCTCCTGTTCAGCGCTGTCTCGGACGTACCGCGCCCTGCGCCGGTTTTTGAGCCAAGCCTGGATCAGCCGCATTGCGGTGGCGGATTGGCTGGCTGAGGTGGTGGAAGAGGCGCCGTCGTCGAAGAGCAAGAAGGACACGCAGCTGGGAATAGAACCTTTCTCAGAGAGAAATAGTCCGGATGACCCAGTAGGGGTTTTGCAGTCCGGATTCATGGGAGCCGCGGGCACCCTGCTAACGCCAGGTCTGGTGGCTTTAAAAGGCTGGGCCGCTGGGCACGTCGCCGATACCCGCGTCGAGGCGAACGCGCCACTGAACGTGCAACAGGCCGTTACCGCCGTAGCGGCACCACCACCGGCTCCGGTTCCGTTCAGTGGCGCTTCAACCCGAAGCCAGGTGGATTCCTCTGTCACAGCAACGCCCCCGGTCGCAAATACACCGGTCGATTCTCTAGCAGCTGCCAACAATGGCAACATGACGACGCTGGGCGCTACGCCTGCCGATGACTGGCTGAGCGCGGTGGGCGACGTGCTGGGCGACAGTGCATCGGTGCATCATCCAAAGGGGGGCGGAGGCGGTAGTGGTGGCGGCGGTCCAGGCACCAACGGAACGGCAGTCGGGGCCGGCGGTGCCGATGCCGCACCGTTCTGGAGCTATCCCGGCATGGGGACCGCTGCCGCGAATGACGGTTCTTCGGGCGCCCAGCTGGCGCTGACGGCCGGTATGCTCGGGTCGTCCACGGCGCCGGCCAGCACAGTGACGGCCCAGCCGGTCACAACACCGCTGGTACCTGCGATTTCGTCTCCTTCCGTGGCCCAACCGACCAGCAGTGGCGCCAATTTGCTGACCAGCTATCTGAACGCGCCGCTGGCCTTTCAGCCCAATGTCGGCCAGACGTCGGCTCAGGTCAGCTACCTGGCCTTGGGCAGTGGGCTCAGTGTGTTCTTGACCGAGAGCGGCGCCGTGCTCGCCATGCCGCGCGCCAGTCAGCCGCCCGCGAACGGCCAGGCCGGCGTGGAAGACGTGTTGGGCTTGCAGTTCACCGGTGCCAACCCCGATCCCACGATCACGGCCCAGGACGATTTGCTCAGCCGCAGCAACTACTTCACCGCCGGCCAGTCGCTCACCAATATCCCCAACTATGCGCAACTCACCTACGAGAACCTGTACCCGGGGATCGACCTGGTGTTTCACCAGGCCGCCAATGGCGGCCATGAGGTCGAATACGATTTCGTGGTGCACCCGGGCGCCAGCCCAAGCGAGATTCACCTGACCTGGCAAGGCGCCCAGTCGATCTCCTCTGATGCCCAGAGCGATTTGGTTTTGAAGACGGGCGGCGGCCAGCTGGTCGAGAGCGCGCCCAGCGTCTACCAGGGCGGCACCACCGCCCATGTCGCCGTCCAGGGCAGCAACCTCGTGGCGGCCGGCGGCCAGCTTTCCTTCCAGGTCGGCAGCTACGACACCACCAAAGACCTGGTGATCGACCCGGCCTTCAGCTATTCCAGCTACTTGGGCGGCACCGGGGCGACCGCTGCCAATGCCATCGCCGTGGACGCCAACGGCTCCGCCTACATCACCGGTTCGGCCGCGTCGGGCGCCAATTTCCCGACGTCGACCGGCGCCTTTCAGTCGACGGCCGGCAGCAGCAATACCGCGTTCGTGGCGAAGATTGCGCCCAACGGCACGCTGGTTTACAGCACCTACCTGGGCGGCAGCAGCTCCGGGGACGTCGGCAACGCCATCGCCACCGACGCCATGGGCAATGCCTATGTGGCCGGTTACGCCGTATCGTCCAACTTTCCGACGACGACCGGGGCCTATCAGACCAGCGGCAGCCAGTCGGCCTTCGTGAGCAAGCTCAACCCCACGGGTTCGGCACTGGATTACTCGACGTTTTTAGGCGCTGCCACGACCAAGGCGCAGGCGATTGCCGTCGACCCACTGGGCAATGCCTACGTCACCGGCCAGACTACCTCGAGCACTTTCCCGACGACGACGGGGGCATTTCAAGGCACGCGCAACGCCGCCACGCAAGCTTTTGTGACCAAGATTAATAGCAGCGGCAGCGCGCTAACCTATTCCAGTTACCTCGGCGGCACCAGCACCGCGGTCGGCCAGGGCATCGCGCTGGGGCAGCCCAGCAGCGGCACGTACCCGGCATATGTCACCGGTTACACCTCGGGCGGGGGCTTCACCACCACCGCCGGTAGCTTTAAGACGACGGCGCCTAACACCACCAAAACCGGCTTCGTCAGCGAGATCAACGGCACGGGCACGACGACGACCTATAGCACGTACCTGGGCGGGTCCACGACTGATGCCGGCAACGCCATCGCGGTGGATGTGCAGGGCGATGCTTACATTACCGGGCTAACGCAGTCGAGCAATTTCCCCACGACGGCTGGCGCCTATCAGACGGCCTTGGGGACCAGCTCGACGCAGAACGCATTTGTAACCAAACTCAACCCCGCCGGCACGACGGTGGTGTACTCGACCTACCTGGGTGGCACGTCGGACGATTCCGGTATTATGTAGCAAGCCGGACAAGATTTCGTGAAAGATTCTGCTATTTTCTAGCAATGGCAGAACTCCACGTTATATCCGCGCTCGTTACACGCCGTTCCGAACTGACTGGCGAGATAGAGCATAGCCAGCGACACACAAGGAAGCTGTTAGAGGATTTAGATCACCTCGACGCTACCATCCGGCAATTCGATCCCGCTTACAAGTTGGATGACATCCGCCCAAAAGGATTCAGACCGCCTAGCGACTGGGCTAACAGGGGTGAAATGTCCCGCATTGTATTAGAAATGTTACGACAAGCATCGGAACCAATGACAACGCGTGATATAGCCTTGGCAATCATGAAGCGCAGGGGATTAAATGCCACTGATGAGAAGTTGGTCCGGAAGATGACGAAGCGAGCGGGAGTAGCATTAAGGGCACAACGCAACAATGAATTGATCAGCAGTCAGACTGGAACCGGGCTGTACGTAATGTGGACAATGTAAGGCGGTTATGTCAGGTCAGGTTTCCATTATGGAAGATGAATTCATCATTTCAGAACTCGCTAAACGTCGAGCTACTCTCTCGGACCAGATCGAGCGATTAAGGGCACAACTCAGGCAAATGCTGAGCGATCTTGAGGCGCTTGACGCTGCCAGCAGAATCTTTGACGGCAGTCGCCTAATAGAGAAACCTAAGTCGAAGGCCTGGCGTTCAGCTAGAAACCTTCCTCCCCGAGGTGAATTTGTGCGGCTCATATTTAACATATTGCGGGAAGCTCCCGGGCCGCTAAGTGGACGGGACATCACCCGTGCGGTAATGGTATTTAAGAAACTGGACATTTCTAATCCACAAGCAGTGACATCCATGCGAAAGCTCGTCGGCTATGCCCTGAGAAGAAAGCGAAAAAGCGGTCATTTGCGTTCTTATGACGAGCGGGGTCCATTTGTTTTGTGGGAAATCGTCTCTCACAGCAACGCCAAAGACCACCGACAAGCCGACAGATAGGAGGCAATCGCAGACGGTCGAGCAAGACAAAAGGACAATCCTGCAAATTACCCCTTCCGGGTCTGCACAATTTGTTTCGAGCAAGCTTAAGCTATACCAGCGATACAAGAACGCAAACGAGGGAACCCACTTTATCATGATTGACCCGTACACACGCAGATGTTTGTAGGCCATCCAGTCGTCACTAAAGTGCTTGCGGACGAACGACTCGAAGGCTGCTGTACCATGCTTAATCGGTGGGCCTATCAGTGACTGGGTTCGACAGCATCGCATGAAGACAAGGGTGGCAACTTCCGGGGACGGTGTTGCCGCTTCGACAGCTTCTCGGCACGGGAAAGACTCTGGAATCGGGTGGCCTCCATTAGAGCCTCGAATAGTGCTGCAAAACTACGGTAGGACTTCCAGTGGGCCATGACCCGATCGATCCGCTGACGGATCTCCTCTGGGGAAAGAGATGTTTTCCAGAATGACATGCATTATCTATCTTAGGTTATTTTCCTATAGTAGCTAAGTGGTGGGAAAAGTCAGCACTTTTATCGCACACCCGACGTCCATCGGCCGAAAACGAGAACGATTCATCTCCGATCATATGCAGGTTCTCACACGCACGCGCGAAAATGCTTTTGCTCTGAGAAAGAAGCGAACAAGCGGTCAGCTATCTTTTTCCCGCGGGCAGGGCCCATTTGTGCTGTGGGAAATCGCCGCTCCCGTCAACCCTAAAGACCGCCCACAGACCGAATGATAGGTGGCAATCGCAGGCGGTCGAGGAAAGACTAATGAGGCTAGCCTGTAATTTATGCGATGTTGGTCAAGCTGTATTGCGACGCACCGGAGGGGCAGAAATGGTATAGCCCCGCCGAGTGCGTTGGCTGCTGCAAAACTCGCATAGAGGGCCAGCCGGACAAAATGCACGTCAGCACGTCCTTCGTGGAGCGGCAGAACCTTACAATGCGTATGTACATGCGTCGGTTCACCCGACTCGCCAATGCATTCTCAAAAAAGCTGGCGACCCATGAGCATACTCTAGGCATTTACTTCATGTATTACACCATTGGTCGCATCCACCAGACTTTACGAGTGACACAAGCTATGGAGGCCGGTATAAGCGTTCATGGTGGGGCATTAGAAGAAATTGCAGCGCTAAGCTGCTTAATGGTGGTCTGGTCCAATGATCTATGCAATATACGTAGCACTGTTGATCATTTCATGTTTTGTTGTGCTGAATGGCTTTCTTGATGGCGCAATTAAGCCTTATATAGATATCTTCTTAAGCTTGGTTCTGGTTGGCCTTATCGTTTTCGCTGTGATTCTATTTGGCTGGAAGTCGGGCTTATGGGCGATACCATTTGCTTATGTGTCAGCAGTCGCAACCCGACCTCTCGCGAAATACGTCGCTATGAGGCTCTGGCATATAGGACGACGGAAGCCGAGAGGCTAGTTTTATTGTTAGTCGTCCAATTGCTGCACCATTCAAAGGATTAAGCCTATGCCGTCTGAACGAGAAAAAATGGAAGGTTGGTCTTTAGAGCAGGTTACTGACATGCTGGCACAAACTGGTCCTGGCCATTCTGTCCACAATAGTGCGTCCGCTGAAATTATCCGTAGGCAGTCTGGCTTGAGTGTACAGGAAGTATCGAGGCGCGCACAGGTTGTAAACTATTTCATTTTTGACGTAATTGCCGGCAAAAACAGCAATCCCTCCGCTGTAAAACTAGCGCGTATAGCTAAAGTTCTAGAGGTATCCCTTGATGAGCTTATGAACCCGCCAGAAAAGAAGGAATCAAATGTACGCTATGTAAAGAAAGGTGTTGAAGCGCCTGTTGTCAACCCCGCTGACATTTTCATTAAGCTGAATAAAGGCGATAAACTCCGACCATTCGATGACTTACTCCAGGGCGTATTCATAAATGCCGTAAAGTTTTGCAATGGCAATAAAACCCAAGCTGCTGACGGCTTAGGGATGAGCCGCAGTAGATTTTACCGCAGAATGGGAGCGCAGCACGAATTGCTGTCCCAAAAGCAGAAAAAATAAACTTAAGATACGAGCAGTCGTGTTGTGCTAAAAGAGTCCCACCCATCACCCCCCCATGCGTTATGGAACATCGCCCTCCCATCAAGCCACTGAGCGCTGCCAATAGCCTTTCCACTGCCTGCTGACCGGATGCCTCAACGCAGCGTTTGTTGCCAGTAAATACTGTTCGCCGTTGTCGATACGGCGATTGTCCTCACGCCATGCCATCTCACCGGCGTAGGAGCCGAGATACGGGCCTGCAATATGATGGTGCGTCCCGATCTCGGCACGACGAACACGAGAAAAAAAGCTTTCCGCCTGATTGGTGCAAGCTCCGTCATGGGAATACGACTCAGAGTGATTGATGCGTTTCGTCAGGTAACGGGCATGGAGCGCGTCCCATCCCGACGCCTCGTCGGCGTGTATCGTGCTGCCCGGCATGACGCGGGATTGAATCGTGTCGAGTGATTCTTCCTCAAACCTGAACACAAATGGCAAGGTCTGGCCGTTCCTCTCGCGCATGATGACCACGACGCGGCGTTTCCCGGTCTGATTCTTGGCCAGCCGCCGATCACGCCGGTTCTCCTTGTAATTGGCGGGTCGGATGTGTCCACCGAAGTAAGCACCATCAACTTCGACCTCACCGCTCACCATGCTGTGCTTTTTCTGTGCGCAGAGTGCCTCGCGTATCTTGTGCGACAGCACGAAGGCGGTTTTGTATTGTACGTCCAAATCCCGGCTAAGTTGCAACGCGCTGTATCCCTTCGCTCCGTTCACGAAAATGGCAATCGCAGCCAAAAGATCACGCAGCGGCAGCTTGTGGCTGGCGAATATGGTTCCGCTGGTGACAGAGAAGCGATAGCCGCAGCCCTTGCACTTCCACAGGTGTTCCGCCTTGCACGTGTAAAGCTCGACGCAACCGCAGCGTGAACAGAAAGGCTTTCCGTTTCGCTTATGCCAACGGATTCTCCCAAATGCCTCGCGCGCTTCGGCATCGCTCATCCGCATGACTGCGGTGAGACTCAGGGTACGTGCGGCAGATGAGAGTAAAAAGTGCTGGCTCATGTTGTCGTATATGCAATAATAATGTCATTTGTAACAACTATGCTGCCTCTTGTCAACAAGAAAGTTGTCGTTTATGCTAACTCCATAGCGTATGTGACAGGAGGTTTATGGATAAGAATCTTGAGAGGAAGCAGCAGGAAGAGCGCGTCGGACGGTACTTGAAGGCGTCGCTGAAACAGGCGGGCGTGACCTACGACGACTTAGCCGATAGGCTCCAAGCGTTTGGCTTCAAGGAAACCAAGGCGTCGATCGCTAGCAAGTTAAGCAGGGGATCGTTTTCCGCGACGTTCATGATTGCTGTGTTGAGGGCAATTGGTAAGGAAGGCGTTAACCTCGCTGACCTGTAGCTGTAAAACCAGTGGACATTAACGACGCATTTGCTACAGTGGCCATCTGGGAGCTGCCAAAAGGCAGCCCCCAGAAGCGTGGCTCTTATGATAATAAGAGCGGAGGTTTCCAGATCAATTGTCTGAAAACCAACACACCACGCCAAACAAAGTTGGCCACGTGTCCTCCTTCTTTGGAGGTTGTGTCAGGCGAGGGATGCTAACCCTGGAAAGTGATTGCATCCCCCACCCGCCCACCTCATGCAGAGACCCCCTGCAATCGGTAGCCTTTGACGCTGCTCATGCAGCGAATTCCGCTAAGTGCCAAAGGCCCTTCTTGCCTTTGAACATCTTGTTCCGTGTTACCAAACCACTCACGACAAACACCTGCGTCTGCGGCGACCCGGGTATCTTAATCCCATCGGCAAGCATCAACTCCGTCAGCTGCCGAAAGCCGTTCGGTTGATTGTGCTTTTTGCTAAAATACTTCTCGAGCCATTCCAGTATAGCCTTTTTCTCCTTCTCGCTCGCCAGAGTACGCGGCTTCCGATTCGACATGTGTATGACCTTCTCCGAATCAGGTTCCGTTTCCGCACCACGACTTTCAAGAATAGCGATCAGGCTCACCGCATGGTCGAGAGCCACCTTTTCAGGCAAAGCTCGAGTGGCAGCCTCGAAATCCTTTGCGAGTCTGGCTTTTAGCTTGTAGAGAGATTTAAGGTCGTCGTTCATGCGAGGGAACGTAATAAAATGTGCGGGGCTTGTCAAAGAAAAGATTTGGCACTTGCGAGACTGTCTCGCGGGTGGTGTGGTAAACCAGTATTTGACAGCGGGTCAGTTTGATTGAGCGTTAGTTAGAGGCCTTCTACGTGGGCTTCGACAAGGCGAGATCGTTTATAGTGTCTATGGTTTCCTCACGTTCTTCTGTATATGCCTCGGGTGCGAGGATGGGCATTGTATCGGCGCTATTGCCAAATCTGTAAATGAACCCAGAGGAGTGAAATTTGGTTGTAATAACATCCTTATAAAAGAAACGACCGTACACAATGGGATGATGAAAATCCGTAGGAATCATCAATCGTGTAGGGAGTGGGCGGCTTTCGGGAACTGGTTTTATCCAATCTCTAAAATAGAATATTCTCTCTTTCGGAACAGCGGGAATTTGCTTCGGAATATCGCTGTCTTTTTCAACATCCAAGAAATTGATGTAATAGCCGAAGAGTTCGCCAGGAGTTTTGCCATAATTGTTGACATAAGCCAGAAAATGGCTTGGTTTGCCGGTGAATTCTGTCGTAAATACTTTGTGACCCTGAGGTGTTGTTGTAAGAACAGCAGCTGGCCCTCCTCCGCAGATATAAGCCCTTTCAGCTTGAGCAAGAACATCCACGCTCCGTTTCATTTCCCGCGATTGGCTTCGGCTAGTAACCCACAAAGTAGCAGTGAATATAGCAATGACGACCGTGGCCCAAGCTGCAATAAAGCCGTTATGCCTATCCACTCCTTCAATAGTACGAAGAATAGATGGCGCAAGGATGCCATTTTGGCTTTGTTCTTTGTCCCCAGCGTTTGTTGCCTGATGATCGCAACTGCATTTATCATAATCAGGGAGCAACGTGATTAAGGCAAAAGGTGCAAGTAATACAATGACAAATAGTATAAATGAAATATAAGCTCTCATACTCTTGCCATGCCGCCATTATGTAACATTGGTCGTTTGGATTGCCTCCAATTTATCTAGCACTTTCACCATATCTGTAAATGCCCAATTTTTAGGCGTAACATCGGCTGCCAAAGCCGGAGTCAATTGAGAATACGGGCATAGTTGTTGTCAGCGTTAGTAACAAATTACAGCGTTCTTGGTCCGCTTTGCTACATAATACCGGACGATTCCGCCGGCAACGGAATCGCGGTTGACAGCAACGGCCTGGCCTATATTGCCGGGCAGACGACCTCGAGCACCTTCCCCACGACCTCGGGGGCGTTCCAGGGGAGTCTCAACGGCGCCACCACGGCGGCGTTCGTCACGCGCCTCAACAGCGCCGGCAGCGGCCTTTCCTGGTCGAGTTACCTGGGCGGCGGTACCAGCAGCACCAACATCGCCACCGGCATCGGGCTCGACCCGTTCCAAAGTGCCTACGTGGCGGGCTACACCAACGCCACCAATTTCCCGACGGCCAATCCGGTGCAAGGGTCCAACGGCGGCACCGCCAACAATGCCTTTATCAGCAAAATCCTGTCGCAGACGGCCCCTCCCGTCATCACCAATGCCACGCCCAATTCCAGCGGGCTGATTCCAGTCGTTACTACTGCAACCAACCTGACGCTTTCCGGCACCTCGGCCGCCAGCGCCACCGTTACCCTCTACCGCGCCGATCTGTCCACGGCCCTCGGCACCACCACGGCCAACGGTAGCGGGGCGTGGACGTTTAGTTATACCGGTACCACGCTGCCGGTGGGCACCTACAGCTTTACCGCCACCGCCACGGCCGGTTCCTCGACCAGCAATGCCTCGGCGCCATTCGTCGTCACCGTCGAGGGCACCACCGTGGCCCCGACCGTCACCGTGGTGGCGCCGGCGTCGACTTACAGCGAAGCGCCGCAGATCATCGTGCAGGCCAACGAGCTGGGCGGCTTGCCGGATGGCACCGCGGTGACCTTGAAGGTCGACACGGCCCGCAACGGGACTTATTCCAGCAGCGCTACCGGTACCCTCGTCGGCGGTTACGCCACCATTACCTCGCCTTCCATGACGCCAGGCTTCAGCTACAACATGAAGGCCCAGGTGACCGACCCGGCCGGCAACACCGGTACCAGTTCGGTAGCCAGCGTCACCGTCAACAGCCTGGCTACGTATACGTTGACCGGCGCGGCCGCCGAGAGCGACCCGCTGGATGGCAATTCGCTAATGCAGATGGGCAATTTGCAGTTGTCGGAGCCCCTGGGCCTGGACACCAGTCCCGACGGCGGCGCTGCCGCGGGCAACCCGTCCCTGACCTACAACTCCGCGGAAGTCTCGGTAACGCCGATCATCATGGGGGCCTTGCAGACCGCCAATAACGCCGCGCTGCCGGGGTCGTTCGACGTGACCCTGACTTGGAACTTTACGCCGGGGGGAGGCAGCGGCTACTCCTACAGTACTACGGGGGCGTCGCCGGGTGACCTGTTGAGCGTGGCCATCCAGCCACCGACCACGGTGACGTCCACCGGCAGGTACTCCTGGACCTTAAGCATCACCGGCACACCCACCAACCTGAGCGCCTCCGGATCGGACTACGTCGTCGCCGAGAATAGCAGCGCTTTCGGCGCGGGCTGGTCGCTGAGCTCGCTGGACCAACTCGTCGTTCTTTCCAACGGCGTGATGTTTGTGCGTGGTACGGGGTTCGCCAATTTCTGGGCCGGCACCACCAGCTTTACGGCGCCCGCCGGCGACAACGGCACGTTGACGTTGTCCGGCGGCGTCTACACTTACACCACGCCCACCAACGAAAAGATCAAGTTCAATTCGTCCGGCTACGAGACCAATTGGGTCAGCGGCGACGGCTTGTCGACCATTACTTACACCTATGACGGCAGCAACCGGCTTTCGACCATTACCGCGGTGGACGGCACCACCTCTACGTTCACCTACAGCGGCAGCCTGCTCAGCACCATTCAGACTTCGAACAATCGTACGACCACCTTTGCCTACAGCGGCAGCAACCTGACGCAAATCACCAATCCCGACGGCGGCGTGCATACGTTTACTTACGACGGCTCCAGTCACGTGACCGGAGAGACGTTTGGCAACACCCAGAACAGCTGGTCCTACAACAGTGTCGGCGGCCTGAGCAACATTACGACCGGCGGCAGTGGCAGCCCCACGTCGCAGTCGGCAACGCCTGCCATGGTGCAGGGCCTGGGGACCAGCACCACCGGCAGCAACACGCCCTGGGACGGCCTGGTTACTGCCGTGGAGTCAGAGCCGGCGTTGGGCAGTTCGACCTTCACCTATGCGACCAAGACGGTGATGGACGGTCAGGGCCGCGTGCTCGAGCAAGTTGCAGCCAATGGAGGCGTTACCCTGTATGGCCGGAACGCCAACGGCTGGGTGACGTCGGTCACCGACCCGCTGGGCCGCACGACCACCTATGCGCTCGATAGCGTCGGCGACATCACCCAGACGACCAATCCTGATGGCACCACCACCAGTGCCCAGTACCAAACCGGCGGCTCCTATACGCTGGTCACCGGCACCACGGATGAAAACGGCAACAAGACGACCTACGCCTATGACAGCCTGGGGCACCAGACGAAGGTAACCGATGCGCTGAACGAGGTCACCACCTATGCCTACAGCAGCACCACTGGCCTCCTGACCAGCGTCACCGATCCGCTGGGTCACACGACCAGCTACGCCTACGACACCAAGCGGCGGTTGACCACGACCACCGATGCGCTGGGTGACGTGACCACGTACACCTACGACAACAACGGCAACCCGCTGACGACCGTCGATGCCAACGGCCACACCTCGACGACGCTCTACGACGTGATGGGCCGCGAAACCGGGACCATCGACCCGCTGGGCGACCGCACGACCATGACCTACCTGGCCAACGGCCTCGGCAGCCAAAGTACGGACGCATTGGGGCACGTCACCAGCCCGGTCTACGATACCAGCAGCCGCGGCATCCAGGTTGAGTCGTTCACGGCCTTGGGGACCGGCGCGACCACCGACGCCGCCTCTTCTCTCGACAATCTCGGACGCGCGACGGCCACCCGGGACGCGGATGGCTTTTGGTCGCAGTCGGCTTATGACTCGGTGGGAGAGGTGACGCAAAGCACCGACGCGCAAGGGAATGTCAGCTACTCCGAATACGACCTGGCCGGCGAGTTGCTGGCCACGCGCGACCCGCTGGGCCGGGTAACCAAATACTCCTACGACCTCATGGGCCGCCAAACTACGGTCACCGACCCGCTGAGCAACGTCACCACCACTGCCTACGATCACAACGGCAACCAAACGACGGTGACCGATCCGCAAGGCAACGTCACCACCTCGATCTACGACGCGCTTAACCGGGCGACTGTTGCCGTGGACGCGATGGGGAATCGCACCACGACGACCTATGATGCTGCCGGTAACCGGTCCACGGTGACCGACGCGCTCAACCACACCACCACCTACAGCTACGACGCACTGAACCGTCAGACCGCGGTCAAGGATGCCCTTGGCAACGTCAGCACAACCGCCTACGACAAAGTCGGCAATACCACCGCCACTACGGACGCATTGAACAATACCACGACCTACGCCTATAACGCCGCCAACGAGCAGACCTCGGTCACCGATCCGCTCAATCACACGACGACCACCGCTTACGACGCCGACAAGAATCGAACGACGGTTACTGACCCGCTGGGGGATGTCACGACCTACGCGCTCGACGCGCAAAACCGGGTCACCGGCACTACCGACTCCAACGGCAACAAGACGTACGCGCTTTACGATGGCAATGGGGCGCAGGTCGCTACGTTGGATGGACTTTTGCACGAGAACGTTACGAGCCTCAATGTGCTGGGCCAAACCGTGGGTTCCACGAACCCGCTCGGCAATTTAACGCAGACGCAAGTCAATGCCGATGGCGAGACGACTGCTGTCATTGACCCTGACGGCAACGTGACGAAGTATGGGTATGACGGGGCGGGCCGACAGACGACGGTGACTGACCCGTTGGGCAATGTGACCACCTCGGTATACGACACCGACAACCGGGTCACATCAGTATCCGACGGCGATGGCCGCCAGATCCTCACCAGCTACGACAAAGACAGTCGCGAAACCGGGGAGACTTGGAAGAACAGCGGCGGCACCACCGTCAACACCGCCACCTACACCTACGACGGCAACAGCAATATGCTGACCGCCGCCGACGGCAGTGGCACCATCACGATGAGTTACGACGCGCTGAGCCGCGAGACCGCGGTCACCGACGTGTTCGGAAATACGCTCACCTATACGTATAACGCCAACGATCAGGTGACGCAACGGACCGACTCCGGCGGCGGCGTGCAGACGTACGTCTACGACAATGCAGGTCGGGAAACGAGCGTTCAGCTGAGCGCCACGACTGCGACTGTGGCCCGAGCGGATTTTGGCTACAACAACCGTAACGACATGACGTCAGTGACGCGCTACAGCGACCTGGCGGGTAGCACGGTCATTGGCACGACGGTGTACGGCTATGATCCAGGCGACCGGGTGACCGCCATCACCAACAAGAACAGCAGCGCCGCCACGATCTCGTACTACGATTACACTTACAACAGTTCCAACCTGGTGACGAGCGAGACGGCGGTCAGTGGAACCAGCACTTTCACCTACAATTACAATTACGACAACGACAACCAGCTGCTCACCACCGGCGCGGCCACTTATAGCTACGACGCCAATGGCAACCAAACACAGGGTAGCTACCAAAGCGGCACCGGCAACCGCCTGAGCAGCGACGGTACCTATACGTATGATTACGACAACGCCGGCAACATGATCGAGAAAACGGAGGGGAGCGGCCAGCAAACGTGGTACTACTCCTACGACAATGAGAACCGGCTGACATCGGTGCGCGAGACCAGCAACGGCACCACAAACATCTACACGGCGACGTACACGTACGACATCCTCAATGACCGGGTGGAGGCGGACACGTGGGCTACCGGCGGTAGTCTTGTACAGACGCGGACTTCGTACGATAATGGGCATGCGTGGGCCGACCTTAGTACCAGCAACGTGGTGCAGACGCGCTACGTGTACAACCCAGCCGGGGACTTGGTTGAGCGGGTCGACATCGGGACGGGGCTGCGGCAGGTTTTCACGGACACTCAGGGTTCGGTCCGCGACGTGGCGAACTCTAGCGGTACAATACTCGATCACATCGAGTACAATGCGTATGGAGCTATTTCTTCGGAAACGGGGTCAACCTACGGTGGAAACTACCTTTACACGGGCCTGTTTCAGGACCGTACCTCAGGAGAGGTGATCGCCCTGCACCGGGCGTACCTGTCGCCTAACGGCGTTTGGATGGCGTCCGACCCGGCGGGGTTTGCGGCGGGGCAAAGCAATCTTTACGAGTACGTGGGGAATGATCCAACGAACGGCACCGATCCTTCGGGGTTGGCTGTTGATGTGGCCTTGGCGCCTCCGCCATCGGGAACGAACACGGTGGGGAGCCAGCAGATTGGTCCGCCGCCACCACCTCCGCCGGTAACGACAGACTGGTGGTACAAAACAGCGTGGCTCTATGACAAAGTAACGTTCGGGATCGGTACTTCGGTAATCATATCGGAGCCCTATGGAGTGGCCTTGAACGCGACGGACCAGTTTTTTGCAGGGTTCGCCGGCCAGATCACGGGAGGCGCCACAACGCGACGTAGGGCGGAGTGGTATGGCGACGTAGCGATACGCAACCACCATGGAACGGCATTTGATGCCGGGGTAGCTGCAGGAAAGACGCATCAGGTAGTAACTGTTTTGGCCGGAGTTGGCGCAGTCGGCTCCTCGATTACTAGTGTTGGCAGCGCGGGGGCAGTTTCTCAATCGGGTTTGAGCGTTGGCGTTGGGGCAGTGACGGTCGATGGCGCGGTTGCGTTGCCAGGCATTGGCGCAATCGGGCTAACCGGGGGCGCTGTTATTTCGAATAGCGGCCCGGGCGGGGGAGATGGCGGCTCTACCGGCGGCAATAGTGGCGGGAATTTGGCTAACAAGATCGCCGAAATCAAACAGACCATGGAAGCAATCGAATCAATGGTTGATAATGTCGAAACAGCCATGGAGCAATCCACGTCTCTGCAGGAGGACATGCTACTTGATCAGGAGTACGATAATCTACTGGCCAGATGGCAGGTCCTAAATGAACAACTCAACCGCCTTACGGGTGCGAATCCAAACTGACGACCATTAGAGCTCTTTTTGGCCGCTTGGTTTGCTTTTGTTGGGAGCCGTCCATCAAAAAACCTGCCACAAAGGCTTTGTTAATAGGTGTAGAACATGACGCGCTACAAACGACCTTGGGACAGTAGTGTAATTCGCAAGAGATGTGAGGCTTACGCTGGGGTTGCTCTTGCTGAAATGGAGAGGTCTAAATGTGTAGCTGAAAGCTTTCTAACACATGCCGATCCAAGGATGAGGGCTACCGCCATTGCAGTACTATACCACAAATGGCGTGAGACCAAGACATTGGCAAGTCTCTGTGAACAAGTTGCTATCGAGGATGCCGATCCCGAGGTTCGGTCAATCGCTCTTATTGTGCTCGGTTCCATGTTCGCGCAGAGCCGGAGCACAAAGCTGGCGGCTTTGTTTGGCAGGATTGTACACCAAGAGCAGGACCCCAAGGAAGTTAGGTTTATTGCGTACAGAGGCTTATTGCTTTTATTTGATATCCCGTTCCTTGTTAACAGACGCCGACTTGACGCGCTGACTTCCGGAGCGGGCTTTGATGAAATCGATTGGCAACTTATTAAGACATTGGTGATTGCGGAACAATAAGGCGAAACCAACTCGCGGCGAGTTGAAATAGGGAGCTGTAGCCGCTAAGAGTCGACATGCCGCTATGGCCGGCCAAGGCCGGCCTCTTTTGCAGATCGCGGCCAATGGCGGCGTCACCCAGTATGGCAGGAACGCAAACGGCTGGGTGACGTCGGTGACCGACCCGCTGGGCCGCACCACGGAAAACTAAGGGGAGGCGTCTACACTTACACCACGCCCACCAACGAAAAGATCAAGTTCAATTCGTCCGGCTACGAGACCAATTGGGTCAGCGGCGACGGCTTGTCGACCATTACTTACACCTATGACGGCAGCAACCGGCTTTCGACCATTACCGCGGTGGACGGCACCACCTCTACGTTCACCTACAGCGGCAGCCTGCTCAGCACCATTCAGACTTCGAACAATCGTACGACCACCTTTGCCTACAGCGGCAGCAACCTGACGCAAATCACCAATCCCGACGGCGGCGTGCATACGTTTACTTACGACGGCTCCAGTCACGTGACCGGAGAGACGTTTGGCAACACCCAGAACAGCTGGTCCTACAACAGTGTCGGCGGCCTGAGCAACATTACGACCGGCGGCAGTGGCAGCCCCACGTCGCAGTCGGCAACGCCTGCCATGGTGCAGGGCCTGGGGACCAGCACCACCGGCAGCAACACGCCCTGGGACGGCCTGGTTACTGCCGTGGAGTCAGAGCCGGCGTTGGGCAGTTCGACCTTCACCTATGCGACCAAGACGGTGATGGACGGTCAGGGCCGCGTGCTCGAGCAAGTTGCAGCCAATGGAGGCGTTACCCTGTATGGCCGGAACGCCAACGGCTGGGTGACGTCGGTCACCGACCCGCTGGGCCGCACGACCACCTATGCGCTCGATAGCGTCGGCGACATCACCCAGACGACCAATCCTGATGGCACCACCACCAGTGCCCAGTACCAAACCGGCGGCTCCTATACGCTGGTCACCGGCACCACGGATGAAAACGGCAACAAGACGACCTACGCCTATGACAGCCTGGGGCACCAGACGAAGGTAACCGATGCGCTGAACGAGGTCACCACCTATGCCTACAGCAGCACCACTGGCCTCCTGACCAGCGTCACCGATCCGCTGGGTCACACGACCAGCTACGCCTACGACACCAAGCGGCGGTTGACCACGACCACCGATGCGCTGGGTGACGTGACCACGTACACCTACGACAACAACGGCAACCCGCTGACGACCGTCGATGCCAACGGCCACACCTCGACGACGCTCTACGACGTGATGGGCCGCGAAACCGGGACCATCGACCCGCTGGGCGACCGCACGACCATGACCTACCTGGCCAACGGCCTCGGCAGCCAAAGTACGGACGCATTGGGGCACGTCACCAGCCCGGTCTACGATACCAGCAGCCGCGGCATCCAGGTTGAGTCGTTCACGGCCTTGGGGACCGGCGCGACCACCGACGCCGCCTCTTCTCTCGACAATCTCGGACGCGCGACGGCCACCCGGGACGCGGATGGCTTTTGGTCGCAGTCGGCTTATGACTCGGTGGGAGAGGTGACGCAAAGCACCGACGCGCAAGGGAATGTCAGCTACTCCGAATACGACCTGGCCGGCGAGTTGCTGGCCACGCGCGACCCGCTGGGCCGGGTAACCAAATACTCCTACGACCTCATGGGCCGCCAAACTACGGTCACCGACCCGCTGAGCAACGTCACCACCACTGCCTACGATCACAACGGCAACCAAACGACGGTGACCGATCCGCAAGGCAACGTCACCACCTCGATCTACGACGCGCTTAACCGGGCGACTGTTGCCGTGGACGCGATGGGGAATCGCACCACGACGACCTATGATGCTGCCGGTAACCGGTCCACGGTGACCGACGCGCTCAACCACACCACCACCTACAGCTACGACGCACTGAACCGTCAGACCGCGGTCAAGGATGCCCTTGGCAACGTCAGCACAACCGCCTACGACAAAGTCGGCAATACCACCGCCACTACGGACGCATTGAACAATACCACGACCTACGCCTATAACGCCGCCAACGAGCAGACCTCGGTCACCGATCCGCTCAATCACACGACGACCACCGCTTACGACGCCGACAAGAATCGAACGACGGTTACTGACCCGCTGGGGGATGTCACGACCTACGCGCTCGACGCGCAAAACCGGGTCACCGGCACTACCGACTCCAACGGCAACAAGACGTACGCGCTTTACGATGGCAATGGGGCGCAGGTCGCTACGTTGGA
>Ga0206872_10032_pt1 | contig 43301 bp, 39 predicted proteins | sample Alteio_BWOrgCont_34_FD_152906 | JGI IMG/M metagenome (GOLD analysis project Ga0206872, IMG submission 152906) | Enriched cells from forest soil in Barre Woods Harvard Forest LTER site, Petersham, Massachusetts, United States -... | ecosystem: Environmental > Terrestrial > Soil > Temperate forest >... | reverse complement strand
ACCAAGCCGTTGATATCGACCATGAAGTCGATCGTGTTGCGCTTGGTGCGCGGAATTTTGGTCAAGAGAGAGCGGAGACGCGGCCCGAGCGTTTCGAGTTCGAGATACGGCTTCAATTCGTGCGCCATGATGGCGTCGTAGGTGAAGGGAAATTCCTTAGCCGCATCCTCGAGAAAGAAATCGAACGGGTTGATCGTCGACATGTCGGCAGTCAGCTCGACCTCGACCTTGAATTCATCGGTCTTTTTCGGGAAGACGAGTCGGGCCTGAAAATTGCCCTGCGGATCCTGCTGCCAGTTGATGAAATGATCTTCCGGCGTGATCTTCAGCGAATAGCTGAGGATCGGCGTGCGGCAATGGGCCGCAGGCCGCAGGCGCACCACGTGGGGCCCGAGTTCGACGGTCTTGGCGTAGCGATAATGAGTGACGTGACTTAGTGCGACATGGATGGACATGAAAAAGACTCCCGGTCTGCCTGAGTAGCAGGAACTATCCCCAACTTGAGGGAAAAGTCACGAGGGAATGGGGAAACACGGCTTGCCGCCTCGTAGCAAGAGACTTACGGGGGAACTAAAATACATTATTTTAGAATGGATTTCTTCGAGATGTTATCTTTCGATCATTTCCCGGAATCGTGCGTTGTATCGATTCCCATAAGCTTTCTCCGCCAGTAATGGACCCAAAAGCGCCAACTGTTGCGGGCGATTTCCAGAGGCTGATGAAGAACAGTCTGTCCAGGCGCATCATAATTGTCCTGCCCACCAAAGCCCGGTTCGTAAACTTGGTGCCATGCCGTTCGGACGCCCGAGGCGATGATATTTGGGGCCGAGTTGATCGTGACGAATGTGACTGCACCGGCGATCAACGCTGGCAGGTGACCCAACGACCGGGCGTAAAGCGGACGTCCCCAACTCGGGCAAGATCGGTCAGCGCGATCGGCAAGAATGTACCAAGGGTCTTGGGACAACGCGCGGCATTGCTCTTCAAACCACTTGCGATTGACGAGCGTGACCTGACTGATTCCGGTGGGACATGCGAGGGCGTACCGAGGCGGAAGAGAATAGTCGGAGATATCCGCCATGTGATCAAAGCGGGGCACGTCATTTCGTGCTGGCTTGAGTTCCTCGTACTTGCCGTAGACATAATCGCGCCACTTCATCTTGGAAGCACGATAGGCATCGTATGCGCGGCGCGTAATTTCCAAATCGCAAACCCGGTCGTAATCCTTTTGTCGGCCTAGCGCATCAAGCCCCACGGGACGGCAATAAGAGATCGCGCCAAACATGGAGTGATATTTCGGGAAGCAGCAGAAATCGACCTCATTCCCGGCGTTGGTCAAATGGAGGGCGGCGGGAAAGCAGCCGACAATATCTCCCAATCGTTGACGGCAGACGATGAGGACGCGCTTCATGTTTCGACTCGAGATTGGGGAGGCTTCCGCCGGGCCAGCGCGAGGATACCGAGCAGGAGGATGGATGCAGTCGCCGCCCCGCCCATCCAACCGAGCATTAGCGATGGCGTCCGGCCAAATACCGCCAGCGCGATCAGATAGACCAGACCGCACCCGCCGAAAACCATGCATTCCGGTATCTGCCGGGCCGCAAGATAATGATAGCCCATGGCCTGCAGGATGCCGATTGGGATCATGGCGAGGGCGAACTGCATGGCCATATCGGCGAGTCCCGGATCATGCGTTCCGAGTAAAAGAAACAGCAGTGGAACTTTGAACAGGACCAGGAAAGCAGCTCCGCTTCCAATCAAGCCGAGATACGCCCAGAGAAGGTGGGCCGGGGATTGATGCGCCGGATCATGGCCGGAACGTCGCGTGAAGTAGACGATGAGGACGGGTAGGCTTGCCCAGATAATCGCGCGCCCCAGCAATCCGGCGCCACTGTACCGGCCCAATTCAACTCCTGGAAAGTTACGCTGCGCGATGATCTGGTCTCCTTGAAGAAAGACAAACGTGGCGAACGAGACCGCGAAGGCTGCCGCTCCATAAATAATCAGGTCCCGATCGAACAGGGTCTGGCGTAGGCGGGCCGCTGTCCCGTGATGCGGATTGATCGCAACAACCAATGCCAGGACGAGTCCCGAAGAGGATTTTACCGATCTCCATGCATGGACCGAAGTCTATCTTCCCGGCGCAGGCTGGGTTGGCCTCGATCCCACCTCAGGCCTACTGGCAGGCGAAGGCCATATCCCGCTCGCGGCGACGTCGGATCCGGTGACGGCAGCGGCAATCAGCGGCTCGATCATCAATGAGAAGGAAGAGATCGAGACGGAGTTTGATTTCCACATGTCAGTCACGCGCGTCTATGAATCCCCGCGCGTTACGCTGCCCTATCGCGAACAGCAATGGCGCGAGATCGAGGCGCTTGGTCGCAAGATCGACGAGGAACTGATCTCTCAGGATGTCCGTCTGACGATGGGCGGCGAGCCGACTTTTGTTTCGGTCACCAATCGCGACGGCCTCGAATGGAATTTCACCGCCTTGAGTCCCGAGAAGCAGGAAAAGGGCGAAAAGCTTTTGAAGCGTCTGCGTGATCGTTACGCGACGGGCGCGCTCCTGCACTACGGGCAGGGGAAATGGTATCCGGGCGAAATTTTGCCGCGCTGGGCCTATGGCTGTTACTGGCGCAAGGATGGCGAACCGATCTGGGGCGATTATGGTCTCGTCGCCGAGACCGGCAAGAACTACAAGGTCACGCCGGAACACTCGGAACATTTTCTGCAGAAGCTGGCGGATCGTCTAAGCCTCGATAAGAAGTACGTGCGGAATGCTTACGAGGATGTTTATCACTACCTCTTCGAGGAAGCGCGACTACCCTACAACGTTTCCGAGCTCGACGCTAAAATCAAAAGCAAGGAAGAGCGGGCGCGTCTCGCCAAGGTTTTCACGAAAGGACTAGATTCCGTCATTGGCCATACGCTGCCGGTGTTGCGCGCCTCGTGGTTGCCGGGGCGTCCGTGGCAATCGACCATCTGGAAATTGCGCACGGAGCGGTTGATGCTCATTCCCGGCGATTCACCCATGGGTTACCGGCTTCCGCTCGAATCGTTGCCGTGGGCCGCTCAAAGCGATGCCGTCCAGATTGTGGAACAGGACCCGACCGAGCGTCGCGGTGCACTACCCACTTACGAGACTTATAAAAAACGGATGGTCGATGGCAGACTCGTCAGTTCCCGCGACTATCCTCAAGTGCCGGTCGGCCAGCCCGACTCGAATGTCGTCCGCACCTCGATTTGCGTCGAGCCGCGCGATGGCATTCTCCACGTCTTCATGCCGCCGACGGCTCACACGGAAGATTATCTCGACCTCGTCTCCGCCGTGGAAGACACCGCCGGGGAGCTTGGTCTTCCCGTGCGCATCGAGGGCTACACTCCGCCCTCCGACTACCGGATTCAGAATTTCAAGATCACTCCCGATCCGGGCGTGATCGAAGTCAACTTGCATCCCGCCGCGAATTGGCCGGAACTGGTCCGCAATACCGAGGTCCTCTATGAGGAAGCGCGTCACTGCGATTTGGGCGCGGAGAAATTCCTGCTCGATGGGCGTCACGTCGGTACCGGCGGCGGCAATCACGTCATTCTCGGAGGCGCCACGCCGATCGACAGCCCGATCCTGCGCCGGCCCGATATGCTGCGCAGCTTGGTCGGCTACTGGCAGAATCATCCAGCTCTTTCCTATTTATTTTCCGGCATGTTCCTGGGCCCAACCAGCCAGATGCCCCGCATCGATGAAGCGCGCAATGATGCCCTCTACGAATTGCAACTGGCCTTCAGTCAGGTGCCCGAATTCGGCCACGTTCCGCCGTGGTTGGTCGACCGGATTTTCCGCAACATCCTGACCGACGTCACCGGCAATACGCATCGCGCCGAGTTCTGCATCGACAAGCTCTTCTCGCCCGACGGCGCTTCAGGCCGTCTCGGTTTGCTGGAATTGCGCAGCTACGAAATGCCGCCTCACGCGCGCATGAGCCTGACGCAACAGCTCCTGCTCCGCGCCTTAGTCTCACGCTTCTGGGAAACGCCCTACAAGAATCAGCCGGTGCCGTGGGGAACGCAGTTACATGACCGCTTCCTTCTACCCCACTTCTGCGCGCAGGACTTCAACGATGTCATCGATGATCTTAAAGTGGCCGGTTATCCGTTCAAGAGCGAGTGGTTCGCTCCGCACATGGAATTCCGTTTCCCGCTTCAAGGCGAAGTCACCTATGACGGAGTCAACCTTGAGCTTCGGACCGCACTGGAACCGTGGCACGTCCTCGGTGAAGAAGGCACGCCGGGCGGCACGGTTCGCTACGTCGATTCTTCCGTCGAGAAACTGCAGGTGAAAGTGGAAAATGCCATCGAGGGCCGCCACATCGTGACCTGCAACGGACGCCGCGTTCCTCTCCATGCTTCCGGTACGCCGGGCCAATTTGTGGCCGGGGTCCGCTTCCGCGCCTGGCAGCCACCCGAGGCGCTTCATCCGACCATCGGCATCGATGCCCCGCTCACCTTCGACATCATCGACAGCTGGACGGGACGTTCCCTCGGCGGATGCGTCTATTACGTCTCAAGTCCAGGCGGCCGCAATTGGACGACCATGCCGATCAATGCGAACGAAGCCGAGGGCCGCCGCCTTTCCCGTTTCCGTTCCTTCGGACACACGCCGGGACCGATGTTTGTCCCGTCCATGCCGCCCGCACGGACCGACTTCCCGCTGACGCTCGACTTACGGAGACCGTAAGTTCTTTAGCACGTAGCAGCGCCAGAGGTGGTCTCTACATAGGGACAAAAGCTACAATGGGCTATTAGTTTCGGCTCGGCATATGGAACGGCGATGTTTACAATTAATAAAGAGCAAGATACAACATCATGTCTTGCATCGAAAAACCCCCTTCGCAAGCCCTCTGTAATCTATGAGCCAGTCTGAGCACATGTATCGCAGCATCTTTGAGAATGCCATCGAAGGCATTTTCCAGACCACGCCTTCGGGCGGCTATCTCAACGTCAATCCGGCGTTGGCCAAAATGTACAAGTATGATTCGACGGAGGATTTGGTCGCGGGGCTCACGGCCATCGACAACCAACTCTATGTTGATCCCCATCGCCGGAACGAATTTGTTCAGGCGATGCAGGAACATGGATTCGTTCGCGGCTTTGAATCGGAGATTTATTGCAAAGACAAATCGACGATTTGGATTTCCGAAAACGCACGCACCGTCCGGGACGAGAATGGCCAGGTTCTTTACTACGAGGGCATGGTCGAGGACATCACCGAACGCAAGTTCCTTGAGCATCAGTTGCATGGTTCCCAGGAAAATCTCTCGGCCTTGATCAACAATATCGAGGACGCGATCTGGTCCGTGGACGCCAACTACCGCCTGGTCATCTTTAACGCGACTTTCAGCCGGTTTTTCCAGGAGCATTTTAACTTGGACCTCAGGCCCGGTAACATCATGGCTGATTTTCTGCCAGCCGAGTGGCGCGAGGAAGACGCGGCCCTTTACGACCGGGCGCTTGGAGGGGAAAGGTTCATCGTCGAGCGCCGCTACGAATTTTTGCAGGTGGAACGGTATTACGAAATTTCCTACAACCCCATCCGGACGAACGACAGCATCAGCGGCGTCACGGTTTTCAGCAAGGACATCACCGAGCGTCACCGGGCCAACAGAGATCTCCGCAAGGCGATGATTGCCGCGGAAGCCGCGAACCGGATGAAAAGCGAATTTCTCGCCAACATGAGCCACGAGATTCGCACACCGATGAACGGCGTCATCGGCATGACCGATCTGTTGTTGATGACCGACCTGACCCACGAGCAGCGCGAATTTGCCCGTACCGTGCGCATCAGTGGCGAGTCACTCCTGATCGTCATCAACGACATTCTCGATTTCTCGAAAATCGAGGCAGGCAAGCTCGATTTGGAAATCATCGATTTCGGACTCCGTGAGGTCCTCGATAACACCTTGGACCTGCTCGCCGCGCAAGCCCACAGCAAGGGCCTCGAATTGGCCGCCTTCATTCGACCGGAAGTGCCGATGCATCTGCGGGGCGATCCCGGTCGCTTGCGCCAGATCATTAACAATCTCATCGGTAATGCGGTCAAATTCACGAGCCATGGTGAGGTTGTCGTCACCGTTTCGAGGGTCGGCGAGACGGCCACGCACACCGTCCTTGGCTTTGAGGTCCGCGATACCGGCATCGGCATCGACGAGAAGGCGCAGGCAGGCCTTTTCCAGGCTTTCAGCCAGGCCGATGGGTCGACCACTCGGAAGTACGGAGGAACGGGCCTGGGGCTGGCCATTTCCAAGAAGCTGGTCAATTTGATGAACGGACAAATCCGGGTCCGAAGCGTGCTGGGACAGGGATCGACCTTTTCCTTCCATGCCGAATTTGAAAAACAACCTGTATCGGTCGGCCCGGTCATTAAGCCGGACCTGAATGGCCTGCGCGTCCTGATCGTCGATGACAACGCTACCAACCGTGAAATTCTGGAACATTATACCCGCGCTTGGAAGATGAAGAGCGACTCCGCGTCAAGCGGCAGGCAGGCGCTGGAGATGATGCGCAGTGCGTCCGTCCACGATCCCTACGAACTGGCTATCGTCGATATGCAGATGCCGGAGATGGACGGCCTGATGCTGGGCCATGCGATCAAGAGCGATCCGACCATAGCCTCGACCCAACTGGTCATGCTGACTTCGCTTGGAAATCAACTCGATACCGCCGACATGAAGCAGGCGGGAATTGAGGCGTGCGTACTCAAGCCGGTCAAGCAATCGCGCCTGTTCGACCGCCTGGCCGGGGTGATGGCGGGGCATGTCCCCGCTGCAGCCCACAAGCTCACCAAGACTGGCACGCTCCAGATCACGTCCGCGCCGCCTAAACCGGCTCCCGCCGCCGCCCGCATTCTTCTGGCCGAAGATAACGTCATCAATCAAAAAGTGGCGATTGGACTGCTGCAGAATATAGGTTATCGCGCCGATGTCGTGAATAACGGACTGGAGGTCCTCAAGGCGCTTGAATCGGCCTCCTATGATCTCATCCTGATGGATTGCCAGATGCCCGAATTGGACGGTTACGAAACCACCCAGCGCATCCGCGCCAAAAATTCCGATGGTCCGCGCATCATCGCCATGACTGCCAACGCCATGCGCGGCGAAAGCGAAAAGTGCCTGGCCGCCGGAATGGACGATTACCTAAGCAAACCGGTGCGCCTCGAAACGCTTCGCGACATGGTCACGCGCTGGATGCCGGAGAAAAAGGGGTAGGTGTCGCAGCTCAGTTGGTAGCCGCCGCTGTCCCTGGCGGCGGATGCCTTCCCTCCGAGGTAGCCGTCGACCGCCGGGCGATGGTCGGAAGGCAACCCCGCTTGTTACTCTTGAGACTTTCTCGAGCGCAGCGAGTCAACCAACACCCACTCACATCATTAGTCATCCTGAGCTTGTCGAAGGATCAGTTCGGTCTGTCTTCCTCCCCCGTTGCGTGAAACAAAAAGAATTTTCGCGCAACGACGCAACGCCCGCAACGGACGGAAGCGAATAAACCTGCAACGGTGGGACCTCAATCGAAAAGATGCCTGCCTCCCTTTTTACAAATAAGTTACCTTGATCCAACTTTATTGGATTTCGACACGCTAATTTAAGGAGCGATTAGCCCTACAAGCATCATTAGGCCCCGAGACTTCCGATGATTAGTGTAAGGGACCATAGTTGAAAAAAGTGTCAATTAACGCCTTCTCAGGTGCCTTGGGATCGTATCTAACCGGATAAACTGTCCCAAGATTATCTAGCTCTGTTATGCTGGCAGTTCCCTTGAATGTAATTTCGCGTCCGTCTTGGGTGGTAAACTGGATTATTGGAAATAAATAGGTGACTCCACTATTTCTGAACTTCTCGGGTCTCCGCTCTACAAGTTTCCCTTGGGTACAGACCGATTTTCTAATCGTTTTGCTTATTTGAATAAAGGAGCCAATAGCCACGAGCGAGAATATCCCACCTACGACGATGATTTCGATGTGCATGGTGCTCTCAAAAATTATATGCCCCACTTGTCAGGTTAAAACGCCATTCGGGACAGGCATCTTTTCGGTCTAGATAATCAAACATCAATCTTCGACTCTTCCACAAACAACTCTGCCTGCCCGTTCATTCCCATCTCCATCACCACATCAAGGAATGAAATCGCGGAGACCTTCAGTTTCTGCCGAAGCGCCGTCAGTGGCTGCGGCTCCGCGATGAGCGCCCAGATCTGATCCGCCAACTTCTGATTCTCCGCGTTCTTCCAATCAAGCTTCTCGCTCAGGCGATGGAGGCTTCCCTCCAAATCGCGCAACGGCTTCGGCAGGCCCTGATAGGTATCGCGTTTGCCCACCCCTTCCAGCAGCAGACTCGTGCTTTCCATGTCGATCTTGTCGCACTCCGCGAAAGGCTCCGTCGGTTTCTCGGTTGAGCTAAAGCTAAACGTCCCCTCCGAAGCCGACTCGATAAATCCCTGCCAGATCGCTTCCAGCCCCAGCAGCGGCCCGAACCGCGCGTGCTCGACCTTGCCATGGCGAAAGAAAAAACTCCCCAGTAACTCGTTCGCGGAGTTGTTCAGCCGCAACTCGCCCGTGTGCCCCATCCCTGTAACCGCCTGCACAATCGTCAGCAAATCGAAGCGCTGCAGATTCCCGTTCAGGTCGATCTCGTAAACATTGTGATGTGCCTCGGTCGATGTGGTATGAAGCCGCTGCGCCAGGATGCGACTGAAAAAAAGACCCAGCTCGGGAATCACCTTCATCAGGCCCAGGAACTCTTCCTTGCCGATCCGCCACACCTCCGATGCCTCGCACGCGCGAACCGTCGCGAGACGGGCATGATCCGTAAAAATCGCCAGGTCACCGAAAAAATCGCCCTTCGCCATCAGCGCCACCGTCCGGCTCTGCTTCCGGTCCGGGCTGTAGGTGAGCGCCTCGACCACCCCCGACGCCACGATGTAAACCGCATCCGCCGGATCGCCTTGTTGATAGACGACCTGCTTCGCCGCGAACGTCATCCGCACGCAGGCCGCGTCGATGCTCAGGCGACTCGGCTCCTCCAGCGTTTCCAACACAGACAAAAAGGAATTAGGCATGGGTTAAGTCGTGTGCCGGGATGAGGGAAAGAAGCTAGACGGGTACCTCGGCGACCGGTTCGTTGGCCAACACCTCGATCTGCCCCGTGTTCGCCATCAGGTTCACCGTTTCCAAAAAAGTCATCGACGAAATCGTCAACCGGCGCCACAGACTGTCGAGCGGTTGCGGACGTTTCGCGATCAATTCCCAAATCCGCTCGGCGAGAGGCAGCGTGGCCTCGTCGTTCCAAGTCAGTTCCACAAACCGGCGATTGATCCGCAGATCCATCCGGCGCAGTTCCTCCGGAATCGCCATGAACGCTTCATGCTTCGCCACTCCCTGCGCGAGTAGCTCGTCGCTCGCGAGTTCAACCTTCTGGTCCTCAGGATAAGGCGTCGAGGGTTCGTCTTTGATATGAAAAATAAACGTGCCGGGCGTGGCCGGTGGCATCACCGATTGCCAGATCGCCTCCACTCCCACCAGGTGCAAAATCCGCGCGTGCACAAGCTGCCCTTCGCGAAAGAAAAAGCTGCCGATGATCTCGTTCTCCGCGTTGTGCAACTCCAACTCCCCGCTGCGATTCGAATGGATGATCGTGTAAAAAATAACCAGGAGATCGAAGTGCTCCAGGTTCCCCGCCAGGTCGATCGAGTAGACACTGACATGCGCCTCGGTCGAAGTCCGATGCAGCCGCTTGGCCAGGTTCCGCGCGAAAAACGCGCCGATCTTCGGGACTTTGTCCAGCATCCGGACGAACGCCAGCTTCTCAAACTGCATCACCTTGGTCGGCTCGCAGGTACGCACTCCGGCCAGGCGCGGTTGCCCGGTCAGCACCGCCAGGTCGCCGAAGAAATCGCCCTTGCCCATGAGCCCGACCGTCCGCGATTGCCGCCCATCCGGGCTCTGCGTAAAAGCCTCGACCCGTCCCGCGACCACGATGTAGACCGAGTTGGCCGGGTCGCCTTGCTCATAAACAACCTGCCCCGCTGGAAGCGTCTGTTTCGTGCAGGCCCCTTCGACTTCCAGGCGGCCCGCCGCATCGAGCAGTTCGAGCTGGGTAAAAAAATTCGCTTCAAAATCAATCGCCATGGTCTTTTAGGTGAGGAGAATCATCGTGCGCCGATGCTTTTCGTAGGTGGCCACTTCGCGGATGTCAAACGGCGTCAGAAATTCCGCAAGTCGCCCGTACTCCTCGGCCAACTGTGCGTGCGAATGGGCATCGCTGGCGAGGGTAAAAGGTATGCCGAGTTGCTTCGCCGCCTTGAGGATATCCGCATGCGGATAAGCCTCGCCCACCGGCTTGCGCCAGCCCGCCGTGCTGATTTCGATCGCCAAGTCCTCGCGCCGGATTCGTTCCAGCAGTGGATAAAAATGGGGCAGCAGTCCCTCTTTCGGATGCCACACGCCATGGATCTTGATCAGGTCAAGGTGCGACAGGCAATCGATCCCGCCCCGGTCCATCATGCCTTCCAACTCCGCGATGTAGGTGACGCAGGCGGCGACCATGTCCTTTTGGGCGAACTCATCCACGCGGTCGGTTTTGTCGAACATCACGGGATCTGGAGGAAGGTAATGCGCCGAGCCGAGGACGAAATCGAGGCGGTCCCAATTCTTTTCCACCCAGGCGCGACCCGCTTTGCCGGTCTCCGGATCATTGTCGAGCTCGATCCCTGCGCGAATTTTTAAATCGGGATTCGCCTCGCGCAATTTGTCGATCTCATCGAAATCGACACCCTCATGATAGCGATCATGATCGGTGAGTGCGATTTCCTTCAAGCCTCGTTCACGGGCCGTTTTCGCCCAGGGCGCCAGAAGCTCGGGCGTGTACGGCTTGATGCTGTGGGCCTGCGGATGCATGTGGTAATCAATGGGGAGTGGCATAAATAAATCTTAGTAAAATAATCCGTCATCCTGAGCTTGTCGAAGGATCAGCCTCCGTTGACATACACAATCACTTTAATCATCGGAAAATAATATTAGGGAGTGGCGCTGTTGGCCAGCGTGCCCGGCGGCGGATTGATCTTATCGCCCGGCTTGATTTCATTCAACGCGAACCAATGCAGATTCGTCTCCAGCGCAAAGGCGACTTGGTCGCTGTCGCTGCGTGTGATGGGAAGCTGGTTGTCCGGCACGGACGGATCACCCGGCGTCATGTCGTGAATCTCAAGAATAACGCCGTTCTTGTCGACGAACGCCACCGAAAGCGGAATCAACGTATTCTTCATCCAGAATGTCGCCCGGGCAGGGGTGCCCATCAGAAAAATCATCCCATCGTTGTCGCCCAAATTGGTGCGAAACATCAGCCCGCGCTCCCGTTGTGCTTCCGTCGCCGCAATTTCAGTCTGCAACGTCGCATTGTCGATATGCAGCGCAACGCTCGGCAGCGATTGCGCCGCACTCGGCGGTGACTGAGTCTGGGCCGGTGGTGTTGCTGGCGGCGGCGGTGCCTGCTCCACCGTTTGCTGACAACCCGCCAAGCTGACGATGACCGCCGCAACGCAAAGAATCTTCATTCCCTGGTAGCCGCCACTGTCCCTAGCGGTGGTCCGCTGCCCGAAAGACCGGCTCATTTTAAACAAAATTCTCTCCCTCATAATCGCCTCATTCATATCTCAAAGCCCGCGCTGGTGCGAGCCTTGCCGCATTCACCGCCGGAATCAACGCCGCCAAAATGCAAATCACCACCGCCGAAATCGCTATCAGGGTGACGTTCAGCGGATCAATCACCGCCGGAATATCGACCTGTCCATAAACCGAACTCGCAAAAACCTGGATATGAAACCTGTCCAGCAGGAAGTCACGAAACGGATTGCGAAAGTGCAAAATCCCCAGCCCCATGATCGTCCCGCCCACCGCGCCGACCAATCCCACCACCACGCCGTGAAAGAGGAACACCCCGGACACCTGCAGATCGCTCGCCCCCAGCGCCTTCATCAACCCGATTTCGCGCGATTTTTGCACCGTGATCGTAATCAACGTGCTGCACAATCCAAACGCCGCCACCACCATCACGAAAAAGAGAATGAACGTCATCACCACCCGCTCGGTCGCGATCGCGTTGAACAGCTCCCTGTTGTCATCCATCCACGTCCGCGCCTCCAAGGTCTTCGGCAAAATCGAGTTGTTAAGCCGGTCTCGCACCGCCTGCGCCTGGTCTGGATTTTTCACCCGCACCGCGATGCCGTGAACGGCATTCTCCATCCCCCAGATGTGCTGCGCCATCTCCGTTGAGACGAGCAGGAAATTAAGATCGTAATCGAACTGGCCGGTCTGAAAGACGCCGCGAATGATAGGCTCGTCCGGCAGCGGCAAATCGGTTGGCTCGCCCGGTTTTCGATGAATGAGCGCACCCACGATCGCCGCGCCGAAAATATCGATCTTGTCGCCCGGAAACGCCCCGTTGCGCTTGCTCCATTCCGATCCGACAATCACAGAATCGCCTCGCAATTCATAGTCGCCCATGATCAGGTATTTCTTCAGCGGTAAAACCGGGTCGTCGCCTTCCATCGGTACGCTCTTGATAAAGGCTGGCGTCTCATGGTTGTGAAAAACGACCACCACCGGTCCGCGAATGATCGGGCTCGCCGCCAAGACATCGGGATCCTTCTTGATCAGGTCAATCGCCTTGTCGTAATCATACATCACCGCGCCATCCGCCATCGCCACCGTGATATGAGCATTGAAGCCGATGATCTTGTCATCCAGCCGCTGCCGAAATCCCGCCATCACTGACAGCACGACAATCAGCACCATCACCCCCAGCGTCACCCCCAGGAACGAAAGCACCGTAATCACCGACACAAACGACCGACGCGGGCGCAAGTAACGCAGCGCCAAGAAAAGTTCCACCGGTAATTCCATCATCGCACCCTAGCCGGAATCAAAACATCTGTCATCCTTGGAGGGGCAACCTCCGGCTTGACCCATTCCGAGGTAGCCGTCGCACTCCGTGCGACGGGGCCTTACGGAAGCCGAGGGCTTCCAAGCACCGTAGCCGGTGGTTGAGCGTAGCGACACCACCGGAAATATGTCAGAGGGTCATTCACCCTGTAGGGGTGATAGCCTTTCTTTTCTCCAAATCCGCCGCTGCACTTCGCAGCACCTCCCGAATCCGAAACAACTCACTCGCCTTATTGCGCTTTTTCCACACGGCGGCGAGTTGACGATCCAACTCTCGAACGCGACGCACGACGTCGCGCGGATCGATGAAAAGCGTGCGGCTCTTCCCAGCGCGATGGTGGTAGATCAAATACAACTCTTCCATCACCTCAAGCCCCCAGCAACCCCAACTGAATTTCCTTCACCATCAACCGATCATCGGGCCGACAGCGTGCGGGTAACTCGCCGCGGTTTGGCGCAATAACCAGGGAGTTGTCGAATGCGGCGAGGCAAAGGCAGAAGATTCATGCGAAAGCCAAAGATGCAGGGTGAGCGTTATCGCTGCGATCAAAATCCAAGCGATGCAATCTTGGAAATCTGGCGGAAAAGGCTTGGAAGCCATCATGGCAGGAACCTTGCCATCTCCTACTAGTTGACTGAACGATTCTGGTGTCATGGAGATCGCTGCCAAGTCCTGATGCAATGCTATTGATGTCGTCGAAAAACTCGTAGCTAGACTATGTTTTAATTTCACATTTTCGTGGAAATTTTTGTCCGGCACGATGAAGCCATTATTAAAATCACCTAAGCAGGCGAGGACCATGCTTTGATGTGTTTGATAGGCAATCTTCATGATCAGATAATCAACGCCCGCTTTGAAGTATTTTGATCTATGGATGTAATCCTCCGAATGGGAGTGATCCGTATACGTTTCTGACAGCTTCTCCAGGTTGATTAGATGGATTGCTGCGAATTCCATTCCGTTAATTTGGTGAATTTGGTAATTCCGTCATGCTTCCTTCATCCAAAATTTACCTTCCGTCCTCCTCTCCTTTCACCAGAATCCCCCCATGCATCTCTCTCGCCGCGATTTCGTCCGAACTCTTTTCGTCGCTTCCCAGGCCACGCTGGCCAGCCGTCTCCTCTCCGGCAATCTCCACGCCAGCGCGCCTTCCGCCAAATCCCTCAACTTCGCCGTCATTGGTGACTGGGGCCGCAGGGGCCAGCCCGATCAAGCCCAGGTCGCCACCCAAATGGGCATCGCCTGCAAAAAGGTTGCCGCCAGCTTCGTCATCTCGGTCGGCGACAACTTTTACGAGCACGGCGTCACCTCCATCGACGACTCGCTCTGGCACGAATCCTTCGAGAACGTCTACACCGCCGACTCCCTCCAAGTTCCCTGGTACTCCATCCTCGGCAACCACGATTACCACGGCAACTGCGACGCCCAGGTCGCCTATGGCAAGACCCATCCACGCTGGAACATGCCCGCCCGTTATTACTCGCAGCTCCATCCCATCGACGCCTCCACCAACGTCGAGTTTTTCTACCTCGACACCTGCCCCTTCGTGAAAGCCTATCAGCACGATTCCCGCTATAGCGACATCGCGACCCAAGACAGCGCCGTTCAGCTTCAGTGGCTCGAAAAAGGTCTCGCTGCCTCTACCGCCCATTGGAAACTCGTCATGGGCCATCATCCCGTCTACTCCTCAGGCCTCGTCCACGGCAATCAACCGGAGATCATCGCGCACGTCCTTCCGCTCCTCCAAAAATACAAGGTCCAAGCTTATTTTGCCGGTCACGATCACGACCTCGAGCACCTCAAAGTCGGCAATCTCGACCTCATCGTCTCCGGTGCCGGTTCAGAAAATCGCCCCGTCAAAGCACCCGCCACCAGCCCCTTCAGCGGCGCCGTCTCCGGCTTCGTCATGGCCTCCCTCAGCGCCTCCAACCTCCAGCTCCAGTTCATTGACAACAACGGCAAGCTCCTCTACACCGCCAACATTCCGCGCATCGGATAATGGCCTTTTCGGTCGATCCAAACGTGCTCAAGAATAAAACCCCTCTTTCCCCTGCTCTGCAGTTGGGTGCCGAATCGTTCGCGTTTTACTTCGATCGTCACCGCCGTGAGCCATTCGTCCTACTCACTCCACGTCTCCCATTATTTTGCCATGAGCATGGGCTTCTGCCTGCTGATCATGCTCGGGATTGGCAGCGAAAAGCACACCGGAATTTTCGGTGACCGTCATCCTGAGCCCGGCGAAGGATCAGTTCAGCTTCCTCCTCTGTATTCCCTCCCTTCCTGTCTTCTTGTTAAAAATATCCCAACTTTAGCCTTGCTCCTTTTTCCGGGTCTGCTTGAATCGACCCTCACCTTATGGCAGCAGCAACGAAATCAGACTCACTTCAGGACTTCAAATTGCACGACAAGGATACCGGCTCCGCCGACGTCCAGATCGCGATCCTGACTCAGCGCATTAACGACCTCACCAAGCACTTGCAAAAGTTCAAGAAGGACCACAGCTCACGCCGCGGCCTTTTGATGATGGTTGCCCAGCGCAAAAAGCTCCAGGATTACCTGAAGAAGTCTGATTCCAGCCGCTACGATAAGGTCATTCAGAAACTAAATCTGCGTAAGTAGTCTCCCCGTACCGCGAAAGGCCCTTCCGCCTGGCGGATCGGGTCATCCGGAAAACTTCAGAGTACAATCGACTTCATCGCCTGGTAGCCGCCGCTGTCCCTAGCGGCGGATGTTTCCGGTTCCCGATTGAGCCCATTGTCCTCTGCGTTTTCTTTTCCGGCTGGGCGCCCTCTTGCGCTCTAACTCAAAAAAGAACAACACATGTCCACCATTCATACGGTGTCGGCCCCTTTTGGCGCCCACCCCATCACCATCGAAACCGGCAAGCTTGCCAAACTCGCCGACGGCGCAGTAACCGTCCGCTACGCGGACACCCTCGTCATCGTCACCGCCGTCTCGGCCACGAAAATCAAAGAAGGCCAGGACTTCTTCCCGCTCACCGTCGAATACCGCGAGCGCGCCGCCGCCGTCGGCAAGATCCCCGGTGGCTACTTCAAGCGTGAAGGCCGCCCCTCCGAAAAGGAAATCCTCACCTGTCGTATGACGGATCGCCCGCTACGCCCGCTTTTCCCCAAGGGTTACCTCTACGACACCCAGATCATCACCACGCTTCTCTCCGCTGACGGCGAGAACGATCCCGATATCCTCAGCATCAACGGCGCTTCCGCCGCCTTGATGGTCTCCGATATTCCTTTCGGTGGACCTGTCGGCGCCGTCCGCGTCGGTCGCGTTAACGGCCAGTTCGTCACGCAGCCCACGCACGCGCAGATGGACATCAGCGACCTCGACCTCGTCTATGTCGGCTCTGAGACCGAGATCGTCATGATCGAAGGTTCCGCGCTCGAATTGCCCGAAGAGGAATTCAAGAAGGCCCTCGATTACGCGCAGGAACAAGTCCAGATCGTCATCAAGCTCCAGAAGGATCTCGCCGCCCGCGTCAACAAGGCCAAGCGCACGCTTCCCCTCTACGTCACCAAGCCCGAGTTCGTCGACATGGCCTTTGATTTGGTCAAGGACCGCATCGAAGGAGCGATCTATCGCCCCTCGAAGGTCGAGCGTTATTCCGCCGTCGGCGCCCTCAAGGACGAAGTCGCCGTCGCCATCAAGGCCAAGTATCCCGAAGCTACCGGCTTCGATATCGGCTCCGCTTTCGACCAAGTCCAGATCAAGGCCTTCCGCGCCGCGATTCTCGACAAGCAGAAGCGCAGCGACGGTCGCACCGTGAACGAAATTCGTCCGCTCTCCGGCGAAGTCGGTCTTCTTCCCCGCTCTCACGGTTCCTCTCTCTTCGCCCGCGGCGAAACCCAGGCCCTCTGCCTGGCGACGCTCGCGCCCAGCGACGAAGCCCAGGACCTCGACGGTTACACCGGCGGCGACATCACCAAGCGTTTCATCCTTCACTACAACTTCCCTCCGTTCTCCGTCGGTGAAACCGGCCGCGTCGGCGGTTTGAATCGTCGCGAAATCGGCCACGGCGCGCTCGCCGAGCGTTCCGTCCTCGCCGTCATCCCGAACGAGAACGACTTCCCCTACGCCATCCGCGTTTCCTCCGAAGTCATGGAGTCCAACGGTTCCACCTCGATGGCCTCCGTCTGCGGCGGCGTTCTCGCCCTCATGGATGCAGGCGTGCCGATCAAGACTCCGGTCGCCGGAATCTCCGTCGGCCTCGTCACCGACTATGATGACCAGGACAACCTGAAGCGTTACCTCATGCTCGACGATATCCTCGGCTCCGAGGATCACTACGGCGACATGGACTTTAAATTGTGCGGCACCAAGGACGGCGTCACCGGCTTCCAACTCGATCTCAAGCTCGCCGGCATCCCGCTCTCCCTCATGAAGGAAGCGATCGATCGCGCCGTTGTTTCCCGCACCAAGATCCTCGGCTTCATGGAAACCGTCATCAACGGACCGCGCACCACGCTCTCCGCGTATGCGCCCCGCATCGAGACCATCCAGATCAACCCCGAGAAGATCGGCCTCGTCATCGGACCTGGCGGCAAGAACATCAAGAGCATCGTCGCCGAGACCGGCGCCGAAATTAACATCGAGGACGATGGCCGCGTGAAGATCTACTCCACCAATGGCGACGCCATGGAACGCGCCAAGGAAATCATCCTCGGCATGGTCGGCGACATCGAAGTCGGCAAGATCTATCGCGGACGCGTCGTCACCCTCAAGGACTTCGGCGCCTTCGTCGAAGTGCTCCCCGGCAAAGACGGCCTCGTCCACATCTCCGAGTGGTCCGACGCCCGCGTCAACCGCATGGACGACGTGGCCAAGGTCGGCGACGAAGTCTGGGTCAAGTGCATCGGCCAGGACGACAAAGGCCGCAGCAAACTCAGCCGCAAAGTGGCCATGAAAGAGCGCGCCGCCCAAGGCCTCGAAGCCCAAGCGCCCGCCAAAGCCTAATAAGGTAGCCGTCACACTCCGTGCGACGGTTCTCTGATAACGAAAAAGCCCCGACTCCGGTCGGGGCTTTTTTGTTTCCCGTCGCGTCAGCGACTCTCTAAAAATCCGTCATCCTGAGCGAAGTCGAAGGACCTCTAATTTTCTTTCTTCTCCTGAGTCCCGAATTGATGCTGTGGTGATACCGAAATCAGCTATTGTGATTCCATGAAGCGATTCGCCAAAATACTCTGTGGTTTTGGCTCTATCGAAATTCTCTGCGCCCTCGGGCTCCTTTTTGTTTTTAATCACATCCCTTCCCCTTGGGGCATAGGAACAATAGGCGGCGGAATGAGCAGCGTCGGTGACGAATCAGCCTTCGATCGAACGGCGCAATGGGATGCGAACGTGTTCTGCTCGACCTTGGGAGCAGCGTTCTCTGGCGTGCTCTTTTTCGTCGTGGGCAGTGTGCTCTACTTGTTTTCTCGGTTTAAACCCAAGGCGGCTTCAATCTAAGAGGTCTTCAAGGTGTTCAAACCGTTGACACTCTTCCAGCCGACTCCTAACTTCACTGCTCCAACCTCAACCCTTAAATTTCTCGCCATGCCCCTCAAAACCGAAACCTCCGCCCCCGATTTCACCCTCAAATCCAAGACCGAAAAGGGCCTCGAGGAAATCAAACTCAGCGACAACTTCGGCAAGAAAAACACCGTCCTCCTCTTCTTCCCGCTCGCATTCACCGGCGTCTGCACCGCGGAAATGTGCGACGTCTCCGGCGGCCTTGGCGCCTACGACACCCTCAACGCCGCCGTCTACGCCATCAGCGTCGACAGCCCCTTCGCACAGGAAGCCTGGGCCCAGAAGGAAAAAATCACCGTCCAGCTCCTCAGCGACCTCAACAAAACCGTCACCAAAGCCTACGACGTCGTATTCCCCAACCTCGCTGGCGTCGGCGACACCTCCGCCCGCGCCGCCTTCGTCATCGATAAAACCGGCAAGATCGTCTACGCCGAGCAAACCGCCACGCCGAAGGACCTCCCCAACTTCGACGCTGTCAAAGCCGCCCTCGCCAAGCTCTAAGCTTTAGGTAGCCGCCGCTGTCCCTAGCGGCGGTTCGTCGAGAAAAAAGGCACCGCCGCTAGGGACAGCGGCGGCTACCACGGAACCGAAGCAAGCTTCGGAGAATTCAACCCAAGGGATTAATTTTTCGACTGATGCAGGGCAGTGTAGATGACGGCTTGTTCATCAAGCTTGAGCCATTGGCCGGGAGGGACGTTTTCGGCATCCACGAAGCGCCAGCGGGTGATGCCGGTTTCGTCTTTGCCGACCCAGCCGAGATATTTCGCCACGGCGGGAGAGATGTTGAGCCCAGTGCGGTTGCCGGGGTTGGATGGCTCGTTCCCAAAGACGTATTCCGCACGGTCGTTCTGCGGGCCGACGTCCTTCCATTGTGCGTAGCAAATATGGCCAGTGCCGTCCTCCGTTTTGATTTCGACCCAGCGATCTTTGCAGGCGGAGACCGGTTTTCCATCCTTGGGTGGCCGATGCCACGCTGCCGGGACAAATTGGGCCGCCTTGTCGGGAAACGCCAGGTCGTTGAAGGGCAACGCAACATAGAAGGGATTGACCGAGGAGGCATGGTCGCCGGCAGCGTAGCCATTGCGATCATCCGGAGAATCGGTGCCGTGATTACTGGCGGCCCAATTTTGGTTCCAGACACTGGGTCTCTCCCCGATCCAAAAGACGGTCGTAATAATCCCCGTTTTCCAGGGATAGACCGGCTTCGTTTGGCGCGAAGAAATCGGCGTCTTGAGCGCAATATCGGTAGCCGAATTTGTTCCAGTCACCGGAGCGGTGAGATTCGGCGCTGATGTACTGGGCGATGACTTTGCCACCTCGGATTGCAGCCGCTGGATCGTAACCTTGCAGTCTTCCATGCGATGTCCGACGAGGGAGGTTTCCCAATCCGGGTCCGACTGGTGGATGGCGGCGAATCCCTCATAACAATCCAGGAAACCTTTCAGGGCCCCGGCGAAATCCTGGTTTTTCTCGAGATTCTCCGAGTCGTGCATCTTGACGTAGATATCAAGGAATCGTTGCGGAAGAGTCGACTCCGCGTGGACGAGAGCTGGCGGGGCAATCAAAGTCCAAAGCAAAATAGCCGTCAAACGCGCGCGCATAGGTATTGAAGAGATGGTTCCTATCACGGCAGATCGCCAAAGTAAAACGCCGGATCGCCGGTTAAGATTTTGTCCAACAAAAATATTGCCGCTCATGGCATCCCGTGTATATTGACTGACTCACATGGCACTCGAAGTTACCAGCGACGTTATCGAAGTAGAAGGCAAGGTCATCACGATTTTGCCGGGCACGATGTTTCGCGTCGAGCTGGACAATAGCAAGCATGTGGTTCTCGCCCATATTTCGGGCAAGATGCGCAAGCGGTTCATCCGCCTGACCCCTGGCGACCGGGTGAAGATGGAGATGTCGCAGCACGATTTCACCAAGGCGCGCATCGTTTACCGCCTTGATTCCAAGTCCTACCCCCGTCCGGCTGCTCCTCCGAGATAATCCCTCTTTGGGATTCCCAGGACACGTTTTCCATCCATGCCCTCCTTCGACGTTGTTTCTGAAGTTGATTTGATGGAAGTCAAAAACGCCGTCGAACAGGCGCAGAAGGAACTGGCCAACCGCTTCGATTTCCGCGAAGCCAAAGCCGAAATCATTCTCGAAAAGGAATCGATCAAGCTCAGCGCGATCAACCAGTTCAAGATCCAAGCGCTGGAAGAAATCGTGCTGGGCAAACTCGCTCGGCGCAATGTCAGCATGAAGAATATCGAGCGGAAGGACGCCGATATTTCTCCGCTGGGCCACGCACGTCAGGAATTGAAGCTCAAGCAGGGCCTTGAGACCGACGTGGCCAAGATCATCACCTTGGCGATTCGCGATACGAAGATCAAGGTGCAGACTCAGATCCAGGACCGGCAAATTCGCGTGACCGGCAAGGATCGCGACGCGCTGCAGGAGGTCATTGCTTTCCTGCGCGGCAAGGAATTTACGGTTGCGTTGAACTACACCAATTTTCGCCCGTGAAGTACTGGCTCGTCAAAAGCGAACCGGAGTCCTATTCCTTCGCGCAATTCCAGAAGGACAAAACGACGGCATGGACCGGCGTGCGGAATTACACGGCGCGCATTAATCTCCGCGCGATGGCGAAGGGCGACGAGGTCTTTGTCTATCACAGCGTCAGCGAGAAGGCGATTGTCGGCATGGCCACGGTGCTCAAGACGGCTTATCCCGATCCGACGGTCGAGCCGGATGAAAAGGCCGAGTGGTTTTGCGTCGACCTCAAGGCCGGGAAGGCTTTCCCGAAGCCCGTTAGGCTGGAAGCGGTGAAGGCACATCGGATGCTGAAGGACATGCTGCTGGTGAAGCAATCGCGGCTTTCCGTTGCGCCGGTGACGGAAAAGGAAGCTGCGGAATTGCGGAAGTTGGGTGGGCTTTGACCCCGCCATCCTTGTCATGACCGCGACCTTTGTTTATACATAGGCGACCATGTCCATACGTTATTTGGCCTTTTGCGGCCTGGCTCTCCTTCTTTCTCCGGTTGCTGCGCACGCGCAAGCAGCCCCTGGCGCGACGAATGCACCCGCTGCCACCGCGCCCAAGGCGCCGGACGTCAAAGTGGATCCCCATTCCCAGGCGCTCGGCGAGGCGATGGCCCGGATGGATGCCAACGATGTGGATGGCGCGATTGCCAAGCTTACCGTCGCGATCCAGACGAATCCCAAAGACAGCATTCCCTTCGTCTTGCGCGCCTCGGCCTATTGCCAAAAGAAAATGTGGGCAGAGGCCCAGGCCGATTTCAAAAGTGCGGCCCAACTAGATCCCACGAATGCCGTCATCCAGTTCAACATCGTCGAGGTCCAGTTCATGCAGAAACATTACGACGCAGCCCGCGCCGGATATGCCGCCATTGTCAAAGATCCGGAAATGGGCGATCTCGCGGCTTACAAGGTTTTCCTCTGCGATCTCCTCGCGGGACACGAGGCCCTAGCGCAAAAAGAGCGCGATGCTTTCGATTCGGTCAACTCGAGGCCCTCCTATTATTTCAGTCGGGCCGCGTGGGATCTCTATCACAAAAATAACGACGGCGCCAGGAGTTGGCTCACTTCCGTTGCCAATATCTTTCCTTCCGCTAAAATTACCTACTATGCCCTTCCACTGAAGGACTTGGGCTGGCTGCCGATCCCTCCTTCAAATGCGTCGAGTGCAGTAAATGGGACGCTGAATTCGACGCAGTAGGCTGCAGCGCTTAGGAAGCAGGTGATTCCGCGGGTGGCTCGGGAGTTTGCTCTTCGGGAACCGTCGAATGGATCGGCAATACCGGATCCGTTGAGGCGCCTCCATCGAGGAGATGCGACACTTCCTCCTGCACAGCCTTGAGCTCGCCCAGCTTGAGGCCGGGATCTTCGATCAACCAGACTTCGCCGGTGGGAATATGTTCGTAAACGAGAACGGACAGGCCCTCGTTACGCTGGCGTTCGATCTGGCGCACGACTTTTTTGCGTTCCAGCATGAGGGCGAGGATGTATCGGGCGTTGCGCATCGCTGGCGCGTTCTCGGAAATAAGACGGCGCAGCAGGCTTTCGGCGTCGTCCTTCCGGAGAGTCTCGGGGGCGGGTGGTGGAGGCGGAACAAAATCGGTCTGCCAAGCCGAGAGTGGCTCGATATTATCGTTGCGGGCGTTCCACGCCTCCTTGCTGAGATCGACTCGAGAATATTGGCCGTCGCGCCAGTAAAGCGCGGAATAGATCGTCTCGCCCTTCTCAAAAGGCCGACCGGAAACCGCGCATTGCAGTGCACGCGTCTGGATGTTCCATTCTTGCGTCAAAATACTCATGGGAAGCGGAAATTGTAGGATTGCGAGGGCTGCCTGTCACGAGTTTAGCGTAGCAGTTTTACGACACGTCGGATGTCCCAGAGGAGACCTCTGCAAAACTCACGATTTTAGAAATGCTGACATACAAAGATGACGGCATTTTTCTAAGGTGCCTTTTCCACGAGGCCGAACATTGGGCCATAGTTCAAGGGAACGGAGTCCTTGAAGCCTTGAACATAAAAGGTGGAAATTTCGCCATTGAGGTAAAGAGCATTGGGACATTTCATTTTCAGGAGGAAGAAGGAGGCGAAGTCGTAGAAGGTGACCGGAGTTTTCGAAATAGCGAAGATGATCAATCCTTCCTTGGTCACACCAACTCCGCTACGGATTTTCTTGTTGGAGGAATTGGCATTGAACTCGGGGTGGATATCGCCGCCATGGACGAGCAACGGACCGGACTGCGTGGCCCAGATGACTGGTGAGAGGAGCGTGGCGTAAGATTCCGATCCGACGACCAACGCTTCGTGCTTATCGTTGATGAGGAAGACGCCATTGGGCTTCATGAAGAAGTTGCCCTGGCCATCGTTCAAGTTGATGGGCGAGGTCTCGTTCCCATTTTGCATCAAGAGTCCGACCGGTTTTCCGATAGGATCGAATATGCCGGCATTGGCGGCGAAGACCAGCTTTTCGCCCTTGCCGCTGACGTACTTCTCGAGCGCGGAAAAGTAGCGCAATTCATTACCCTGATCGTCATTCAAATAAAGACGGAGGTCTTCCTTGCGGGGATCGATTGTGCGCGTGAGAAAATCCTGATTGTGAAATGAGATCACCGGCAGACCCGGCGACGGATCATCAGCATGGGACACGGTTGTCGCGAAGACAAAGGCCCAAAGAAATAACCAAGCCTGTCGCATGGGGAGGATGATCATCTTTTTCACGCGAGGATAAGGCATCCGAAAAGGCACCGTCGCTAGGGACAGCGACGGCTACCTCTGAGGATGGCATTCAAATGGACACTCAAATATGAATCGGTTTGCCTTCCGCGGCGAGACTGGCTTCGTGAATCATCTCGGCGAGCGTCGGGTGCGCGTGGATCGTCGTGCTGATTTCGTCAGTCGTCGCCTCGAGCGTAATGGCGAGGCCGAGCTCGGCGATGAGTTCCGTGGCGTCCGCGCCGATGATGTGCGCGCCGAGGATTTCGCCGTGCGGCTCGCCGATGATCAGCTTCACGAAGCCTTCCGGATCGCCCGCAGCGACGGCCTTGCCGCTGGCGCGATAGGGAAATTTGCCGATCTTGAACTTGAGGTTCTGCTCTTTCGCCTTTTTCTCGGTGATGCCGATGCTGGCGACCTGAGGCTGGCAGTAAGTGCAGCCGGGGAAATTCACGACCTTGTGCGGCTTCTTACCCTTCACAAAGAGACCTTCCACCATCTCGACCGCTTCATGCGAGGCAACGTGCGCGAGCCATGGTGGCCCGATGATGTCGCCCGCACCATAGATGCCTTTGATCGAGGTTTCGTAACGGTCGTTGGTCTTGAGATAGCCGCGATCGACGTCGAGTTTGACGCCCGCGCCGAGCAGGCCGTCGAGGTTCGCTTCGATACCGATGGAGACGAGGAGATGATCCGCCTCAAGCACGTTGCCGCCTGCGACGGTGAGTTTCACGCCCTTGGCGGTGACTTCGGTCTTCTCGACCTTGGTATCGACGAGAACTTCGATGCCCTGCTTGGCGAAACTCTTCTTAAGCAAATCGGCGACTTCCGCGTCCTCGACCGGGAGGATTTGGGGCAACATCTCGATGAGGGTCACCTTGGCGCCGAACGCATTGAAGAAATAGGCGAACTCGGCACCGATGGCGCCAGCGCCGAGAATGATGATCGACTTGGGCAGGACTTTGGTCGCCAACGCCTCGCGACTGGTCAGGACTTTTTCGCCATCGACCGGTACGCCGGGGAGATGCCGGGCCTTCGCGCCCGTGGCGATGAGGATCGCTTTGCCGGTGAGGGTCTGCTCTTTGCCCTGTGCGTCCTTGACGACGACCTTCTTGATCGCGCCATCCGCCGGAGCCTGAATCTGCGCCTTGCCGACGACGTAGTCGACTTTCTTGCTCTTGAAAAGATATTCGATGCCACCGGCCATTTTATCGGAAACGGTGCGGCTACGGCCCATGATCTTGGCGAAATCGAATTTCACATCGCCTTCGATGGAGAGGCCGTAATCGCCGACGTGCCCGAGAAGTTGCTTGATCTCGGCGCTTTTGAGCAGCGCCTTGGTCGGGATGCAGCCCCAGTTGAGGCAGGTGCCTCCCGCGCGTTCCATTTCGACACACACCACTTTTTTGCCAAGTTGGGCCGCGCGAATCGCCCCGACATAACCCGCCGGGCCGCCGCCAATCACAATGAGATCATAGTCCATAAAGGACTTACTCTAACACAAGTCCCGCGCCAGAAAAGGCTACAAAGGGATAAGAGGGCTTTTTTGTGGGAATTCGGGGATGTCGGGGTCGTCCGTAGGCGGCGGCGAAACTGGGCGATTTAATTCCAGTAAACGTCTGAGAAAGAATTTCAGGCCGAGCCAAAGACTCCAAAAAGCGATCATGCACAGGAATTCTCGATTAAGTAAAAGCGTCATCCAGCCCACATGACCAGGAACAGGTTTGGAAGCGGGAGGCATCAAATGATAGAGGTTGTAGGCGAACAATATGGCAAAAATGAAGGAAAAGTTTGAGACGGAATTTGCATCTGCTTTCCACAAGTCAGGCTTCAACTTCCAGAGCCCCTTGATAAGATGAAAAAGAATGAGACCCAGCCATGCGCTCATCAGGAGCACTCCTACCAGAATGGCAAGCGAAACAACATGGCCGAAAACATGCATTTGCCAAAACTGGAATGCCGAGGAAATGAGATAGACCCCACCGCCCCCAATCACTAAGAGAGCCAAGAACGTCCAGAGACGCATTACGATGATCTCGCCCCCTTGAATGAGCCAGATCAAAAGGGTGTGCGACCGAGAAGGCTGAGGCGCGAGAGCGGACATCCTTCAGAAGGCTATCCTGCATGGCTGGAAAGACAAGGTGCAAGGAGGCAGGTTCGCATGGAGAACACGGAGCGGAGGCAATGGAATTGCCCCGCTTATCGCCACAGATCGCACTTCAACATCGGCTTAGCACCCGAAACCAATTTGATAGGGACTCAGGTTTGCTTCCACGGTGCTTCGTAAGTATAGAGCAACTTTTCCGCTTCCGATTTATAACTGGCCGCTTCGTCGGGTTTGGAAAGCTTTTTACAGACGAGATACATCAGATAGAGATCCCCACCATTATCGCTGCCGATTTGAAGTCTTTGTTTTCCGTTGGTATAGGCGTCCTGGAAAGACTTCATGGCCAGATCGGCTTTTCCCGTTTTTTCATAGTAGATTCCCTTGTCGTAAAGCACGGACGGGATGGTGGGATTGGCGGTCATGATTTTGTCCAGAGTGACTTCTGCGTTGGTCAGGTCGCCATTCTTCAAGTAGGCTTCACTTAGCGGCATATAAATCACCACCAGAGATGGCGCAAGGGAATGGGCTTTTTCCAGGGTTTCAATGGCCTTGGTGCGATCACCCTGGTAAAGATAACAAGTTCCCTTCATGAAAAGGAGAAGGCCTTGATTCATGGCCGGTTGATTGGCGGGAAGCTGTAAAAGAGCATCAAGCATCGTGCTGGCTTCGTCATATTTTTGGATTGTTAAATCCAAGGAGACCAAAGCGCTTTGCACCTGGAGAACATCGGGGTGCAAAAGAGACAGCTCTTTATCCACTTTATAGGCCTGCTCCGGCTGTTTATCGATCTTAAGAACCAGGGCGTACATTAGCCCAATGGCAACGTTTTTTTGCGAAAGGTTATAGGCCTTCTCCATGTTGCTTACCGCTGCCTCCACATTTTCCTGCGCCATGTAACAGCCGCCCAAAGCAAAATAGATGAGCGGGTCGTCGGGAGACTCCTTTGTGCCTTTTTCCAGAATCGAAATGTCGTCAGGAATTTCGGATTTTATTTGTGCACCTTGCCCAGACTGTAGAAGTGTTATAATCCGCTGGGCCAATTCGTGTGGCGTGGATGTCTCGGGTGGGGTATCCGCGATGGAAATGCCAACACTTGAAATCAGAACTGTTAGAACCCAGAGTATTTGTTTCATTATTAACCCCGTTACTCGCCGAGATGCGGGCCACTATTTATAACCAGACCTGATCCTCCAACAAGCTCAGGATGACAGATGCCGAAATAACAGCTAGGCTAACCACCCCATGAGTCTCGATCTCCTCAAGGAAAAGCTGCAGGGCGTCTTCAAGACGTTGCGCGGGTATGGCAAGCTGAGCGAATCCAACGTCGCTGATGCGGTGCGTGAGGTGCGCCTGGCGCTGCTGGCTGCCGATGTGAATTATCAGGTCGCGAAGGAATTTTGCGACGAGGTGAAGAAGAAAGCGATGGGCGCGGAAGTCCTTGCCAGCATCCGCCCCGGCGAGCAATTCGTGAAGATCGTCCACGACGAACTCCTCGCCTGCTTTTCCAGCGACACCACCGAACTTACGCCCAATCGTCCCTTGCGCATTTTGCTTTGCGGTTTGAACGGTGCGGGTAAGACGACGACCGCAGGCAAGCTCGCCATGTGGTTTCGTAATCGCAAGCAGCACGTCGTTCTCGTCGCGGGCGATCTGGCCCGCCCCGCCGCCATCGAGCAACTTCAGGTCCTTGGCAAACAGGTCGGCGTCACCGTCCTCACCTTTCCCGGCGAGAAAAGTCCCGAGACCGTCGCGAAGTTGGCCCGGGAAGAAATTACCCGCCTTCGCGCCGAAGTTGCTATTTTCGATGCCGCCGGACGCCTCGATGTCGATGATTCTCTCCTCGCGGAATTGGAAGCCGTCGGCAAAGTTTGGGAAGCGCAGGAAACCCTCCTCGTCGCCGATGCCGCCACCGGCCAGACCTCGGTCAAAGTCGCGCAAGCCTTCCATAGTCGCGTGCCGCTCACCGGCCTCGTTCTCTCCAAATTTGACGCCGATACCCGCGGCGGTGCGGCCTTGTCGTTCCAACGCGTTACAAAAGTCCCCATCCGCTTCCTCGGCACCGGGGAGGGGAGTGACGCCTTGGAGCTCTTCCAGCCCGAGCGCCTCGTCAGTCGCCTGCTCGGCATGGGCGATATTGTGGGCCTGGTTGAGAAGGCGCAAATGGAGTTCGACGCCGTCTCCACGGAGAAGATGACCGAGAAATTGGCCAAGAATTCCTTCGACCTCCAGGACTTTCTGGACCAGATCAAAATGATGCGAAAGCTCGGTCCTTTGCAAAATGTTCTTGGCATGATCCCCGGAATGCCTAAGATTCCAGATTCGGTCGATAGTGAGAAATCGCTTCGGCGGGTTGAGGCGATGATTCGCTCGATGACCCCCGGGGAACGTTCCCGCCCGGCTGTTCTGAACGCCCGTCGACGGCAGCGCATAGCGCGCGGCAGCGGCACCAGCGTCACAGAGCTCAACGAACTCTTGCATCGGTTCGAAGAGATGAAAAAGATGATGCAGCGACTCACCCGTGGCGGAAGCCCCGACAAGATGTTGCGCAATTTAATGGGCAAGCGATAGCAACGAAAGAAACATATTATGGCAGTGATTATCCGACTCCGCCGCGACGGCACGAAAAACAGTCCTTACTACCGCATTGTGGTGGCGGACAAGCATTCTCCCCGTGACGGCAAATTCCTCGAACTCATCGGCACCTACGATCCCAAGAAAAAGGGCGACAACTCGACCGTGAAAATCGATCGCGTCGACCATTGGGTCAAGCTCGGCGCCGTTCCCTCCGACACCGTCCGCAGCATCATCAAGAAAGCCAAGGCCAAATCCGCCAAGGCGGAAAAAGAAGAAGCGGCTGCCAAGGAAGTCGAAGTCACCGCTTAATTTGAGGACTCGTGCGCGCCCATGAAACACTTCTTGGATTATGTGGTGCGCAGTCTTGTCGATAACCCGGACGACGTCCAGATCACCGAGTCGACCAAGGACGGCGAGACGACTTTCCGCGTCAGCCTGCATCCCGCCGATGTAGGTCTCGTCATCGGCAAGGGCGGTCGCACCATCAGTGCCATCCGCTCCCTGATCAACTCCGCCAACAAGGCCGGCGATCACCTTGCTGTTGAAGTCGTCGAGAATGCTTAACCCTTTTTTGTTCTCCCATAAAAAATTCCGTTAATTCCGTCTGCCTCCCGTAATTCCGTCAAAATCCCCTGCCTTTAAACCCGTGCGCATCGACGTCATCACCCTCTTCCCGGAAATCCTGAGCGGCCCTTTGGACGCCTCGATCATGGGTCGTGCCCAGCGCGCGGGACAGACCGAGATCCATCTGCACCAACTCCGCGTTTACGCCACGGATAAGCATCACACCGTTGACGAAAAGCCCTACGGCGGCGGACCCGGCATGCTCCTCAAGTGCGAGCCCATTTTCGCTGCCGTCGAAGATGTGCAAGCCAAGGCGTCCCAACCCGGACGCGTCATCCTTCTCACTCCCGGCGGCACCCGCTTCGACCAGGCCAAGGCCCGCGAACTCGCTGCGCTTGATCGCATCGTTTTCATCTGTGGCCATTACGAAGGTGTGGACGAACGCGTCCGCGAACATCTCGTCGATGAGGAAATTTCCCTCGGCGATTTCATCCTCACCAACGGAGCACTCCCCGCGCTCGTCGTCATTGACGCCGTCGTGCGTCTTCTCCCTAATGTCGTCGGCAACGAAGCCAGTACCGAATCCGAATCTTTCAGCGCCGAGCGTCCCTGGCTCGAAGGCCCGCAATACACCCGCCCCGAGGAATTCCGCGGCTGGCGCGTGCCCGAAATTCTTCTCTCCGGCCATCACGGCAAAATCGAAAAATGGAGCGAGGAACAAAGCCGTCTTCGCACCGAGCAGCTTCGGCCCGATCTGCTCAAGACCTCCGCGGTAGCCGCCGCTGTCCCCAGCGGCGGATGTTCCCAATAGCTGGCCGTCACAAGAAATTTTAAAACCAACCCAAGACCCCCTATGCAACTAATCGAAAAAATCGAAGGCGAACAAATCAAGAAACACGTCCCGTTCCGCGTGGGCGACTCCGTTAAAGTCCACACGCGCGTGCGCGAAGGCGAAAAGGAACGCACCCAGGTGTTCGCCGGTATCATCATTGCTCACCAGGGCCGTGGTTTGAACGAAAGCTTCACCGTCCGCCGCATCAGCTACGGCGAGGGCGTCGAACGTAAATTCCCTCTCAACTCTCCCCGTATCGAGAAGATCGAAGTCGAACGCGAAGGCCAGGTCCGTCGCGCCAAGCTGTTCTATCTCCGTGGACGCAAAGGCAAGGAAGCTCTCTTCGTGAAGGAACGCGTCAGCGCGACCGTCGCCAAGAAAGCCAAGTCGACCGCCACGAAAAAGGCCAAGGCCGAAAAAGACGCCGCCGCCAAGAAATAGTCTTGGAGGGACGCGCTCCCGCGCGTCCGTTGGTAGCCGCCGCTGTCCCTAGCGGCGGATGCTTTCCCTTCGTGGTAGCCGTCGCACGCCGTGCGACGGTGTCTTTTGTAGCGGCGGTCTATGACCGCCGTTCCGTTTCCCTCTTCCATCAGCCTGAGCCCGAAGGGGGATCAGTTCCGCTGGCTTGCTACTCTTGAGACACTCTCGAGCGTAGCGAGCCAACCGACTCCCATTTACATCATCCGTCATCCTGACCGGCCCAGGAGACGGATTACTTATTGGGAGTCGAGGCGCTAGGCCTCGGGCAGGCCGGCTTCCCGGTGATGCTTATTCAACTCAAGCTTGCTCAGGTTTTCCATCAAATCCACGCCTGTTTTCACTTTGCTCTGTTCGCGGGTTGCGAGAACCTTGACCTCGACCACGCCCTCATTGATCTGCTGGTCGATGACAATGGCAACGTCGCAGCCGCGCTCTTCCGCCGTCTGGAATTGCTTGCCGACTTTGCTCGGTGAGAAGGGATATTCGACCGAAAAGAAATAACGCAGTTCTTGAGCCAGGGCCATGGCCTGAGGACGAAAGGCTTCATCCGCCACGACAAAGTATGCCTTAAGTGTCATCAGGTCCTTGGGCGACCATTTTTTTTCCTTCAAAAGATCGCCGAGTACCATATCCCCCATGCCGAAGCCGAGGGCGGGGAGATCCACATCGCCGAGATTTTTGAGGAGGGTGTCATAGCGGCCACCGCCGGCGATGGCGCGGGATTCACCGCTGCGGTCGAAGACCTCGAAGACGACGCCGGTGTAGTAGGCGAGGCCGCGCACGACGGTGTAGTCGCGCTTCACGTAGTCCTGTAGTCCGCGATATTTTAATCCGGCTTCCACCGTGTCGAGGCGCTCGCTTTTCGCGCTGGCGGCGTCGTCAAGAATGGCGAAGACCTCGGCGGCGAGGGGGCCGAGCTTCTCGGCAGTTTTCTCGCGCGGCTCGCGTTCGCTTTTGTCGATGGCTTGGATGAAGGCGTAACGCTGGTCCTCGGGCACTGACTTGGCGTTCATGAAATCGGTCCAGAACTGGCGATCGCTCAGGCGCACGACGAAGTCCTTTTCGACCAGGCCGAAAGCTCGGAGCGTATCGATGACCAGTGCGATCAGCTCGATATCCGCTTCGAGTCCCGCTTCGCCGATAATGTCGCAATTGAACTGGTAATGCTCGCGGCCCCGGCCCTTCTGCGGGCGCTCGTAGCGATAAACCTGCGGGATGGAAAACCACTTGAGAGGTTTCTTGAAATCGCGGTGCCGGGCGGTGACGAGTCGCGCCAGCGTGGGAGTCATCTCGGGACGCAGTGCCACGTCGCGGTCGCCCTTGTCCTTGAAGTTGTAGAGTTGTGTGACGATTTCCTGGCCCGACTTCTTGGTGAAGAGATCGAGCGGCTCGAGCGGCGGCCCGTCGTACTCGACAAAGCCGTAGCGATGCGCGACGTCGCGCCACTTGGCGAAGATCGCGTTACGAAATGCACAATCGTCGGGATAAAAATCGCGGAAACCGGTGAGAGCCATGGGGAGGGGGAAGTTTTAGACGGAATTAACGGAATTACCAAATTAACGGAATTCGAAACAGGGAGAAGCCTGAAGTCAGCTTTCCGATCTGATCCTGCCACGCGTGCGTGCGACAAGCTCAGGATGACGGAAGGGGGAGGGGGCGTTATGCCGGGGTCGTACCCGAAGCAGGCTTGGCTCCGTCGGCGATGGTCTGGGAGAGCTTCATCACCTTCGACTTCATTTCCTTGCCGGCCTTGAACTTGACCACGGCGCGGGGGGGAATCGGTACGTCATGCTCGGGGCGGTTCGGGTTGCGACCAACGCGCGCCTTGCGGAGCTTGACCTCGAAGACGCCGAAGTTGCGCAGCTCAACGGCTTGCCCGTGGGCGAGGCTCTCGGTGAGATGATCGAGCGTGCGTTGAATCACGTTCAGCACATCCTGTTGGACCATTCCCGTTTCGTTGCTGATGCGAACAACGAGATCGCGCTTCGTTAAATTAGGCATAAACCAGTGCTATTGCGCCAGATGGAGCGAAGATTGCAAGCGGAAAAAGAAGATTTCATCAGTTGAAGGGAATTATCAGCCTCTGGCATGGCCCTTGGAAGGTAGCCGTCGCACGGAGTGCACGGGCTACCTTCGGAAAGAAGGCACCGTCGCCGAGCCTGCGGCGGCTACCACTGAATGGCTAAGCCAATTGCTTAATGAGCACCTTGGAATTGCGTCCGCTGGCGTCGTATTTTTCCCGCCGGGCCGTGGGCAAATCATTGGGCGAACCCTCTTTGTAGCCGCCCTTTTGCTGGAAATAATTAAAGGCCCGTGTGGAGAGCAGGAAGATGGTTTTCACATTCTTCTCCTTGGCCGCGTTCTCGGCGAAGAGCATCAGCTTCTGCCCGATGCCCATATTTTCATGCGCGCCGCTGACCGACAGGCAGGCCAGTTCCGCCGTCTCGCCGTCCGGTTGGACATGCACCGCCACGCAGCCGACGATGTTATTATCGATCTCAAAGACATAGAAGTCGTTTAGGTTGGACACGATGTCCTGCCGTGTCCGCTTGACCAGTTCCTCCTGCTCAACCGATTCCCGCGTCAAATTCCGAATTGACCGGACATCTTTCTTCAACGCCCGCCGCACCGCCTGGTACTCGTTGGCATAGATCATCGAGCCGATGCCTTCATTGGAAAAGATTTCCGAGAGCAACGCCTCATCGACCCGTCCATCGAGAAGATGCACCCGACTCACGCCGTTCCGGCAGGCCCGGATACCATGTTCAAACTTGGAAAGGAGATGCTCGTCAATGGACGACTTATGCTTTTTAAAAAGCTCCTCGGCCTCGTCGACGGACATCTGGCTGATCTCGTTGCCTGCCTTCCCGTATCCGGAGTGGCTGGTCATGAAAATAAGCTTCGCGGCCTTGAGCGCCTCGGCCACCTCAAGCGCTACGCCATCGGAGTTCACCCGGAAGGTCCGCCCGTCGCCGTCGAAGCCGAGCGGCGCGATGACCGGAATCACGCCCTTATCCAAAAGTTGGTTGAGAAACTCCGTGTCGATCCGCTCGACCCGGCCCGTGAAAAGCCGGTCCACGCCGCCGACGATCCCGTAAGGATGCGCTATGACGGCATTCGTGTAGCAGGCCCGCAAATCGTTTGAGGCCAGGCCTTCCAGCACCTCGTGAGTGATCCGGTTCGCGGCGGTCAAGGCGAGCTTTAGCGTTTCCGCATCGGTGATGCCGGTGCCATCCGCGTTACTGATCGGGACGCCCGATTCCTTCGCGAGATCCTCAATCTGCAGCGCCGCGCCATGAACGAGGACGAGCCGGATGCTGAGCGAGCGGAGCACCGCCAGGTCCAACATGATATTGGGGAAATTATCGTCGGCGATAATGGCGCCATCGAGAGCGATCACGAACGTCTTTTCCCGGAAACCGGGAATGTAGGTCAGGATGCCGCGCAGGTCGGAAACTTTCATAAGCAGCTAACCGTATCGCGTTCAGGAAAAGCCGCCAAGCGCTTCTTCGTTGTTTTACTGCGACTGCCACCGTGGACGATCGCTCCAGATGGTGTAATCGGGGCCGCCTGCTGGTGTTGCGATATGCACATGCATGGGAAAAGTGGGGGGAATGGGAAGATTGTATTGCGTGACGAAGGGAAGCCAGTCCTTGTCTTCCCCGTCGAGAATGTTGGAGGCTGGCTTCATCCAGGAGACCGGCGTAAAAAAGAGGATGCCGGTGGGACAGACGTTGTCATGAAGACTGACAAAGTCATTGAGGGAATCCGGCAGCCAGAGGGATGGACGATCGGCATACCAAGCCGAGGCCCAGGGCATGTCCGTGGTCACCCATTCATCCGGTTTCGCGTATTGCCCCACGGTCTTGATCAACGGAGGCATGTAAGGCGGAAAGCTGTAGACGAGACTGCTCGACGTGGTGAGGGCCAGCGCCAGTGGGGCGGCGGTAATCACCAACGTGAAAACCACAATCATGCCATTCACAAGCGGCACCTGCAGGCTCAACCGATCCAATTGTATGAAAAAGAAGGCGCTTCCCATGACCACCATGCCGGGCAGCAGCACTACCAGGGTATTCCATTGTCCGATCACCTCGGGATTGGACACGCCGACATTATTTGCCGCAATAATGACCAGTGCCGAACCAACCAGAAACCACTGAAACATTTGGGCCCGTCGCCGTTTGTACGCATGGAGCAGCGAAGCGACAAACAGAAGCACTATCGGGTTAGCGCCCAACATCTGCCAGCCGTGTTCCATGTTCCAAAGGAACCCGTTGTATTCTTTTTGACTCACGTTCTTGAACAACCTCTCGTAACTGGGGATCGAAGTGGTACAGAAAATCTGATTTTCCTTGTAGCCGTCCGCCCCATAGATCAAGAGCGATGCATTCGAGCCCAACGGGCGCCCCGACACCTTGTACACATGCCAGAACCAGGGGGCGATTCCGACCAAGACGACCAGGAAGATCACCAGCCACATCACCCAACTGGGCCGCGGCATGACGATTAATAAAAGCAGCAGCGGCATCAGAAGCACCAAAAGATGCAGCCGCGTCAGGCACGCCACTGTGAGCAGCAGGCTGAGAGCAATCGCCGATATCCAAGCCGGCGTGAAAGAACGATCCGGGCTTTCGGAACACTCCTCGGAGATGCAAAAAATCTGCAAAACACAATAGAGCGCGGCGGTGACAAGAAACATCAGGAAGCTGGTGGAAAGGGCCGTCAGGCTGAATTGCCAGAGCATGTTCGTGGCAAAGAATGCGACTACGCCGAACCAGGCGACTCGATCGTCAAAAAGCTGGATTCCCAGCATATAAACCAGCACCCCGGTCAGAAGCAGGAAGATCAGATTGAGAGGAGGGATCCACCGGTCGCCCGAGTACATCATCGCAATGCCGCCCTTGCTCTGGTCGACGAAGCCTTCGAGGTGCGGAGAAACCGATTGATTGAAATGAGGTCGCACCAAGTAGAACCATGCCGCCAGCAGGCACGGATAACCGGGGGCATTGTAGGTATCCGGTAGAATGCGCGGCGCTCCGGGGGGGAACTGGCTGGCGGGAAAGAGGTCGGACGACTGTCCAGTCGAGAGGCTCTGGGTCGCGGCGTAGTTGTGAAGATCGGCTACCGCCTGGGGGCGCAAAAACTTGGTGGTGTATCCCTCGCCGCGGACGATTTGTCGGGCCAGTTGGGCGTTATCCATGGACTGGGCATCGCTCAGTCCGCGATAAACCACAAAATTAAAAACCGCGCCGATAACAGCCAGCGCCACGAGAAGCGGAAGAAGGTAGATAATGACCCGGCCATCACCCACTTCGTAGTCGTACAGCATGGCCTGGATAATGTCGCCATGACGAAAAGCACCCTCGGGCAGAATGATGAGCATCAGTTTGAAAAGGGCAAAGACCCCCAGAAGGGTAAACGCGGAGACTTCCGCGAAGCCCGTGAAGTCTGTCAACCATTTGAGAAGCAGGGTTCCCACGGGCAAAAGTATGAAAAGGGCGTGCCAGACAGACATCCCAATCGAATTTAATCGGGCCATCACTACGAAGAACACGTAGTAAAAAAGGAGCGCCAATACCATCGCGCCGGCGAATACCTGCATCACGGACCACGTCATTGTTTGGTCCGGAGACTGCGAAAAAAATGGATGAAGCGCCAAGGCCACGCCGATAAGCACAAAGACAAATCGCGCCAGGAACGCCAGCCGGTTGATGTGGGTTGAGAAAAGGAAATCCATGAAAGGTCGGAACGGAACTCAAGGCCGAATGACGAAAAATAACAAGATATTCAACGAGGAAGAGTACTCAAGAGTGCTTGATCTGGTAGGCCTTGATTTTACGATGGAGGGTACGACGGCTGATGCCAAGCAACTTGGCAGACTCAGTCACATTTCCATCGGTCAGGCGCAGTGCCTGATGGATGAAGTTTTTCTCCATCGCTTCCAGATTTAAATGGGATGACGAGGAAGACGTCGTCTCTCCCGGCGTCAACCGCCCGGTGGCATCGTTCGATTTCCCCGTGATTCGTGGGGGCAGATCGCGCACGCCGAGGCGTTCACCGCGGCAGAGGGCGACCCCATGTTCGAGGGCGGCGCGCAATTCCCGGATATTGCCCGGCCAGTCGTAATGCTGCAGCGCTTCCAGGGCATCGGTGGAAAGACCGGTGATCTTTTTGCTGTTCTGTTTTGCGAATTCCTGGACGAAGGCGTTGATCAAAAGTGGAATGTCCTCGCGCCGTTCGCGCAGCGGAGGCAGATGGATGGGCACGACATCGAGACGATAAAAAAGGTCGTCGCGGAATTTTCCCTCGCGCACCAGCGCCTCGAGATTCTTATTGGTCGCGGCGACTACCCGCACATCCACCTTGATGCTCTGGTTACTGCCCACCCGCTGGACGGTCTGTTCACCCAAGGCGCGAAGAAGTTTCACTTGTGTGGCCGCGTCGATCTCGCCGATTTCATCCAAAAAGATTGTGCCGTGATTGGCTTCTTCAAAGCGCCCAGTGCGCCGCTCCGTGGCGCCGGTGAAGGAGCCCTTTTCATGCCCGAACAATTCGCTCTCGAGCAGTTGGGGGGATAGCGCGGCGCAGTGCACGGCCACGAACCGGGCCGATTTGCGGGGGCTGAGCATGTGCAGCGATTGCGCCACCAGTTCCTTGCCCGTGCCGCTTTCGCCCTGGATCAGGACGGTGGCCTTGGTCGGCGCGACTTGTCGGACCCGGTCATATATCTCCACCATGGCGGGGGAATTGCCGATCAGCTTTTCCAGGCCGAATTTCTTGTCGAGCTCCTCGCGCAAATGCCGGTTTTCCGTTTCGACCCGGCGCGAGTGCAGCGCCCGCGTCAGGACCACATCGAGTTTTTCCAAGTCGAGTGGCTTGGTGATGTAATCGTAAGCGCCCTTCTTCATCGCCTGCACGGCCACTTTTTCTGAACCGTATGCCGTCATCAGGATGCAGACCGGTGGCGGCGAGATCGACTGGGCGCGGACGAGCAAATCGAGGCCTTCTGTTCCCCCCATCAGGCGCATATCGGTCAGCAATACGTTGACTGGCTCCGTTTCCAGGACATTCATCGCCGTGGCCACATCGGAGGCGAGATAGATATCGAATTTACCCTCGAAGTAGCGCCGCAGACCGTCCCGCGTGTTCTTTTCATCGTCCACGACCAGGAGAGTCGGCAGATTATCGGACACCGGATTCATGAGACGTCCGCCTTTTTACCGCTGGACGATTCTGCTGAGGACGTTTCACCCCCCTGGCCAAGAAGCCGGACGCGTCGTTCTGCCAAAGGCAGGAGGATTCGCGCCGTCGTTCCCCGGCCAGGCTCGCTGAGCAGTTCGAGATTTCCTCCGTGTTCGTGCAGAATCCGCTGCACGATGAAGAGCCCGAGGCCCGTCCCGTTTTTTTTGCGGGTGAAATAAGGCTCCGTGATATGGGCCATGTCCTCCACCGAGATTCCCGTCCCGTTGTCCTCAAAGGAAATGATCAGGTGCGTATCCGAACGGGACGTGGCGACCCGCAGGATGCCGCCGTGGCTGAGGGCCTGCAGGGCATTCTTGATCAAATTATAAAAGGCCTGCTTGAGCTGATCCGCATTGGCCGGAATAAGGGGCAGCGCCTCGACGAGTTCCTCTTGCACAATCACGTCGCGATCATCTATTTCCGGTTGAAGAAAGGCGAGCGATTCGTGCACCACCGCATTGATGCTCACCATATTCCGGACGGCGTGGCTCGGACGGACTGCTCCCAGGAACTGATTGATAATCGTGTCCAGTCGACTCACTTCGCTGCGCGCGATTCGCACCGATTCCAGGAGTTCCTCGTCGGGGGAATCGGCGTTGCGTTTGCGTAAATCGCGTTCCAGGAGTTGGAGATGGATATTGAGCGAGTTGAGGGGATTGCCCAATTCATGCGCGACCCCAGCAGCCAGCAAAGTGACGGCATTCAGCTTCTCCGATTCGATGGCCTCGTGAGCTTGGGCGCGCCGCGCCGTCAAGTCGTGAAAAATCAGGGCGAATCCCATCAGCGAGGTGTCTTTGTCCTCCAGTGGAACGAGATAAAAATTTAGGTAACGGAGTTGCGGATAAAAAACCTCCAGGTCGCGATTCACCACGCGGCCTTCGGCCAGGATCTTGGGCCAGTCGAGTTCCTTCAGATATTGAGCGATGGACGTCCCGAGTGCCCGGGTCGGATCAATGCCGAGGAGCGCAGTCACGGCGTGATTGAGATAGCGAATCCGGCCTTGGGAATCGACCACGACGATGCCCTCCTGCAGCGTGTTGAAGATCGTCTCGAAAAATCCCTTCTCCTGGTTGAGCCGCTGCAGATAAGCCTGCAGGTCTTCCTGACCGACGCGGTCGATCCGGTTAAGCAGCTTGTCCAGGAAGGTGTTTTTCACCGCAGGGAAAGTTCCGTTAGAGCCAACGTTTGCGCCAGAGCCAAATGACTAATCCGACTGTGAAGACAACATTGACAACCACGGCCATTTCATAAGCATGCGGTATTTTGTACTCGGGCATGTCGAAATTCATCCCGTACCATGTCCCGATCAGCGTCGATGGTGTCGTGACGGCGGTGAGGAGGGTGAGGACCTTGATGATTTCATTTGTCTGGTAGGTCGCCTTGTTCAACAAAACATCGAGGGCGAGATAGAGTTGGTCGCTCAGCGCGGACGCGGTGGTATCGATGCGATTCAAGTTGCCGAGCAGGTCTCGAAAATAGGGCAGCAACACCGGTCGAATCAGCTTGAACTCGCCGCGTGCCATCCGGTTCATCACATCCCGCTGGGGGCGCACGATTTGCTGCAGGTCGGAGAGCTCCTTTTTGCGTTCGCGAAACTCCCGGATCACCGTCGGTTCCGCATGTTGCGAAAGGAACACACTGTCCTCCAACTTCTGTACCTCCGCGGTGAGATCATTGAGCATCGGTTGATAAGCATCCACCATGGTATCGAGAAGAAAATGGGCCAGCTTGTCCATGCCGCGCGCGACGGTCGTCGGATTTTTTTGAATGCGCTCGATGGCGCTCGACACCATGGACAAAGGTTCCGAGTGATGGGTAACGAGGAAGGATTTTCCGATAAAAAAATCGAGTTCTGTCGTGCGGAACTGTTCTTCCTTGTTGAAGGCCACCGCGTGCATGACCAGATAGAGATAGTCCTCGTAATCTTCAATTTTCGGATAGCGGCTGGTCGCCAGACAATCTTCAATTGCCAGGGGATGAAACGAGAAAACATCTTCCAGGATGGCTTTCGCTTCCTCGGGAGTGGGGGCAAACAGGTTGACCCAGATGAGCAGTCCCTTGTCGGCACGCACCAATCGCAGGGCGTCGCTGTCGAGATTGCTGGCAACTAGTTTTCCATCATTGAAGACAAAGGATTGGATCATAGGGTAAAGTAACGTAGGGAGTAACGCGGGGCAGACTCGGGAGCAAATCTTTTCGTCGTAAAAAGATATTTTTCCTTAACTTCGTGTGAGGCTAACAAGGGTGAAATTATGTTTTTATGCACTAAAGCATAATTAATGTGTAAAAAAGAACCTTGCATCGACATCAAAAATTGCTTTGATGCCTTTATAACAAGTATGTTGAAGCATTGTCTTTACATCGGTGTGGTGTCCCTCTGTCTTTCCGGGATGAGTCGGCCGACTCAAGCCGCCGACGCTGCGGAGGTGCAATCCGTCGCTCTTCCGGCTCCTACCACTTCTCCGACATCGTCGGTTACCGCTTCTCCAACCACTACCCTGCCCGCAGGTTCAACCGCGCCTGCGGATGTCAGTGAGAACAGGAAGTTTTATACGATCTCGTGTTCTTTGCGGGAGATTTATGACACCAATATCTTCACCGCCACCACGGGAAGGATAGCCAGCTTTGAAACGGAGGTTTCTCCCAGTATCCTTTTCGATTTCCCAATGGAAAACAGTGATTTTTCCATGCGCGAAACTTTTGATGCAACCTATTATTCGAATCGTCCGGGCAGTCAGTGGGATTTCGACGATGAAGTGGTTGCCCAGTTCCAGCACCAGTTCTCCGATCGCTTCAGCCTCAACATGGCTGAGCAGTTCCGGTATTACACCGAGCCGAGTTTGTTTCAGAACGTCGGCACCCTCTACTACAACGGGGCCTACATCTCCAACACATTCAACGGATCCTTCAATGCCCAGTGGACGCCTCTGGTCAGCACCGTTTTTAGCTACTCCAACACCGTTGTCGATTACATGCAGCAACAGACGGCAACCGGGAATAACAGCGTGGAAAACACCGGTAGCGCCACCCTCGGTTTCGCCATCCTTCCCAAGATCACGCTTACTTTTGGCGGCATCTTCGACGATATTTCTTATGGCCAGATTGATCGCGGCTATACCACTTACACCGGCACTGTCGGGGCGAACTGGCAGGCTCTTCCCTCGCTGAGCCTTAACGTCGCGGTAGGCGGTTCGCTCACCCAGACCGATTTGGGCACCTCCGAACCTACGCCTTATGCCTCTCTGGCCCTCAATTGGCAACTGGGTGCACGCAGTTCACTTAACTTTAACTATAGCCACGAAATCGTTCCCTCCGATGTCGTGCAATCCATGGGACAGATCGCTGATCGATTCGGCACCCTCTTTCACTACGATATTACGTCCAGCATCTCGGCCCATCTCGAGGGCACGTTCACCCACGGTATTTATACTCCATTCCTACTCTCGCCGAATACCATCTCAGGCTTCTCAGAAAATGATTTTGCTATTGATGCTGGCCTGACGTATCATATCAACAGTCATTTTGATGTTAATCTTGGTAATACCTACAGTGGTGTGGCTTCGGGCCTCAGTTTTCGCGATTATAACCGCGATCAAGTCTATCTGGGAGTTCGCGGGACATACTGACGCTGAGTTTCAAGAAGCATCGTTTCTTGAAGTAAAAGCCCCGTCATAACCTTTTCCTATGGCTGACAATACAAGTCAAACGCTTCATTTTAACGAATATTTCAAGGTCATCCGTAACCGCCTTTGGGTGATCTTTACGATCTTTGTTTTGACTGTCGCCAGCGGAGAATACATCACCGAATGGGTTCTTCAAAAGCAGTATACGGCTTCTTCGCAGATCCAAATCCGACCTGCGGGTGAACTGGCTGTCCCAAGCATAGACAGTTCCCAGATAGACAAGAGCTTCGATCCAACCGCATTTCAGGCGGAGTTCGAGGTTCTGCAATCTCCCGACGTCCTGCTTCCGATCATTAGCGATCTGCAGCTCGATCAAGTATGGGCCAAGCGACTTAAGATGCCGGTGGAGAAGATGAGTCCCCTGGATGCCTTGAACTACATGAAAGGCGTCCTGCACCTCGAGTTAAAGCGCGGAACCAACATTATCGAAATAACCGGAACGAGTGAAGTGGCCACCGAGGCCGCCGATATTGCCAACGCCTTGGCCGACCGGTACAAGACGATGCGCGATGTGCAGGAAGATCAGCGCCATAGTCGCGGTGCGGACACCCTGCGCGATCAAATCGACCAGCAACAAAAAGTGGTCGATGACAAGAAAGCGACCGTGGATAAGCTGCGGGACGCGGCTGGGAAAGCCGGGGTGGACATTACCGCGATGGGTTCTGCGGCCGGCGACCGGCTTGAGGCGGACCTCGATGAGCGCCAGAGGAACCTGTTGGAGGCCAAGGAGGACTTCAACGCACGCGAAGTACTTCTGGAAAAATCCAAGACCCTCTCAGATGACGATTTGATCAACATGCTTTCCGCAATGGGAAAATCGGAGCAAAATATTGCCACCTTACGTGCGGCAGTCTTCAGCACAGAGGGAGACATCGATAACTTGCTCAAAGACGGTTTCGAGGATAATCACCCTCGCGTCCTGGCGTTGCGGGCAGAAAACGACCGGAGACGCCAGCAGATCAAGGATCTGATCGTTGGCACCCGCAGCGCTCTGTCGGTTGATGTCGACATGGCTCAAGCGCGCGTGACTCTTCTCCAAAAAGAGGTGGATGACCTGAAGGTCACGACCCGTAACAACGTGACATCGCAACTCGAGCCCTACCGCCAGGCGCAACGGGATTTTGAAGAACAGCAGAGCCTCCTGGATGCCCTCACTGTCCGCCTCAAGGGGGTCATGGCCGACAAGCAACTTTTGGAGAGCCCGGTGAGGATCATCGCGCGCGCTTCTCCTCCGAACTTTCCGTCCAAGCCGAACAAAAATCTCAACCTGGCGATCAGTGTCATGACCGGACTTTTTGTGGGCATCGTTGTCGCTTTTCTGATCGAATACCTGGATACGAGCGTCAAGACCATGGCTGACGCCGAATCGCTTCTCGGCTTGCCGGTGTTGACCGTCATCCCCAACAAGGGCGGCCCCATGCCTCTCACCCAGGATTCGGCGCGACTGCCTCACGCCGAGGGTTATCGCATCTTGCGCGCCAAGCTCGACCTGAAAGTGCAAAACGGGATCGGGCCATCGCTTTCCATGCTCAGCGGGGGCCCCGGCGAGGGGAAATCCACCACGATTTACAACCTCGCCGTCGTCTGTGCCCAAGCGGGGCAATCCGTTATTCTTGTCGACTGCGATCTTCGCCGCCCCACTCTGCACGAGTTGGTCAAGCTTCCCAATGATCGCGGACTTTCCAATTATCTTCAGGGTCAGGGTGACGCCGTGGAATACATTCAACAGACCGCCATTCCCAAGCTTCACCTTCTCTCTTCAGGAGATTTGCCGTTGTCCGAAATCGGTGTCCTGGCTGGCGACAAAATCCGGATGATGCTGGAGGACCTCAAGCAACGTTACGACCTGGTACTGGTCGACTCGCCGCCCGTGCTCGGCATCAGCGACGGATCCATCATCGCCCGAGAAGTCGACTACGTCATCCTCGTCATTCAGCACCGCCGTTATCCCCGCGAAATCTCATTGCGCGCCAAGCGTGCCATTGAGGAAGTGCACGGAAATTGTGTCGGCATGGTCTTGAACTGCGTGTCGGTCAAGAGCGATGATTCTTACTATTACTACAGCAGTTACG
>Ga0206872_10031_pt1 | contig 44185 bp, 34 predicted proteins | sample Alteio_BWOrgCont_34_FD_152906 | JGI IMG/M metagenome (GOLD analysis project Ga0206872, IMG submission 152906) | Enriched cells from forest soil in Barre Woods Harvard Forest LTER site, Petersham, Massachusetts, United States -... | ecosystem: Environmental > Terrestrial > Soil > Temperate forest >... | reverse complement strand
CGACGGGCTGAGGCTTGGGCGATTTTACCGGGGAAATGTCCTGTGGCATGGGGAATAATTCAAAGAGCCGTCGTTGCAAACCGGGAGGCGGATTACTTCTGTCCCGGGTCCGACGGATTCTGATCGAGCTTTAACAAGTCGCTGAGTTGCTTTTTGCGCTCGGTACTAGCTTTTTCGTATGCCGCCCGGTGGTCCGGAGTCAATTGCTCCGCAATTTTATCATGATAATCGCCATAAGTAGAGATGATATCGATGCCAAACTGGTGCCGGATATGGGACATCTTCTGGGCCATCTCCTTGACCGTGGGTTGAATCCGGGCGATTTCATCCGAAGTCAGGTGATATTCATCGACGTATTTTTGATTGATCCGGGCAACCATGACGCTGTCCGAATCGTTCGTCTTGGTCATGAACTTCGTCAACTCGGTATCAGTGGTGCAATCCCAGGCAACGAGACCGCCCACGACGGCCCCAATGAGGAAGACAGCGGCGAATTCACCGGCAATTTTACGGGATAGTTGCATGGTCAGATTGTTCCCGGTCAGGAGATCGGAACATCGTCCGCCTGGATGAGGCTCTGTACCGCCGGATCAAAATCAAAGCGATTTTGCAGCTGTACCCCCACGCTGACGCCTCCCACCGTAATTAGTATGGCAATGGAGGCGAACAATGCGCGCAGGCCAATTCGTTCCAAGAGGTCGCGATCTCTTTTTTCGGCCTTAAGCCGGGCCAGCGTGCTGGTCAGGAATCCAAAGGGAAGCTCGGCATCGCCCGCAAAGGTCGGCTTGCTGCGTTCCAGCAAAGACTGCCATTTTTGGTCTTCTTGAGGACTATTTTCCATGTTCATTTCCGTTGCTCCAAGTTTTGTATCATTTTGCGAAGTTGAGCGCGAACTCGAAAGAGCCGCATTTTGATCTTTGAGATACCCCAACCGGTGCTCTGGGATATCTCCTCAAGGGACCGGCCTTCCAAGTCGACCAGCAAAATGAGACTGCGGTCGCTTGGCGACAGAGTGGAAAGGAGCTTGTCGACCAAATCGCGGGCGTGAATGGCCTCCGTGGCGTCCGGCGTGGTGCTTCCGAGCCATGCGGCGTCAAATTCCGTCGATTCTTCCGGGGTAAGGTCGGTCCAGCGGACTTCTGGGCGGATTTTCTGGGCCCGCAGGCGATCCAGGCAGGTCGTCAGGGCAAGGCGCGAGACCCAATGGCTCATCGGGGCGTCGCCCTTGTACTGATGAAGTCGGGAGAACGTCTTCATCAAAATCTCCTGGATGACATCGTCCTCGTGGTCACGACGGGGCAGGTGCGTGCGGACAATTCTCGAAATAACGGGATGCAGGTGGCGAATAAGCTCCTCAGCGGCGCTTTCGTCTCCCTGCTTCCAGCGCTGTAGACAATCAGCGACATCAATAGGCGAATCCATTCAGTCTCTACCTTAGCCGTCGATGGAATCGTGCAAGGATGGATTTGCGTTTTCACTGGAGATTAACTTATGTATTGGAACGGCCACCATGCTTGGAAGTAAACCCTGATAATGGTACACGCTCCTTCCATACCAGACGGCTTGGGGAGGTAAAGGGTCACGCATTTCCTTTGGAATCTTCATCGCCCGGATGGGTGGATTGACATCCTAAAGGTCCGGCATGTTGGCTTTTCAGGACAAGTTGCATATTGAAAGTCAGACTTTAAGATACTTTTCGTGGCTTCTCCCTTCATTTCCCTTAACTCCTGGAACCAGCCGGGGACCATTCTGCAGGCGGTGGAGCCGGAGGAGATTGTTGAGGGGGGACCGGAGGACTGGGGCAAGCTGCGGGAAGTGTTGGCACGGAGGCGCAAAACAGGACGCGACTCCATTCATCCACAGAGCGCGGCGGTGGGATATATCACTTACGAAGGGATGTTTCGCTTTGCGTGGTTTCCGAAGATATCGGTGCTGGCGGAGAATGGCTTTAGCGATCTCTGGACGGAGCGGTGCCGACAAGAAGAAAGCGCAGTTGCGGTCTCAGATAATCGAGTAAGCGCATGGCAATCGAACCAGACACGCGCGGAATTTGAAGCGCGGGTGGCGCAGGCGCAAGAGTACATCGCGGCGGGTGATATTTATCAGGCGAATTTGGCGCAGAAATTCAACACGCGGTTTACGGGGAATCCTTACCGGCTTTTCGAGCATCTTTTGGCGCGAAGTCCGGCGCCGGGCGGGGCGTTTGTCGATTTTGGCGATACGCGCATTTTATCCGCTTCGCCGGAGCTTTTTCTGCGCATTCGCGGGCGGCACATCACGACGCGTCCAATCAAGGGGACGCGTCCGCGCAGCCGCGATCCCGTCCTGGATGAGCAACTTGCCTTCGAGTTGCAGACCGATCCGAAGGAACTCGCCGAGTTGGCGATGATCACGGATTTGGAGCGCAACGATCTTGGCCGAATTTGCGAGTACGGAAGTGTCACCGTCACTCAACTGATGCAGTTGGAGCGGTACGCGCAGGTCTTTCATCTCGTTTCCACGATCGAGGGGATATTGCGACCTGAAATCGATGCGCTGGATGCGGTGCGGGCCTGTATTCCGGGCGGTTCCATCAGCGGCGCGCCAAAAAAGCGGGCCTGTGAAATCATCAAGGAGTTGGAGCCGTGTTCTCGCGGAATTTACACGGGGCTCATCGGTTATTTTGATGATAACGGCGATGCGGCGTTCAGCATTGCGATTCGCACCATGGTGCTGGAAGGCGAGAATCTGCATTTCTCGGTCGGCAGCGGAATTACGGCGGGTTCCGTGCCCTCGCGTGAGTACGAAGAGACGCTCCATAAGGCCGCAGGAATGGAGATGGCGGTGGAGGCGTATCAAGCCCAATTCGCCGAATCGTGTCCACAGCATCATTCGTCATCCTGAGCCTGTCGAAGGATCAGTTTAGTCTGGTGTGGCTGCAAATTGGGCAATTGAGTTGCGCGGACAATTGCGTTCCCAAATGGAGTTTGGGAACGAGGGGGGCAGCGGAGGGTGCTGGCGACCTCCTGTTCGCTTCGCGAACCCGGACAACGAGTTGTCCGGGCCACCCGATGCTGACCGTCGCACGGAGTGCGACGGCTACCTCGGAAGGAAGGCATCCGCCGCTAGGGACAGCGGCGGCTACCACTGAGGTTAGCCGTTCTTGAGAAGATTCAACAGATACGGCGCGGGCTGGTAGTGCGCGAGCACGACTTCGGTTTTGTTATCGCGGCGCATGCGGACTTCGGTGACTTCGATTTCCGGCGTTTTGGCGGGAGAGAAAAGGATGTCGTCGTGGGTGGCGTTCTTTGCGTCCTTGAAAAGCTTGGGGACGAGATGACCGCCGAGATGATCGCTGCGGCCGGTGGCGACGTGCATGGTGCCGAGCACTTTTTCGTCCTGGATATCGCGACCCGAGACGGGCAGGTCCTGCGTGCCGAAACCGAGTTCGCCAATTTCGCCGGTGACCGGATCGCTGATCAGCTTGGCGTTGTGGGCGTTCACGAGATCGATGTCGCCGCGAAGGATGGTCGCCTTTTGGATGCGCCCCCCGCTGACGTCCATCAAGGCGATCGTGCCGTCCTCGTAACGCATCGGGAACTGGCCCTCGGCACCTTCGGGCACATAATAGACTTCGCCCGCGGGAAGATTGGCGACATCGGGTTCCGTCCCTCGACAAAGGCCGTGGCTTTTTTGCGCTTCCTGCTTGTTACAGATGAGCTTGAGCGTGTAGGTCTTTTCCTCGACCTTGAAATCGACTTCAAACCAATCGGCTTTGGTCAGGCCGAGACGCAATTTCTCGGCGACCTTGCTCACCTCGTTGTAATCAACGGCAAGTCCGCTGCTCAAAATGATGTCATTGAGGCCGTGCAGGGTCGCGCCGCGAAATCCGTACTGCTTCGCAAACGCGGTGAGCGGTGCGGTGGCCGAAAAGGTCGAGATACAAAGGATGAGGTCGTAGTTCGGATAGACATCCTTTTCGAGGCTGACTTTTTTACCCTCGGGCGTGATGGCGAGATCGGGCAGGTCGAGATTGCTGCCGCCGGTGATCTGGTAGGCGAAGAAATCGACGCTGCTGAACTTCAATTCCTTGAGGCCGCCTTTTTGCAGGCCCTGATAAAAAGCGTCGTAGGCGTGGCGCTGAATGGTCAGCGCGGGGTCCTTCAGGAAGTCGAAATTCTGCACTTCCATCGGATCTTCCAGATCGATCAGGATCGCGACCCGTTCGCCGCCTTTCGGTTCGAACACGGTTTTCAAAAGACGGGTCAGGCTGAAGGGAGGGAAATGTCTGGCGGGGGCGTGCATGAGGAGCTCCAGGATGAGGGTTAAACGGAAATCTGAATATAGGGTGCCTTCGATCCGAAGAAATGCAACTGGCGTAGTTGCCTTTTAATTGAATGAATTTTTTGGATCGTTTATTCCGGTTTCTTTGCAGCGGCGGTCTATGACCGCCGACGATGAAGCGAATACGTATTGCCTATATGGTCGGCGGTCATAGACCACCGCTACAAGGGGACGCATGAGTTTGTCTTTCTACGCTGCATGAGGTAATCTTGCCCATGGATCAAGCGCCCGTTAAAACTCCCATTGCGAAATCTGCGACTGCCCTGGCCGATTGCCAGAGCCAGCCTGACTCGCGTCAACTGCGCATCGACAAGGTCGGCGTGAAGGGGTTGTTGCACCCCATCGAGGTACGAGACAAGCATCACGAAACGCAGGACACCGTGGCACGGATCAGTCTCCTCGTCGATTTGCCGAAGGATTTCAAGGGCACCCACATGAGCCGTTTCGTCGAGGTGCTCAACGCGCATGGGCGGCTGGTGCATGTCGAGAATTTGCCGACCATGCTGCACGAACTTCAGCGCAAACTGCACGCGCAGGTCGCGCACATCGAGATGGATTTTCCCTATTTCATGGAGAAGGAAGCGCCGGTGACGAAGGCGAAGGGGCTGGTCGATTATCAGGTACGATTTGATGCCGCCGCCCACGGCAAGGACGTGACGTTTACGGTGACGGTGACGATTCCCGTCACGACGCTGTGCCCGTGCTCAAAGGCGATCAGCGCTTACGGCGCGCACAATCAACGCGGCTACGTCACGCTGGCGATTCGTTCCGTCAAGGCGATCTGGATCGAGGACATGATCGCGCTGGTGGAGGAATCGGCCAGCAGTGAAATCTATTCCCTGCTCAAGCGGCCTGATGAAAAATTCGTGACGGAACGCGCCTACGATAACCCTGTATTCGTGGAGGACCTCGTTCGCAATGTCGCGCTGCGTTGCAATCGGCATCCTGATATTACCTGGTACAAAGTCGAAGCGGAAAACATGGAGAGCATCCATAATCACTCCGCCTACGCCTGCATTGAGAAGCCGCCGCTGACTTGATCAAAGGCTAACGCCAGCGTGCTGACGTCTCTTAAGTTCCGAAATATAGCTTCGGATAGCGACGGCTACCGAAGGCATTAGGATAACGGACTTTAAAAGAGGTCTAACCCGCCTTCAAAATCTTGTCGATTTCGCTCAATTCTTCCGGGGAGAACGTGAGGTGCTCCAGCACTTTGACGTTGGTATCGAGTTGCGCGGTGGAACTGGCGCCGATCAGCGCGGAGGTCACTGCCGGTAGTCGCAAGACCCAGGCCAGCGCCATCTCGGCCAGCGGCTGCTTCCGTTTTTCGGCGATGGCATTGAGAGCGCGAACCTTCGGCAGATTTCTTTCCACATCGGGCGCTTTCAAAAAGCCACCACGTCCGGCGCGTGAATCCTTCGGAATCTCTTTCAGATAGCGGTCGGTCAATTGTCCCTGCGCGAGCGGCGAGAAGGGAATGCAGCCGATGCCTTCCTCTTCCAGCACCTTCGTCAGGCCATCTTCGATCCAGCGGTTGAGCATGTTGTAAACCGGCTGATGGATCAGGCAGGGAGTGCCGAGTTTCCTCAGGATGGCCGCCGCCTTCCGAGTATCCTCCGGCGAATAATTGGAGATTCCGGCATAGAGCGCCTTGCCCTGCCGCACGGCGTGATCGAGCGCGCCCATCGTTTCCTCCAGTGGCGTATTGGGATCGGGCCGGTGATGATAGAAAATGTCGACGTAATCGAGGCCCATCCGCTTCAGGCTTTGGTCGAGGCTCGCCAGGAGATATTTGCGAGAGCCCCATTCACCGTAGGGGCCGGGATACATCCAATACCCGGCCTTGGTGGAGATGATCATTTCATCCCGATGAGCGGCGAGATCCTCGCGAAGAATGCGACCGAAATTGAGTTCCGCCGAGCCGGGTGGGGGGCCGTAATTGTTGGCCAGATCGAAGTGGGTAATACCGAGATCGAACGCATGCTTGACCAGTCCCCGCATGGTTTGCAGCGAATCGACGTCACCAAAGTTGTGCCAGAGGCCCAGCGAAATCCGAGGCAGCAAGACGCCGCTTTTACCGCATCGCTGGTACTTCATTTTCTCATAACGGGACGAGTTAGGCTGATGGCTCATATGAATGAAGCCTGATGAACGCCGGGGGGAAGGTCAATGCCATTCGGGGATACCATGGCGAGCCTATTCTTAAATCGTGGGCGTCACGGAACTGATCCTTCGTCAGGCTCTGGATGACGGAACACTTTCCGGATCCATTCCGTTAATTGGGTAAAAATTCAGCCTTCCCTCAAAACTTCGCGACCGCTTCGATCTCCGCCAGTTCCGTCGTGGGACTGACCACCGCGATATTAAGCCGCTCGTCGTGGACGAGCAACGCTGCCGCTGCGCGGACTTCCTCCGGCGTAACCGCTTCGATTTGTCGGATGAGCTTGTCGGGATTGATAACGCGATTATGACCGAGCAATCCTTCGCCAAGCCACATCATCTGGTTGTCGGTGCTCTCGAGGCTAAGGTGGATTTGTCCAAAGGTATATTCCTTGGCGCGGCGCAGTTCCCGCAAACTTGGCGCACGCCGGGCGAGTTGCGCCATGGTCTGGAGCGTCAGCTTGATTGCCTGTGTCGCCTTCGAGTTTTCCACGCCCGCATTGATGAAGAAGCTGCCCGTCTCCTGGTAATAATTCACGCTCGTGCCGATCGAATAGGCCAAGCCGTGCTTTTCGCGCACATTCTGGAAGAGCCGCGAACTCATGTTCTCGCCCAGAATCACGCTCATGAGCCGGAAAGCCGACCGCCGTGGATCGTGCCGCGAGACGCCGCGCAGACCGATCACAAACTGCGTCTGTTCCAACGGCTTGCGGATAACTTGGAAGCGCGCCTTGGTCTGCCGACGCGAGACCGGGGTAAACATCGCCTGGTTTCCCACCGGAAATTGGCGTAGCAAGGGTCGCAGCAATTCCTTCACCTCGGCCAGGTCAGTTTTGCCCGCCACTGTGATCCGAAGATTGCCGGAATGATAAAATTTGTGGCGATAATTAAGCAGATCGCGCCGTTTCATGCGCCGAATGTTCTCGCTCGTTCCGGCCAGCGGTCGTCCCAGCGCGTTATTGGGCCAGAGCAGCGAGGTGGCCATGTCCTGCGCCAATTGCGCGGGCTGGTCCTCGTACATCCGGATTTCCTCCTCGATCACACCGCGCTCACGCTCGATTTCGGCGGCAGGAAACGAGGACCGCAGAAGCATGTCGGTCAGCACATCGACCACTTTCGGCAGATGCGTCGCGCTGGCCCGAGCGTAGTAACAGGTCATTTCCTCGCCCGTAAAGGCATTGAGGTAACCGCCCACGCCTTCCACCGCTTCGGAAATTTCACGGGCAGTGCGCTTGGTCGTTCCCTTGAACATCATGTGCTCCAGGAAATGGAAGATGCCGTTGAGGCGCTTAGATTCGTGCCGACCGCCGACTCCCAGCCAGAAACCAACCGAGACGCTCTCGACATGAGGCATCTGCGCCACAGCAAGCTGGGCTCCCTGTTCGAGTCGTTCTTGGGTGAAAATCATGCCTAAGTTTCGGTTGACGGCCCGAAAGTGTCAACCCGCTGACCATGATTATAATTTAATTCATTTCAGGCGGCTATACCAAGAGGCTGAATCACGCGTTAGATATTGCAATAGAAAGAGATAGGTAACGCCTTTAATTCGTAACACTCTACTCCGCATTGAAAATTGGTTTAAGAGTTGCTCAAGTCGTCGCCTCAATCAAAAGTTAATAATTCTATCATTACTATACTCTTTTAATATCATAAATGATTACTTATACGTTCTTTTGACTCCTTTCCTAAAATCAATACTTGGGATAATTCCGTTTTCCTATATGCGGTCAAAATCCACTTTCATACAAAGCAGCGTCGACTTATTCGATCTCTTGGCTCATTTTTGGAGTTAGATGGCTCTAAACGCACGTTGCTTCTTTTTGGGATTGGTCGCTTCCCTGGCACTCGTCCTGGCCGGTTGCTCCCGGCATCAGGAAGCTGCCGCTCAGCCCCCTCAAACGACCACGAGTAGCGATCAGCAACCGGTCACGGGCGACTGGGTCGTGCAGCAAATTTCCGGTGATCCCGGCACCCTGAACCTGATCACATGCGATGACGCCACCGGCCAGGAGATTGGCTATCCGAATATCTTTGAGAGCCTGTTGTTTCTGGACAACTACACCCTCAAGTTGAGGCCGTTGTTGGCCGAGTCCTCCGAGATTTCCCCCGATCAACTGACCTATACGTTCCATCTCCGGCATGATGTGAAATGGCAGGACGGCGAGCCATTCACCGCTGCCGATGTGAAGTACTCCTACGACAAGGTGCAGGATCCCAAAGTCGATGCCTCCGATCTGCGGTCCTACTTTACGACGATCAAATCGTGCGAAGTTCTCGATCCTTACACCATCCGCTTCAATGCCACGCAACGCTACTTTAAAACGCTCGAGTCCCTCGGCACGTTGCCGATCCTACCCAAGCACATTCTCGAAAAGGGCGAGCCCGATTTCAACAAGCATCCCTTTGGCCGCCATCCTGTAGGCACGGGGCCCTATAAATTCGTCCGATGGGACACGGGTTCGCAGATCGTGTTGGAACGGGACGATAATTATTGGGGCGGTCCGGGACATTATCCCAAGCGTCTGGTTTATCAGATCATCACGGAGCCCTATGTCGCCGCGCAGCTCCTGAAGAAGGGAGAGATCGATGTGGTCAATGGTATGTCCCCGATTCAATGGGAGCGGGAATTGGCCCACACCCGTTCCGTCAGTCGACTCAACGAGATCGTTTATCCCTACCCGGCCTACTCTTATCTTGGTTTCAATCTGCGGAATCCGATTTTTGCCGACGTCCGGGTGCGTCACGCCATTGATCTTCTTATTCCCCGCGACGAAATCCTGTCCCAAATTTATCTCAATAAATACGGCAGCAAAACGTCGGGTTACGATCCACCATCATCGCCCAACTACAATCACGACGTCCCGCCCACGCCATACGATCCCGCGCTCGCCCTTCAACTGCTTACGGAGGCAGGCTGGAAAAATGACCATGGCGACAATTTTCTCTACCGGAACGGCCAGCGGCTAAGTTTCAGCCTGCTTTACCGGACCGGCAGTTCCGACGGGGAGAAGGCGGTCGAGCTTATCCAGGAATCGTTGAAGAAAGCCGGTATCGATCTCCAACTTACCCGCACGGAATTCACGCAAATGTATGCCCGACTCGACGACTGGAAATTCGACGCGGTGATGGGCGCATGGGCGCTCGACGTCAACAGCGACCCGGCGCAACTCTGGTCCGGTTCCGACGCCAGCGTGAAGAAAAGTTCCAATTTCATTGGCTACAACAGTCCCGAGGCCGACAAGCTCATTGCCGAAGGCAAGCTGGAATACGATCCTGCCAAACGGGCCCTCATTTACCAGAAGCTGCAGAAAGTCATCCACGACGACTATCCCGTCTGCTTTCTCTTCAATCCCCACCTCATTCTCCTGGTCTCGAATCGCTTTCAAAACGTGAAGGTTTTCACGCCCCGCCCGTGCTTCGATATCACCACCTGGTGGGTACCCCGCGACGAGCAGAAATACAAAGATTAGCCGCGAAGGAACGCAAAGAGCACAAAGAATATTGATACATGTGAGAGTTTTGCAGAGATCTCCACAGGAGCGATCGACCGAGTATTATCTCGTTCCCAATCCTTTGTGCTCTCTGCGTTCTTTGTGGCAATTCCCTGCCTTTAAACCGGAGCCAACGCCGCATCCCAATCTTTCCAGACCGGTTCCAGACCCAATTCCCTAAGCCGCGCTGACACTTCGGCAGGTGAACGCTCGTCGGCAATGGCGAATTGTTCCGTCGCGCTGAGATGTTCTCCTTCTGAAGCGATTACCGGCAGGGCCTTGCCGCGCTGCGTCGTATGAATTGATTCCTCCCCCGCGCCCGTGTAGCCGCCCGGCTCGGTATGCGATCCGGCGCTCATCATGGTAACGCCGAGTCGCACCAAGCGATCACGCAACGCGGCCGATTCCCGCGTCGAAAGCACAATGCCCACCTGCGGAAAACAGTGCCGCATGGCCAAGATGACCTGCACCAACGCGCGATCATTGAATTCAAATCGGGGTTCGAATTGCCCCGCCGCTGGACGCAACCGTGGCAACGAAACCGTGATCGACGACTTCCAGCAATGGCGCAGCAGATAATCGACATGCGCGGCGAGATTCAACGCCTCCTGCTCCCACGGTGCCAGCCCAAAAAGCGCTCCAAGGCCCAGACGACGAAAGCCCGCCGCATAAGCGCGCTCGGGACAATCGAGCCGCCAGTCGAAATCCTTCTTCGGCCCGGCAGTGTGAAGCTCCGCGTAAGCAACGCGATCATATGTCTCCTGATAAACGACAAGTCCTTCCGCCCCCGCGCGCACGCTCGGCACGTAATCGACCGTCTCCATCGGCCCCACTTCCAGCGAAAGCGCCGGAATGAATTTCGCCAGCCGCTCGACACATTGCGCGAGATAATCGGTCGAGACAAACTTCGGATGCTCACCCGCAACGAGAAGCACGTTGCGAAAACCTTGCTCCCAAAGATGCCTCGCCTCGGTCTCGACTTGGTCCACCGTCAACGTCACCCGCAGGATCGGATTGTCGCGCGAGAAGCCGCAATATTTGCAGATGTTGACGCATTCATTGGAAAGATAGAGCGGCGCAAAAAGCCGCATCGTCCGGCCAAAATTCTGGCGCGTCAGCTTCTCCGCCTCACCAGCCATCGACTCCAATTCGGCATTGTCCTTTGTCTGTAACAGCGAGGCAAAACGGCGCAGCACGCGGCTATTCAGCAAAGCCGGATCGCGAAAGGTTTCTGAAAAGGACATGTCCTAGTATAGACGAATCACCGCGCGGGACAAGGTTACCCGGTGCCATTCACTTTGACTGCAAGCCGGTCGAGCAGGTATCTGCGAAAAGATTTCTGGAATGTGTTGGCCAGGGTATCGCCCGGCGTGACGAGCACGCCCCATCCTCCGCGGCTCGGGTTGATCGGCACTTCACGCGGCATCTGGTTTTCACACATGATCCGGTCTTCATCGAGTACCTTGATGGCGAATTGCAATTGGTCCTGGGGAGGCGGCCCGTTGAATCCGGGCGAAACCGCCAGGGCCCAGAAGCAGGTGCAATCGGTACCTGTGTTCGGCGACGGAATATGGACAAGCACCCGCTCATCCCCGTCGGCAAAGGTCTGGCGAATGGTGGTGAAGTTGGGCAGAAAACAGCGTTGACGGCGGTGATGGGCGCTCATCAATTTGCCCGGTTGTTCGTGAGGGCTTTCCAGCGCGGGGAAGGGAGCGTCCATCTGAAAACCGTCCGCGTGAAGGGAGATATCCATGTCCGGGACAGTGGGGCTGGCGGCCTGACCAAGCGTCGTGGAATGGGCGAAGGCGAAGTGGGTCATATCGAGATAATTTTCGATCTCGCGCCGAAAGCCCGCCTTGAACGATGTCGGAGGCCCCACCAGATACGTCCACGCCGGGTCCTCGAATTCAGGGACGTCAGGCAACCGCACCGATGGATCGGGTTCCATCTGCACCCAGATCATGCCGTACCGCTCCTGAATCGGAAAATGGCGCAGGTGGGAAAGCCGAAGCTTGTCCTTTGGCGGATCGATCAGCGAGGGAATATTGGTGCATTCCCCGGTCACGTTAAACCGCCAGCCGTGATAAGGGCACTGCAGTTCCTCCCCGCAGAGATGACCCCGGCTCAGGCGCGCGCCCTTGTGCGGGCAACTGTCCTCGGCGGCCATGAGACCGGAAGGAAATCGCGCCACCACAATATCGATATCAAAAAGCCGGTAGGAAATGATTTTTCCCGGTGGCAATTCCGCGCTGTTCGCCACAGGTTGCCAGGTGCCCTTCATGACCTGAAAGGGAACCTCCTCGGTCAACTCGATTTCTGCGTGACTTCGCATGGGACTCCTTACTGTCCGCCGCCGGGCATCCCCATTCCACTCGGCATGTTCATCACCTGATATCCGGCGGGCGGCTCAAACAGCGCCGCATCCTGTGGACCTGCCTTGTAATTCTTCCAGACGATGGTGAATGAACCGTCATCAGATGTCATCTTGACCGGCGCCTTGGTCGCGTCCTTGACCCACCAGAAGAACACCTTGTTGTCCTTGCTGGTCATCTTGTACTTCGTGCAAGCCGCGCCGTCCACCATGTCGGGCCCGACCAATTCAAACTTGCCGTCATCTCCCGAAGTCGAAGGCATCTTGGCTTTCATCTTTTCGGGATCAAGCGGCATTTCCATCACCATCTTTTGGGCCGGCATCACCGAATACATTTTCTTCTCGTCCGGACGAATGATCGAAACGACGTTCATTCCGTGCGTGTTCATTTCATTCCGCATCTTGCCATTATCCATGTAGGCCTTGACGGTAACGCTGGTGCCGTCCTTCGTCGTGATGACCTCATCGGCGCTATATTGCTTGTCTGGTGTAAAGGGAGGGGCCTGCGCCAGCAGCAATCTGGGAGAAAACAAACAACAACCGGCCACAACGAGGAGGAAAAGGCGCGATGGGTTCATGCCCTATCCTTGCCCGACTAAATCATTCCGGCAAGCGCACTTTCCGGGATGCGAATATCGTTTTGTGCCGGATGAGGCTTCGTCTATCCTCGCCGCATGAGTGATGAAACGCCCGCCTTTCCGAGCGCTCCATCTTCATCTTCAAGACAGCCAGCAACACCCAATTTGCTCTCCGGCATCAACTGGGCCGCCCCGGAAATCTTGTGCGTGCTAGCCACATTCGTTTTCATGCTTCTGGGCCGCTTCGGGACTTCCCTCGGCTTTCCTGCCGGACTCGCGCCGTGGCTCTTTCTCATCGCTTATCTGACGGGCGGCACGCGCGGGACAATCAAGGGCATTCGTTCCCTTCTTGGTGGAACGGTGGATGTCGATCTGCTCATGGTACTCGCCGCGCTCGGGGCGGCCTACGTCAATCACGCGTTCGAGGGTGCTATGCTCCTCTTCCTTTTTTCGCTCTCGAATACGTTGCAGGAACTGGCGATGGAACGCAGCCGTTCCGCCATTTCCGCGTTGATGAAACTGCGACCCGAAACCGCGCTGTGCAAGCGGGGGACCGAAACGAGGCTGGTCAAAATCGACGAGCTTGTCGTCGGCGACATTGTCCTGATTCGCCCCGGCGAAAGCATCCCGATCGACGGCGTGGTGATCGAGGGCATGAGCCACGTCAACCAATCCTCCATCACCGGCGAATCATTGCCGATTGAGAAAAAGCCGGGCGATCCGCTCTTCGCGGGCACGCTCAACGAACAAGGCGGTCTCGAGATGCGCGCCACCAAACCCGCCATCGAATCGACCCTGGCCAAGTTGATCGAGTTGGTCGAAAAGGCCCAGAGCCAAAAGGCCTCAACTCAACGCTTCCTCGAAAAAGCGGAGCAATGGTACGCGCTCGGCGTCATCCTATTCACCGTCTCACTCATCGTCGTGCCGATTTATCTCTTTCACGAGCCGTTCCAATCGACCTTTTACCGCGCCATGACCGTGATGGTCGTCGCGTCGCCCTGCGCATTGGTCATCAGCACACCCGCCTCGATTCTTTCCGCCATCGCGGCGGCGGCGCGGCGCGGCGTTCTCTTCAAGGGCGGCGTCTATCTCGAAAAAGCGGCGGCCATCGAAATCGTCGCTTTCGACAAGACCGGCACGTTGACCGAAGGCCGTCCCGTCGTCACCGATCTTCAAGTCATCGTGCGTCCGGAGCAATCCCCATCCGATATCGGCTGCTCAAAAGAGGAACTGCTCTGGCTCGCCGCCGCAGTTGAGGGCCGCAGCGAACATCCGGTGGCGCGCGCCATCGTCGCCGAGGCCAAGCGCCGCTTCATGCCGATCGAGCGCGTCACCAAATTTCAGTCGGTGGCCGGACACGGCGTAAGCGCCGATGTCGTGGGACGCCGCATCGCCGTGGGCAATCTCAAGTATTTCGACGGCTACGAGTCACCGGAACGGACCGCGCTCGAAGAGCAGATGAATCTCCTCCACGACGCGGGCAAGACCGGCATGCTCGTCGGCGAAATTATTGGCGATGAAAAAGCGCCGACCGTCCGCTATCTCGGCTTCATCGCCGTGGCTGACAAAGTGCGCGCCGAAGCGCCGCTGATCATCGCTCGCTTGCGCGAACTCGGCGTGAAGCGAATCGCGATGCTCACCGGCGACGGCAAGCGCGTCGCCGCCGCCGTCGGCAAAGCGTGCGGAGTCGATGATGTTTACGCTGATCTTCTGCCGCAGGACAAAGTGCGCGCGATTCAAAAGCTCAAGGAACTCGGCAAGACCGCCATGGTCGGCGACGGCGTCAACGACGCACCCGCGCTCGCCACCGCCGATGTGGGCATCGCCATGGGTGCCGCCGGGACCGATGTGGCCATGGAAACCGCCGATATCGTCCTCATGAGCGACGCGCTCGAAGGCATCCCCTTCACGCTCGCGATCAGTCGCCGCACCCGCACCGTCGTCTATCAGAACCTGACCTTCGCCCTCGCCGTCATCGTCGTCCTCATCATCTCCGCGCTCGGCTTCAATCTGCCCCTCCCCCTCGGCGTCGTCGGGCATGAAGGCAGCACCGTTCTTGTTTGCCTTAATGGACTGAGGTTGCTCGGGTTCCGAAACTGAATTTTGACGGAATTAACGAATGGAAGAAGGGGGAAGAAAAATCCGTATATCCTGGTTTTTCTCTGTCCCCCAAAAATTCCGTTAATTCCGTCAAAAATTCTTCCTCAAAACCATTGACGCATCTCGATACGTAGATGTAATGGGCGCATGTCCTATCGCGCCCTGTGGCAGACCCTGCACGATCCCACCCGCCTGCGCATCCTCGCGCTGTTGGAGGAGGAGGAGCTTTCCGTCGCGGAATTGCAGGAAATCCTGCATCTCGGCCAGTCGCGCATCTCGACTCATCTGGCCCATCTCCGCCGCGTCGGCCTCGTCCAGCCGCGCCGTGAGGGCAAACGCACTTATTACTCGCTGGTCAAAAAACTGACGAAGGAAAACCGCCAGATCCTCGACTCGGCGCTGCTGACTCTTTCCGAAGTGCCCGGGGCCAAGGCCGATTCCTCCGGCCTCAAGCTCGTCCTCGATAAGCGCCGCATCGCCGCGCGCGAATACTTCAACCGCGTCGCCGGCCGCCTCGGCAAAAGCTTCTGCCCCGGTCGCACCTGGACCGAGATCGGGCCGCTCCTGGCTCAGCTAGTTCCGAAAGTCGTCGTCGCGGATCTCGGCGCGGGCGAGGGCTGGCTTTCGCAATTACTCGCACGCCGCGCAGAGAAAGTCATTGCGGTCGATAACTCGCCCAAGATGGTCGCCTTTGGTCGCGCGGAATCGAAGAAAAAGGGCATCCCAAATCTCGAATATCGCCTCGGCGATCTGGCCGACCCACCCATCCCCGCCCGCAGCGTCGATATCGTCATCCTCAGCCAGGCGCTGCATCACGTCGCCAATCCCCAGCAGGCCCTCGCCGCCGCCGCGAAACTTCTGCGCAAGGGAGGCAAGCTCATCGTACTCGACCTCAATCAGCATCATTTCGACCAGGCCCGCGAACTCTACGGCGATTACTGGCTCGGCTTCAGCGAGACCGATCTGCGCGAGTGGCTCAGTGCCGCCGGTCTCCAGCAAATCGAGGTTCAACTCCTCCTGCCAGAATCCGAACCGCCTCACTTCCAGCCGACACTCGCTAGCGGCGTAGCAGCGTAGCAGCGCTCGTAAGAGCGTGGGAAAACCACCGCCTCACGGCGGCGGCTACTTGTTATCGACCGATATCTTTTCCCAAGCCCTCTGCCGCAACTCTCTCGGTGAAACGCCCTGCATTTTTCGCAATAGGCGCGAGAAATGAAATGGATTCTTGAACCCACACCGGTCAGCGATTTCAGAAACGGTCAATCCCGTCGCCGTGAGCAACCCCGCACCCTGCTCTACGCGTGTTTGCCAGAGATATTTTCCCGGCGTGGGCAAATGCTGTTGCCGAAAGAGCCGGATGAGATGTTGCGGCGTCACCCCCGCCTGCTGCGATGCCTTTTTCAAGCAGTCCTCCTCGCCGCAATGTTCCTCGAGATAATGCCGCGCCCGTTCGCAGGGGCTTTCGCGATTCGTTTCATCCGCCCCCGCTTTCGCCATCCGAATGTATTCTTCGAGCAAAGCCAATCCGAGGACCCGAAACATGTCCTGCCCCTCCTTCTGGCGCCAAGCGCGAATGCCAAAGGCAGCCTTCATTAGCAACTCAAAGGTTTGCGATTGAACCTGCACCTGCGGTAACGCAGACAACCGTTTTCGCAATGAACCCGGCACGGCATGGGGATGAACCGCGCACCAGCTATGATGGGTCCGATGTGGACGCGAAAAACGAAAATGTTCCTTTCGTCCAGGCAACATCAACGCAACTGAACCGGGCGAGATCGTGCGCCGTTCACCGTCAAACGACACATTCGCCTCGCCCAGATGCACGATAACCAGTTGATAGTCCTGCTGGATGCGCGGCCCGCATTCCCCACCCGGATTATACCAGACATCGCCGAAAACCACGTCCGGCGAATTCCGAGACATGTTAACTGTGGATATGTTTTTGGTCAGCTCAGCCATTCCTGAAATTCCCTCGAAATGCTTCAATTGTCTATATGCAAACCGCCGCCCCGGCCGAGCCCAAGTTCCGCAAAGATTCCAAAATCCGGTGGTACCGCTGCGAAGTCGACCCGAAGCTCATGAGCGAGCTGATGAAATGCAGCGACTGGCACGGCCTGAAGCAGGTATTCGGGCAACTCGGCCTGTGGGTGTTGACCGGCTCGCTTGCCTACCTCGCCTTCACCAACGTCCATCGCGATAACTGGTACGGGTCGATTCCGGTGCTGCTCGCGGCGCTTTTCGCCCACGGCACGTTCAGTGCGTTCCTCGGCGGTACGGCCTGTCACGAAATGAGCCACAAGACGCCCTTCAAGACGAAGTCGCTCAACGAATTTTTCCTCAAGATCTTCTCCTTTCTCTCCTGGTGGGACCAGGTCTGGTTCAGGCCCAGCCACATCCGGCACCATCAGGTCACGGTCCATCACGATTACGACGGTGAGGTCGTCCTGCCGCAGAAATTCACCTTCAGGGACTGGCAGTTCTGGCTGAGCCTGTTCGCGTGGAACCCGGTGAACACCTGGAACATTCTGCGCGCGTATTACCGCCGCGCCACGGGCCACATGGACAACGACTGGTATGAGCATGTGCTGCCCGAAAGCAACGAGAAGCTCCGCAAGGAACACCGCGACTGGGCCCGGTTCACACTCCTCGGCCACGCGACGCTCGCCGCGATCTTCATTGCGACTGGCCACTGGTTCCTGATCGTCCTCGTCAGCTTTAGTACCCAATACTGCAGCTGGCTCGGCTTCCTCTGCGGCATGCCGCAGCACGTCGGCCTGTCTCCCGACGTGCCGGACCACCGCCTCTCCTGCCGCACCTTCACCTGCTCGTGGTTCCCCGCGTTCCTCTACTGGAACATGCAGCACCATGTCGAACACCACATGTTCCCTTCCGTGCCCTTCTATAATCTGCCGCGCCTGCGCAAGGCGATCGAGCACGACCTGCCGCCGGCCACCCACGGCCTCTGGGCAACCTGGAAGCAAATCCTCCAAATCCATCGCCGCCAGCAGGCCGCCCCTAACTACGTGTTCGTGCCGAAGCTGCCCAGCACCTCCGGCACGCGCGCCGACGACGTGCAGCTCGAAAACGAAGCTGCGCTAACCACCTAAGTCCGTATCGCCATGCCCGCTACCCTCGAAACCCTGCCACAAATCCCGACCTTCACCCCGAAGTTCACCAAGCCCTTCTCCAGCTGGCCGAAGACCGGTCGCCCCGCCGGTTATTACACCCTGCCGCTGCCGGATGAAGCGGTCGCATTCTACCGCGAAAACGGCTTTCTGGTCGTCGAGGGTTGCATCCCGCCGGAGGGAATCGCCGAACTGCGAGAGGAAACCACGCAAGTCTGTCGCGGCAATCGCGGGGCCTTCGGCGGCATCACGGAAGCCACGCCCGGCGAAACCGATGACGAAGTTCTTCGCAGATATTTATGCCTTCATTTCCCGCACAAGATTTCGGAAGCCATGAATCGTTACGTCGCCCATCCTTCCTACGTCGATATCCTCACCCGCATCATCGGGCCCAACGTGAAGTGCATGCAATCGATGCTCTTCATCAAGGCCTCCGGCAAACCGGGCCAAGCCTGGCACCAGGACGAGTTTTACATCCCCACGCGGGATAGGTCTCTTTCGGGCGGCTGGCTGGCCATGGACGACGCGACGGTCGAAAATGGCTGTCTCTGGATTCTCCCCGGCTCCCATCGTCGCGGCATCATCTATCCGCAAAAGCCTAACCTGAACGACCGCCGCTTCGATTGCGCCGGGCAGTCCTATCAGTTTCCCTACAGCGATGAGGACTCCGTCCCCGTCGAAGTGAAGGCTGGCAGCATCGTCTTCTTTAATGGCTATCTCCTGCATCGCTCCCTGCCCAATCACGCCAAGTCCGGCTATCGTCGCGTGCTCGTGAACCACTATATGAGCGCGGAATCGCTCCTTCCCTGGGGACTGCCGCGCGACGGCGAAAGCATGGCAACGGCAGATCGCCGCGACATCATGATGATTGCTGGCGAAGATCCCTATGCTTGGAAAGGCACGGAACAACTGAACACCGTCTGGGTGCGCCCCAGCGGCGAAGGCGGCTGCGTCGATTCCAATGCCAAAGCGCCGAGCGACAAGAGGCAGAGTCCACCCGCCAAGATGGCGTAAAAAGGGAAAGAACCCGTGGTAGCCGCCGATGTCCCTATCGGCGGATGCCTTCCCTCCGTGGTAGCCGTCGACCTCCGGGCGACGGTCAGGGGTGCAGACCCGCGCTCGGAGATCGCGGGCTATCTACAGATCCTGAGCTCATCACTTCATGGCTGCTTGCGTGGCTACCCCGAGTGCCGGATGCCGTCGAATACAGCCATGCAATTGATCTGTATCCGCACCGCGTAAACGGCTATCGAAAAACGTCGTGAGAATGTCCGTCAACGTCTCGGCAGCATCTGCCCGTACTCGTGATTGATTCGCCACGAGATCGTAGCCTTTTCCACAAGACCAGGGCGTTGTCATGAAATCGGAGTGCGACCATCCTGGAAAAGCCACCACGGAAAAGTCTCCTATGAAATCCCCGCCATCGCGCTTGAGACAAAATTCAGCCTCTTTCTGAGGATCAGTGCCATCGGGACGTCCGCACAAACGCAACAGCGGCTTGGACATCGATCTCACTTTCGCCTGAAAATCGAGCGGGTGCTTTTCAAGGCCGGTTCCTTCCGACATATATCCCCAGAGAAAACTGTCGATGCTCACCGCAGCCTTCACCTGCTCGTTCAGGAACGCACTGATATTGGCAATATATCCCCCGCGCGAATGACCAAAGATGCCCACCCGCTTCGTATCGATCATCCTGGAAAGAATGCCCTCGCCATTCAGTTCATCGAGTTGGCCGAGCAAGTACCCGACATCGCCGACTCCGGGCGAGATATAATCGCCCTGAAGCGGTCCCTTGCAGAGCTGCCCGTCTGGAAACACGACAAGAGAAGCGTCATGCGGCCCATCCATGGCCAATACCACGTACCCGTGACTGGCCAGAGCTTCGCAAACATCGGCATTGGCAAAGCGATTGCATCCCCCGGCAGGATAGTAGATCAACACAGGATAAGGCGCGGCAGAGTGTTCCGGCGGGCTACTGCGAGCCGATTGAAGTTCAATTGATCGCAGTTTCCGAAGCAGTTCCTCTTTGGTTTCACTCTCGAGATCGTCCGTCAGGTACTCCAAGGCCTCCGTAACAGCAGGCTCAAAAATATCCACCAATCGTGCCCCGACCGCACCCTCGCGTGCCTCGGCAGGATAGAAGGCAGAAACCATGAACTGCCGTGGAACGCGGTCCTGCTCATCCATCCGTGTCGCATCAATCGCGTGATAATGGCAAACACCCACCGGGAACCGGCCCGGCAGCGGGTTCGTTCGAACTTGAACGAGCCCAACATCCTGCAAATGGGAATGGGACACAACCTGGATCATGCTGCCTCCATGTCTGCCATGGTGACTGACCGCTTGTCTACCGCCATGAACGACCAGGTGGCTCAGCAGCCCCTCAAAATGTCACGGTGTTTGAGTTGCCCGATTTAAGTGTTCTTGCTTACATCGAACCTGTCGCGCCGTCCCCAAATCAATCTCCAAGGATTCCATGTCTACCGAAACCAAAGTCAAGTCGGCTTCACCGTCCCCCGCTTCCCCCAAGGCCCACGTCAATATCGATTCGATGTCGAAGGCAGGGAAGGTTTTCAAACCGTCCGCCAAATTCGTCAAGAACGCCCGGATCGATAGCCTCAAGAAATATAAGAAGCTTCACAAAGCCTCCCTCAAAAACCCGGACAAATTCTGGGGCAAAGCCGCCGAGGAGGAACTGACTTGGTTTAAGAAGTGGAAGAAAGTCTGCCTCTGGAAACCGCCCTTTGCGGAATGGTTCGTGGGCGGCAAGATCAACGCGAGCGTCAATTGCCTCGACCGCCATCTGACCGGGCCGTTGCGCAACAAAGCCGCCATTATTTTTGAAGGTGAACCCGGCGACGTCACGACGCTGACCTATCAGCAGCTTCATCGCGAAGTCTGTCTCATGGCCAATGTGCTGAAGAAGCATGGCGTGAAAACGGGGGATCGCGTGATGATTTATCTGCCGATGATTCCCGAAGCGGTCGTCGCGATGCTGGCCTGCGCGCGAATCGGCGCCCCGCACAGTGTCGTCTTCAGCGGATTCAGCGCGGAAGCACTCAAGGAACGGACCAATGATTGCGATGCCAAGGTGATCATCACCGCTGACGGCGGCTTCCGGCGCGGCACCGCGCTCGGCGTCAAAAAGAATGTCGATCTGGCCCTGCTCGGCACGCCCAAGGTGAAAAGCGTCATCGTCGTCCAGCGCACCAAGCAGGAAGTCACGATGACTCCGGGTCGCGATTTCTGGCTGCACGAGGAAGTCCAGACCGTCAGCGCCGTCTGCAAGCCCGAGGTGCTCGATAGCGAACATCCTCTTTTCATCCTCTACACCAGCGGCAGCACCGGCAAGCCGAAGGGCATTCTCCACACCACGGGGGGCTACCTGCTCGGTTGCCACATGACGACGAAGTATTACTTCGATATCCGGCCCGAGGACGTCTATTTCTGCACGGCCGACGTCGGTTGGATCACGGGTCACAGCTACGTCGCCTATGGCGTCCTGTCCAATGGCGGAACGAGCCTGATTTACGAGGGTACACCGAATTTCCCCGAGCCCGACCGCTTCTGGCGCATCATCGATAAGCACAAGGTGAACATTTTCTACACCGCACCTACCGCGATTCGTTCCTTCATCAAGTGGGGCGATGACTGGCTGACCCCGCACGATCTCTCTTCGCTCCGGCTGCTCGGCAGCGTGGGCGAACCGATCAATCCCGAGGCCTGGCTCTGGTACCATGACAAGGTCGGCGGCAAGCGCTGCCCCATCGTCGATACTTGGTGGCAGACGGAAACAGGCTGCCACATGATTGCCCCCATGCCCGGTGCCACGCCGCTCAAGCCCGGTTCGGCCACGCTGCCGTTCTTCGGCGTCGATGCCGCCGTGGTCGATGACAACGGCAACGAAACCGAGCCCAACGTCGGAGGCAAGCTGGTGATTCGCCGTCCGTGGCCCTCCATGCTCCGCACGATTTACGGCGATGCCGCGCGTTATCGCAAAACCTACTGGAGCGAGGTCAAGGGCTGCTACTTCGCAGGGGACGGCGCGCATCGCGACAAGGATGGATATTTTTGGATCATGGGCCGGATCGACGACGTGCTCAACGTCGCCGGACATCGCCTTGGTACCTCCGAGGTGGAGGGCGCATTGGCAAGTCACTCTGACATCGCCGAGGCCGCCGTGGTTGGTCGCCCGGACGATCTCACGGGCCAGGCCATCGTCGCGTTCGTGACGTTGAAAAACGGCATCCAACACAGTCCCGGCTTAAAGGAAGCCCTCCGTGCGCACGTCGGCAAGGAAATCGGCCCGATCGCCAAGCCCAGCGATATCCGCTTCGTCGATGGCCTGCCCAAGACGCGTAGCGGAAAAATCATGCGCCGCCTGCTCAAGGAAGTGGCCGCCTCGCCCACCGGCGAAATCAAAGGCGACACCACGACCCTCGAAGACCTCAACGTCCTCGCCAAGCTGAAGCAGTCGGAGGACTAATCTCTTAATGTAGCGGCGGTCTATGACCGTCGCTCGTTAGAACTATAATATGACAATAAGCCTAATCATCTCGATTCTGGCATTAGGGGTTTCGTGTCTTACGGCCTGGTTCACATTGCTCCGACGGGGAATGGTTTTAATGACTCAGCCTACGGTTATTTTCTTTGGTCCTGATGGAGGTTCTAAATCGGATAATCCTCCGCTAAAGGTATTCCTTCGAACGTTGCTTTATGCGACATCAAAACGAGGACGCATTGTCGAGAGCATGTATATTCGTCTTAGACGGGGCGAAACCACGCAGAACTTCAATATTTGGGTCTATGGGGATAAGCAACTTGTTAGAGGAAGTGGTCTTTTTGTTCCAGAAAGTGGCGTAGCCGCAAATCACCATTTCATGCTGCCTTCTGATGGCACTTCTTTTCATTTTTTAGAGGGCAAATATACGGTCGAGGTATTTGCAACTGTTGTGGGCCAACGAGGGTCACGATTACTTCACGCGATCCAGTTAGAATTAACTGGCACCGAAGCTACCGCGTTGAAACAAGGCGATCAGGGTATTTATTTTGACTGGGGTCCAGATGCGGCCAAATACGTGGGACATATCCGATCAAAACGTGAGCCAGAATTGCCCCACTTAATTCATGATCTACTCGGTTAAGATCGAGTGATTTTTTATTCCTCGATTAGGTCGCTCAATTTCTTCCGCACAACGTTCTTCCCCTTTTCAATTTCCATAATCGATTCCAGCAATCGAAGCGCATTAGCAGGCGAACGCATAAGATAAGTAGTTTCTTCCCAAGACGAATAATCTTCCAAAGACATCATCACAACTGCCTCTTTGCGGTTCCGCGTGATAACAACGGGATTATGATCCTGACAGACTCGATCCATAGTCGCGGCCAGATTTTCACGAGCCATGGTGTATGAAATGGCATTCATGGAAACAGGTTTAACGTCCTGTATAACGAGCATCAAGCCTGGGTTACGCCGGAAAAAGCTTCTCCGCCAATTCCTCTGCCGGATAAGTGACAATTTCAGCCAACGTCGGATGATAATGCGGCATCACCGCCAGTTCCTGCACCGTCCCGCGATAGCGCATCACCGCAATCAGTTCGTGAATCAAGTCCGAGGCGCGTGGCCCGATGATTTCCGCACCGATAATCTCACCCCGGCTTTTCTCCGCAATCAGCTTCACGAAACCAAATTCGTACCCGCCGATCTGCGACTTACCATGATCATTAAACGGATACTTCGCGCTTAGAAAATCGATCCCCTTTTCCTTCGCTTCGGTTTCGTTAAGTCCCACCGATGCAATCTCAGGATCGGTAAACGTGACCAGCGCCTTGAGGCGATAATCGATCTTCTCGGGTATCTCATGGTCCCCGCGTAAATGATCCACCGCATTGCGCGCGGCAATTTCCCCCTGCTGGATGGCGATGTGCACTACCTCGTTCGGCCCCACCGTATCGCCCACCGCAAAAATATTCGGCATAGAAGTCGCCATGGTATCGTCCACATGCAACTCGCCCTCGTCCAGCGACACGCCCGCCGCCTCAAGATTCAGCCCCTTCACCGCCGGCTCGCGGCCCAGCGCATAAAGAATTTCATCCACCACAACTTCCTCGCGCTTCGTGCCACGTTGAAAAAGGATCTTCTTTCCCTTGGAAGTCTTGCGCACTTCCAGGAGCTTCACGCCCGTCCGCACATCAATCCCGTCAGCCTTCAATGCGCGCTCAAGTTCGAGGCTGACATCGGGATCATAATTGCGAACGATCTTCTTGCTCCGCTGCAGAATCGTCGTCTTCGATCCCACCCGCGCAAAAAACTGGCCCAGTTCCACCGCGATCACGCCGCCGCCCAGCACCGCCAGCCGCTTCGGAATTTTATCAAGCTCCAGCGCGGTATCGCTGGTCAAGCAATCCGCCTCCCACAAACCGGGCACCGGCACATGCGTAATAACCGATCCCGTGGCGATAATAAAAGTCGAGGCCGTCAGCAATTCCTTCTTGTTCCCTCGCTCGATCAACAAAGTCTGTGCATCGAGAAAAGAGGCATGTCCCCGCACAAAAGTAAATTTACCTCGGCCCAATTGCTTGCGTCGATGGGCGGCAAACTCGCCAATCAGGTGCTTCTTTCGCGCCTGCACGCATTTCATATCTACTTTGATCTGCTTGGCGACGAGGCCGAACTCTCGTGCCCGTCCGATGTCGTGCCAGCGATGGGCCGATTCCAAAAATGATTTCGACGGCATGCATCCACGCAGGATACAGAGCCCACCGATCTCTTTTCCGCCCTCGATCACCACGGTGCGTGCGCCAAGCGCAGCAGCGGTGCGGGCCGCCGCATATCCCGCGCTGCCGCCACCAATTATGGCAACATCAAATTCAGGCGCGGATGGCTTGAGACGACTCCATTGCTCGGCAAAAGCCTGACCAATAATTGAACGCGGCAAAAGAACAGGCATGGCGAAGGTCTCCCGTAAATGCGCCCTGGCTTGTCGTCAGACTGGGGCAACATCCAACACGATGCGCTTGCTGCCGAACTTGGGATAAAGGTATTTGTCGGCGGTAAGCCCCTTTTTCGTCACCAATCGCGCTTCCTCCAGTCCGCGCTCCTTCAGGCGGCGCAGGCTCTCATGCAAAAGATAAGTTCCCAGCCCCCGGCAGCGATATTCATTCAGTACGCAGACCCCGACCGGTAGATTGCTCACTTGGTCACCTGCGTCGCGAATGGCCGCCGTGCCGATAATGCGGGCCCCGTGCTTGATCGCGACAAAAGTCACCTCGCCCGCCGGAAAAGCCGTTTGGATGATATCCTCGGCCAGCTTCACCCGCGCCGCCATGTCATCGCTCCAGGCCGGTTCCATCGAAACGGACCGACTCACAGCCGCGAGCAGCAAATTCCGGTCGTCCAGCGTGGCCGCTTCCACGGTGTAGCGGGAGGCCAGCTTGGCCGTCTCCGCCGGCAACGTCTTTAAATTCCAGCTAAACTGGACCCATGTGGACAACTTCATGACCTAAGGCTGAGCCAAAAAACGACGCCGGTCACGCGCAAAGAATTTCCACCTCTGACATAAAATGTCATTGGGACGTCCGTAAATTTATTTTACGAAGGAGACAAAAACATCCTGGTTGGAGTTGGCCTGCCTTGTGCTACAGGAAGGACATGCAAGTCCGACATGTACCGGGCACAGGGGGTCCTGCTGACGCCAGTATTTTAGTCGGACGTTCCACCTCCGCGCGCAACCTTCATCCGATCGTTCGGACAGAATCCATTTGCGCGCAACCAACCCGCCATTAACTTTCCCTGTGGCACGAAAATCCAAATCCCATCCCTCCGAAGAACCGGGCAGCAATCCCTCCTACTCGCCCTTGCAGGGACCGCACGCCGAACTTGAACCAATTCTGGATGAAAGTCTCGACACGCTCTCGGCCCTGCAACTCGTCGATCTGCTCACCCAATTTTATCCGATCGATTCACCGCGTCGGATCGAGCTCGGCTATCTGCGCCGCCGGATTGATGAGCTTGAAGTGCTCAATGAACAGGCGCGTCAGGCTGTCGAGAAACTGGACGCCGCTGTCACCAAGCTGACACAGCCCGCCAATCGTGTCGGCACCCTGCTCAATCTACCCAAGGCCGACATTGCGCTCGTCATCAATGGGGGCACCGAATTTTACTGCTCGATCGATCCTCGATTGGCGCAATCCAAACTGCTCATCGGCACGCGCGTGCTGCTCAACGAGGCCTATGTCGTCATAGGCGATCTCGGTTTCGAGAGCGGCGGACCCGTGGCGAAAATTCAGGACCTTCTCCCCGATGGCCGCCTCCGCGTCGGACAAGAAGGCGGCATGGCCAATACGCTCGTGATCCGTTCCGCCAATCTTGGCAAAGAGAAGCTCAAGCCCGGCCTCGAAATCCGCCTCGATTCCTCCCAACGGGTCGCCTTGGAAGTCGTCGCGGGCGCCCAGTCGCGCGATCACCTTCTCGAGCAAGTTCCCGAATTGCCGTGGGAAAAAGTCGGCGGACAGGACGAGGCGCGACAAGCCGTCCGCGATGCGGTCGAGCTTCCCCTCCTCCATGGCGATCTCTTCAAGGCCTACAATCACACCAGCCCGAAGGGCATTCTGCTCTACGGCCCCCCCGGCTGCGGCAAGACGCTCCTCGGCAAGGCGACCGCCTACAATCTCACGCGCCAGTTGCGCGAGAAAACCGGCGTCGATCACCGCGAGTATTTCATGCACGTCAAAGGGCCGGAAATCCTCAATATGTGGGTCGGCGAGTCGGAGCGGCAGGTGCGCGAACTCTTCGCCCGCGCCCGCGAGAAAGCCAAGGAAGGCTTCCTGCCCTTCATCTTCATCGACGAAGCCGAATCGATTCTTGGCACGCGTCGCGCCGGACGCACCAGCGGCATTCTCAATACGCTCGTCCCCATGTTCTGCGCCGAGATGGACGGCATCGAATCGCTCCAGCAGATGGTCATCATCCTCGCGTCGAACCGTGCGGACATGATCGATCCCGCCATCCTGCGCCCCGGCCGTATCGACCGCAAAATCAAGGTCTCGCGTCCCACGAAGAAAGGCTCCGAGGAAATTTACCGCATCTATATTCCGACGAATCTGCCTCTTGATCCCGCATTATTGCGCGAGCATGGCGAGGATCGCCAAAAGGCAGTCGATGCCATTATCGAGAAGGTCATCGATGCGCAATTCAGCCAGCGCGAAGACAACCGTTTCCTCGAAGTCACGCTCCGCAGCGGTCGTCACGAATATCTGCACCGCGGCGATCTCGTCAGCGGCGCGATCATCGCGGGCATCGTCGAGCGGGCCAAGGAAACCGCCATCAAACGCGCCATCGCCTCGCCCGAGCCGACCGGCCTCAGCATCAGCGATTTCATGGAAGCGCTCAACGTCGAGTACAAGCAGAACGACATCTTCCCGCCCAACGACATCACGGAAGACTGGCTCAAGCTCGTCGATTACGATCCCGAAAACGTCGTCAAACTTTCCCCGGTCAAGCCCCGCCGCGTGGATGCATCCGCCATTATCTGACCCGCATGATTGCATCTCCCCTTCCCCTCGTTCCCAAGTTGTACTTGGGAACGCACTTGTCGGCGAAACTCTGCTTCTCTGCTTGGATGTCGAAGAGAGGCAACAAAGTTGCGCAGACAAGGACGTTCCCAAGTACAACTTGGGAACGAGGAAAAAAACTCAGAGGTAGCCGTCGCACTCCTTACGACGGTGTGTTTCCCGGCTTGAATCTTCCGACCGTCGCACGGAGTGCAATGGCTACCTCAAAAACTCTCTCCTTCTAATTCCCATGCACACCCACCCTCCCCCATGGCCCATCTGCTTCGGTCTGGAAACGGAATTGGGCATCACCGTCATGGAAGATCCCGATGCCGATGTGGTGGAGGAATCGATCGCGCTCGTCCGCTCCGCCGCGCAGCATGGCGTGGCCAATCTCTGGGACTACGCCACCGAGGACCCTCATCGCGATGCCCGCGGTTTTCGCGCCCGCGAGCTCATGCAGGACACCGACGAGGCCGGTTACTATTCCCAGGACAGCGCCCGCGAACTGACCTTCCAGGAAATCAAAAGCGATCTCGTCTTGCGCAATGGCGCCCGCTTCTACAACGATCATGCGCATCCCGAATATTCCACGCCCGAGTGCGCCACCCTCGTCGATCTCATCGCTCAGGACAAAGCGGGCGAGCGCCTCCTCGAAGAATGCGCGCGCCAAGTAACCCGTCGCGGTAGCCGCACGGTCAAGCTCTACAAGAACAACACCGATTTCCGCGGTCACTCCTACGGTTGCCACGATAATTATCTCATCCCCCGCATCATTCCGTGGGACCGCCTCGTTCAGGCCATGACGCCATTTCTCATTACGCGCCAGCTCTACGCCGGGGCGGGAAAAGTCGGCTGGGAAACCGAGAACACGACTGGCGGCACGGGCGGTTTCCAGATTTCCCAACGCGCCGATTTCTTCTCCGAACTGGTCAGCATTGACACGATGAATCGCCGTCCGCTCATCAATACCCGTGACGAACCCCACGCCGATCCCACCCGCTTCCGCCGCTTTCACGTCATCATCGGCGACTCGAATCTTTCTCAATTTGCGACATGGCTAAAAATCGGCACCACCGCGCTGATGCTCGAATCCCTCGAGCACGAAGGTGCACCCGACTGGTGGTCGCTGGCCGATCCGCTCGAGGCGCACCGCCAGGTTTCCCGCGACCAGACTTATCAATGGCTGCTTCCCCTCGCCGACGGCAAGACGATCCGCGCTGTCGATCTTCAATACGAATTCATCGAGTGGGTCGAGAAACGCGTCGATCTCGAACACCCCGAGAAGCGGCAAGTCCTCGCCGATTGGAAGGAGACCGTCGCCACGCTGGAGCGCGATCCCCTTTCCCTGCACGACCGTCTCGACTGGGTCGCCAAGCACCATCTGCTCGATGCCTTCCGCCAGCAGGAAAATATCGAATGGGACAACCCGTGGCTCCAAAGCCTCGACCTCGAATATCATCTTCTCAAGAGTGACGAGGGCCTTTTCATGGCGCTCGAAAATTCCGGCGATATGAAAAAAATCATCGGCGAGGCCGAGATCATCCACGCCGTGCAACATCCACCGGCGACGTCTCGCGCCTACCTGCGTGGACGCAGCGTCCTCAAGTTCGCCCGCGAAATGAAGACCGCGCAGTGGGACAACCTCGTCTTCAAGGTCGGCGACCAGATGTACCGCCTCGACATGAGCCAGGCCTTCCCGGGCATGCGCCTCGAGGAGATGATCGCCGCCATGGACAAATCGAAGACCATCCAGGACCTCATCCGCGAATTGGACTTGAAACCCGTGTGAAGGGAACCATGACGGAATTACCAAATTTCTCCAAATTAACGGGATTTTTTAACAGAAAACATATGAAGAAAAATTCTGTCATCCTGAGCCTGTCGAAGGATCAGTTCAGCCTGCCTTTTTCGCCAACCCCAACGGGGTTGAAATCATATAGCCTAGGGTTGGTACAGCAGCGCCTACCCTGGGTAATGCCCGCAACGCCCAACCCTGAAAGGGTTGAATCCGGTTCAAATCCATCGCCCGGAGAGTGCGCTTCAACCCCTTCAGGGTTGGACCACATCTCACAGTTACCCAGGGTAGCGGCTTCGCCACAACCCTGGGCTATACGCTTGCAACCCTTTCAGGGTTGCCCATCAAGTCAAACGCAGAAGTCTGCTTACGAATTGAACTTGAAACCGGTCTGACAAGAGAGACCATTGAATTAATCCAACCCCGCACTAAGTTAAGCTTTATGCCCGACCAAAACCAAAAAACGCGCCCCTCCGGCGGTGGCCCCGATGCTCCCGCGCCCGGCGGTGGTCCCTCCGCACCCAAAGTCGATCGCCCCAATGTGGATGATCTCCTCAAGCGCATGCGCAAGGTCGATCCCGACCAGGCCAAACGCTACCGCCAACGCACCGGCCAATGAGTTTCCTGGGATCCCGCGCCGACGGGCAAGCCGACGCACTCACGACCGGTAACGGCGATTTCTCCGAGTTGCTGCGTCTCAGCGATAATCGCCCGACCGCAGACGCCTTCCGTGCGCCGGCTGCCCACGCTCTTACGAGCGCGGCTACGCAGATCGAGGCCACCACCGTCCTCTCCTTCCACTTCAAGGACGGCGTCCTCATCGCCGGTGATCGCCGCGCCACCGCAGGCAACATCATCATGTATGATCGCGCCGACAAAGTGATCGATCTCGACCACGACACCATCATCGCCATCGCGGGCTCGCCCGCCGTCGCCTTCGAAATGGCGCGCACGCTGCAAACCTCGTTTCAATATTATCGCCGCAGCCAGTTGCAGGCGCTCAGTCTCAGCGCCAAGGTCCGTGCCCTCGGCAAGTTGATCAAAGACAATCTTCCCATGACGCTCCAAGGCGTCGGCACCGTCGTCCCCATTCTGGCCGCACGCGATCCTCACCATCAGCCCGATCCCACCCTCTTTTTCTACGACGCGCTCGGGGCACAGTTCCAAGCCGTCGATTTCGCCGTCTCCGGTTCCGGATCTCCCGCAGCCCGTAGCGTCCTGCAATGGATCAATCGCTGGAGCGGCCAGCCCACGTCCCAGCGCGACGAAAAGCAGGCGGTCCAACTCGCGCTTCAATTGCTCGACGTCGCCGCCGAATCGGACAGCGCCACCGGCGGCGTTGATCGCCGTTCCCATGTCTTTCCCCAGGTGAAATTGCTCACCCGCGAAGGTCTCCGTTCCGTCTCAGTGGAAACTCTCCGCGAATGTTTTACATCCCTCGAAGCAGCCCAAAAATAAACCTCAACCCCCAACACCCACTCCCATGAAAGTACTCGACTCAATCACAGGCACAAATATCGGCGGTCGCGACGGCAAAGGCACGACTTCCGACGGCAAACTCGACGTCAAATTTTCGCTGGCCAAGGCACTCGGCGGCAAGGGCGAAGGCATTACGCCGGAGCATCTCTTCGCGGCGGGTTATTCCGCCTGCTTCGCCGGTGCCACGCAGTTCGTCGCCGGCCAAAAGAAGATCCATCTCCCGCCCGATTTCAGCATCACGGCGAAGGTTGATCTGACCATGACCGACGACAACCATTTTCAATTACAGGTTGCGCTGACCGCCAAGGCACCCGGAATCGACAAGGCCGTGCTCGAGGACCTGGTCGCCACCGCCCACACAGTGTGTCCCTACTCCCGCGCCGTCCACGGCAACGTGGATGTGAAGCTGTCCGTCGAGTAATTCCCCCATGACTGAAGAACCTTATCGTTGGTTGGAAGCGATCACCAATCGCCGCGAGTACATTGAGGACCAACTGACGCCCGGATTGCCGGTGGTCGCGCTCAGCGCCGACCCCGGCATTCTGTTTCTCACGATCAAGACCTCGACGCCTAAGCTCTTCGAGATTTACGATCATCTCGCGCTCGGGAGCCTCGGTCATCCTGCCGACATCGAAAAAGTGCGCCAGGCCGCCATCGACGCGGCGCACCTCGAAGGCTTCGCCCGCTCGCCCAACGACGTCACCGCGCGCCGACTCGTCAGCTACAACCTCGCGCCCGCGCTCAAGAACGCCTTCGAGCAAATCTTCGCCGCGCCGCTTCTCTTCCGCGGCATTCTCGGCGAATTGGGCTCCACGCCCGCCGACGATTTCCTCTGGCGTCTCGATTACGACGGCTCTTTCTCCGCCCAAAGCGGAATCGAGTTAGCCCACGGCATGGTCATCAGCGGACCGCGTCATGTCGGCAAGGATTGGCTCGCGCAAGCCCCGAAGCCCATGCTCGAACGCCACGATCTCAAGGCCGCCGCTTTCTCCGCATTGCGACTCCTCGTCTGGGCCAAGCTCCGCGGCACCAAAGACCAAGGCATTGCCTTCGCGGATATACCGACGAATGTGCCCGCCCTCAAGGAAAAGCTCGGTGCAGAAGGCCTCGAAGTTGCGCTCCTCGATCGTTCATGGCTTGATCGCACCATCCGTTATCGCATACCCACACCGGACGAGTTGGGCCTTTGATGTAGCGGCGGCCCATGACCGCCGTTGCAGTTCAATTCCTATTTCGGCACCGGCGCCAACCTGAAAATGTGCGCTCCCGGCTGGCGTAAGGTTTCGATGCTCGTTTCATCATCGGCAATCGCCGTATCCAGCCGCGTGATTTCCGCCGTGCGTATCCCCTCGACAGTTGAATTTCCGCCCAACCAAGGCGGCATATCGTAAAGCTGCACGTTGCGCCAGCGCTGAAAGTAGGCGTCGTTCTTGGCGATCACCGTTTTAAGCAACTCCTGCTCCTGGTCATAAATCGGACCCTGGTGCACGGGAGCGAGGTTGACCCCGTTTGCAAGATCCGCGCTGGAATAAACGCCCACAGGCACGTTATCGATCGTCAGTGCGTAGGCCACCTCCTTCAGCCCGGTCACCTTCAACCCGTAACGATCCAAAGCCGTGATCGGATCGAAACCGGGAATCTTCAACACCGTATCGATCCGGGGATCGGTTGGCAGCGGCCAGGGCAAAGCTTCATCCGTCCGCTTGAACTGCACCTGGCCCTCCGGCCCGTTCTGCCATTCCACCGTGCAACCCTGTGAAGAGATGATGGAATGACCCGCCGCATCCACCGTTACCGAACTGACATCCGCCGGAGCGTGCATAGCCTGCAGAATAATTGTGGCCATGATGAGATGTCCGCCCCAATTCGGATGGATACCTTCGTTGGTAAGCCGCACGGCATTGGGATCTCCCGGCGCCGCCATCGCGTCGAGCACCCCCGCCTTGCGGCCTGCCTCGATCAACGCCACAAACGGCGTGTACTGGTCGATGTACAAAACTTTCTCGTTATCCGCCACTTCCTTCATCCCGTCCGCATATTTCTTGAGCATCACGTTATAGGCACTTCCAGCTGGCGCGCCGGGCTCATATCTCTCCTCGGGACTCGGCGAAATCAGGGCGATGCGGGCGCCCGCTTTTTCCAAGTCCTTGACCAGCTTGGTCGTATATTCGAGGTACTTGGTGAAAGTGGCATCTCCCCCGCGGGCGTCGTTCATGCCGAAATCGATGGTAACCGCCTTGGGCTTCAAATCCAACACGTCGCGTTTTAGGCCAGCATCAAAATCGCCTCGTTTTGAAAGCCACGCCGTATCGCCGCCCCACCCGGCATTGCGAAACGTGATTTTCATCGCCGGAAAACGGGTCAATACATAAGTCTCGATCAGCGTGGTGTAGAGCTTCTGTTCGGTGATGCTGTCCCCGAGAAAAACAGCGGGCGTGTCGCCATCCTGAAAAAAGAAGGTATCGGCGGGAGCAGCCGGAGCGGGTGGCGCGGCTGGAGCAGGCGCGGCATCCTGACCTTGTGAAGGCGTGGCCGTGAAGGCCGAAAGCACCACGGCCACCAGCAACGCCACGAAACGGAACGACAATTTGTTTTTCATTGGTAGATGAAGTGCGATGAAAGCCTACCTATTCCAGATCAGACTTTAAGGAAAAAGTTGCGCTGTTTTTCACTGATCGGCATCTCGAGCCGTTCCATCACCTTGAGCAAATCCTCCCACACCTTGCGCTTCTCCGTATTGCTCTGGTTGCGTAAAAGATAGGAGGGGTGGTAAGTCGGCATCAACGGTGTCCCGCGATATTCCAGAAATTTTCCGCGCAGTGAGCCGATTGTTCCGACCGGTCTCAACAACCCTTCCACCGCCGTTGCTCCCAAGGCGACCATCGCGATCGGCTTAATCACCTCGAGTTGCGCACGCAGATACGGCACGCAGGTTTCCATCTCCTGCTTCGTCGGCTTGCGATTGCCCGTTACGCCCTCTGGCATGTCGGGTCGGCATTTCACGATATTAGCGATGTAGATCTGCTCGCGGGTCAAGCCCATTGCCTGGATCATTTTGGTCAGCAACTGTCCCGCCCGACCCACAAACGGTTCACCCTGCAAATCTTCCTCTTCACCGGGCGCCTCACCGACGAATACCAGTTTCGCCTCGGGATTACCCACGCCAAAAACTACGGTATGTCGCCGCGCAACCAGATGCGGACATTTCACACAAACCGCCGCACGCTCCGCCAAGTGGCGCAATTGCTCCACCTTGGTTGAACCCGTGATTTCGAGGGGCGGCGTATTTGCGACGGAGGTTGTCGGAGGAGGCGACGAGGTAGCCGTCGCACTCCGTGCGACGGTCGATTGAGCAGGGCCTCGCGATTCTACTGGAGATACACCGTCGCCCGGAGGTCGACGGCTACCTACCGCACTGCCGCCAGGGACAGCGACGGATACCTTTGAAACTTTGCCCTCCCCCGCCAATTTCGCCAACCCTTCCCGCGCCGTCCGCGACAAACGCACCTGGCGCACGCCGTCGCGCTCGCGCAGAAAATGCACGTAACCTCGAAGGGCTTCCAACGATTCGGTCATGGTCGATTATGCGCCGCAGCAGTTTTTGTATTTCTTGCCACTGCCGCAGTTACAGGGATCGTTCCGGCCCGGGGTCGGCCCCATCTTGCGGATGGGCAACTGACGCTCGGGCGGAGGCGCCGCCTCTTCCTTCGCGGGCGCGTCATCCGGCAATTGCTCCAGCGCGGGTTGCCCCGGTTGTCCCACATCGGGCGTGCTCATGGTCGAGGGCGGTTGATCATGGATGAGTTTTTGCGGCAGGTTGCGCAGGAACGACTCGAATGCCGTGATGCTGGCACTGGTGCGGAAAAGACTCGTCGCGATCTCCAGGTCGATCCGTCCCATCAGGTCCGCGAACATCAGGTACGCCTCGCGTTTGTACTCAATGACCGGGTCCTTCTGCCCGATCGTCCGCAGATTGATGCTGTGCCGAAGCGAGTCGATGGCATAAAGATGCTCCTGCCAGAGCCGGTCGATGGAGCCGAGCAGCGTGTACCGCTCCAGCGACTGCAGCGCGTTCGGGTCCTCAAACTTGATCTTGATTTCGTAGGCGTCACGCACTTTCTGGATCGCCGTCTTCGCAACCGCTTCCACGTCCTTTCCAAATTCAAAATCGCCGGCCGAGACACCGATTGGGAACGTGCTGTTGAGCCACGCGACAAAGTTTTCCGGGTTGGCTTCAGGCCCGACCAGGTGCGATTCCGCCTCGCTCTCGATCACGTCGCGCACAACGTCAAAGATTTCATCCCGTGGCGTTTCCGTGACGAGGATATCGTTGCGCCGACTGTAAATAACCGTCCGCTGCTGGTTCATCACGTCGTCATATTGCAGCGTGTATTTGCGTGAGACGTAATTGCGTTCCTCCACACGCCGCTGCGCCTGCTCCACGCTCCGGTTCAGCCAGGGATGCTGCAACTCCTCGTCGTCCTTCATTCCCAGCTTGGTCATCCACGCGCTGAGCTTGCGCGAATCACCAAAATTGCGCATCAGATCGTCTTCAAATGAGACAAAGAATTTCGAGCAACCCGGATCACCCTGGCGCGCGCAACGACCCCGCAACTGCCGGTCGATACGCCGCGATTCATGCCGTTCCGTGCCGATGACGTAAAGGCCGCTGGTCGCATGTTCGCCCGCTTCTTCGTTAATGACCGTTTCCGGCCCAATGATTTCCACCACGCGATTTTTGGAATTGGCGACATAAAGCCCCACAATCTTGTTCACACCCGCGCCGAGTTTGATGTCGGTGCCGCGACCCGCCATATTCGTGGCAATCGTCACCGCGCCGCGCTGGCCCGCGCCAGCCACAATCTCCGCCTCCTGCTGGACGAATTTCGCGTTGAGCACGTTGTGGACGATTCCCTCGCGCTTGAGCATCCGCGAAAGCAGTTCGCTCGATTCCACCGAGATGGTTCCCACCAAGATGGGCTGGCCCTTGGCGTGCGCCGCCTTGATCTCCTTGATGATCGCGTTGTATTTTTCGCGACGCGTCTTGTAAATGATGTCGTCCTGGTCGACCCGTGCGATGGGTCGGTTCGTCGGGATGACGATTACGTCGAGCTTGTAGATGTCGTGAAATTCGTTCGCCTCGGTCTCGGCCGTCCCGGTCATGCCGGAGAGCTTCTGATAAAGGCGGAAATAATTCTGGATCGTGATCGTCGCCAGCGTCTGCGTCTCGCGATCAATCTGCACACCTTCCTTGGCCTCGATCGCCTGGTGAAGTCCGTCGCTCCAGCGGCGCCCCGGCATGGTGCGTCCCGTATTCTCATCGACAATCACCACCTTGTTGTCCACCACGACGTACTGGACATCCTTCTCGTAGACGCAATAGGCGCGTAGCAACTGCGTGATGTTATGGATGCGTTCGCTGGCCTGATCGTAATTTTGCTGCTCGCCCGCCTTCGCCCGCTGCTTCTCTTCCGCGGTCAACTTGGGGTCGTGCTCGATGTCGTGAAAGCGCGTAATCAAATCGGGTAGCACGAAATTGTCCGGATCATTCGGGTTCATGAAGGTACGGCCCCGCTCGCTCAGATCAACCTCGTTCGTTTTCGGGTCGATGCTGAAGTAGGCCTCTTCTTTCAACGCGTAAAGCTCGGTCTTGCGCGGATCCTGATAAAGAGCGAGTTCCGCGTCATCCATCGCGCGTCGCACGGAAGGATCCTCGATCATCTTGTGCAACTGCTTGTTTGTCGGCGTCGAGTTCTTGATCTTATAGAGAAGACGCCCGGCTTCCTCGATATTCCCGTCGTCGAGTTGCTTCTTCGCATCCGCCGCCCAGCGATTCGCCTCAAGACTCTGCGCCTGCACGATCCGCTCGATGGGACCTTTAAATTTATCGAACTGATGCGTACTGATCGTCGCCGGTCCCGCGATGATGAGCGGCACGCGCGCCTCATCGATCAGGATGCTGTCCACCTCATCGACAATCGCGTACACATGCCCGCGCTGCACCTGCTCGGCCTTGCTCGTCGCCATGCCATTGTCGCGCAGATAATCGAAACCCATCTCGGCGTTCGTGCCGTAAACGATATCGCACATGTACTGCTGACGCCGCAGTTCAGGATTCTGCCCGTGCTGGATACAACCGACCGTCAAATTAAGAAAGCGGTAGACCTCGCCCATCCACTCGCTATCGCGCGCCGCCAGGTAATCGTTCACCGTCACGACGTGAACGCCGCGACCGGTCAAGGCGTTGAGATAAGCCGGCAGCGTCGCAACCAGCGTCTTGCCTTCGCCCGTCGCCATTTCCGCGATCCGGCCCGAATGCAGCACCATGCCGCCAATCAACTGGACATCGAACGGAATCATCTCCCAAGCGACTTCCTGCCCGCGTACCAGACTCTTGTGCTTGCGCTCGGTCATCCGCCGGCACGCGTTCTTCACCACCGCAAACGCCTCCGGCAAAAGTTCATCCAGCGTTTCGCCCTTGCCGAAGCGCTCCTTCAGCTGCGTCGTCTTCGCAATGAGCTGCTCCTCCATGATGCCCTGGTATTCCAGCTCAAACGCGTTGATTTTTTCCACGATCGGCCACAGTCGCTTCACTTCGCGCTGGTTTTTCGAGCCAAGAACTTTTTTAACGAACCATTTAATCATAAGAAAGAGAACAGGGGTAGCCAGCGACTATATCGCCATGAAAAGAAAAGGGGATGTTAAAATTAACATCCCCCCGCCCCTTGGCAAGTAACCTCGAAGCCAAGCGCCGATAGGCCCTAATCAGTATTGTCGTTACTTTGTTACAATAAGCGGAGGTTTTTATGTGGACAGCTTGAGAGGCAGCGGTCACTTTTGGCATGTTTTAACATTTGTGGTTGAATAATCAGATGGAGAAATGCATGACAACGTATACCTGCGGGAAGATTGCTAAATTTAGCGCACTTGGACTGGCCATTTTGCTCGGCCAACTGACCTTGAATGCACAAACCTGGGTCGGCACGACCAGTGATTGGAATACTGCATCAAACTGGAACCCAGCTACAGTTCCTGGCACAAGCAGCATCGCCGTTTTTGGAGCCACTCTAAACTACAGTATCAATTCCAGCGCCTATTCCTTCGCCGATACACTGAAATTCACAGCGGCCGCGACCCAAGCGTACACTTTCAGCGGTGAACCTCTCTTTATTGTCGGAGCCGGGATTAAAAACAACTCAGCCTTTAGCCCGATTTTTAATGTCGGACCAGGTGTGGGAGGAGTCTATTTTGAAAATGGTGCCACGGCTGCCAACGCCACCATTAATGACAGCGTTTATGCGAGCTTCTTCGAAAACACATCGACGGCGGCTCATGCGACTATCACCAACACCAATGCCGGTGGAGTCGAGTTCATCAACAGCGCCTCCGGTGGTAATGCCACCATCATCAATAACGGCGGCTACGCAGCCTTCCTCAATAGCGCGACCGCCAACAAAGCCACCATTACCAATGAGGCTGGCTATTACACTCTCTTTTCGGACACCGCCGATGCCGGTACCGCAACCATCACGAATACGGGCGGGGGCTTCACCACTTTCACCGGCACTTCCACTGCGAACCAAGCCACTATCACGAATGACGGCGGTTACCTGGAATTCTCCGACTCGGCATCCGCCGGCGCTGCCACCATCGTCAACAAACAAAACACCTTCACAAGTTTTAGCGGCTCTTCCACCGCTGGAACTGCCATGATCACAAACAAGAAAGACGCGTCGACCTCGTTCGGAGACACCACCACGGCTGGCGCCTCGACCATTATTGACAATAAAGGTGGCGTTTCTTTTTCCTCCAGCGCAACCGCTGGAACGGCGAACATTACCAACGAAAACAACGGTTTTGCGGCTTTCTCCGGTTCGTCCACCGCGGGAGCATCTACGATCACCAACGAAACCGGAGGTAATTCGACTTTTAGCGAAACGGCAGATGCAGGAACAGCGACCCTGCTTAACAGCGGTACCGGCTTTACCGTATTCGAAAATAAGGCTTCGGCGAACCAATCCAGCCTCACCAATAATGGCGGATACACGCTTTTCGAAAACGATGCCACCGCCCATCAGTCGACAATCACCAATTCAAACGGAGGCACTGTTACTTTTACCAACCATTCTGATGCCGCCAAGGCGAGCATTCTCAATGAATCCGGCGGCACCACTTATTTTTCCCTAAATGCTTCGGGCAACCACGCCGAGATCAACAATGAGACGGGAGGCACACTCGATATCAGCGGCTTGACCAATGGCGGCACTTCCGTCGGTATTGTCGAGGGTGCAGGAAATGTCTTTCTGGGAGGAAACAACCTGACCATTCTTGGCCGAAATGGCATCAAGAATCCCCTTGTATCCGGAACTATTTCCGATGGCGGCACAGACGGTGGAACAGGCGGCAGCCTGACGTTGGATAGCAGCGGCAATCTTATCCTGACCGGCGCGAATACCTATACCGGTGGAACTACAGTCCAAATGGGCATTCTGAAGATCGGCAGCGCGGGGGCTCTCGGCACTGGAAATGTGACTGTAACCGGTGGCACCTTGAAGACCTACCAGAACTTTGGCCAGATCGATGTAGGCGGAAACTACGACCAGACCGGCGGCAATCTGCAATTGAAGCTCACCGGTTCAGCCACCAACGACAACCAGGAACTTCTCACCGTCGGTAACATCACCCTCGGCGGCAGCTCCAATCTCATCCTTAAGGGCGCCCAAAACGTCACGGTCACAGCAGGGCTGAGTTATGATCTCGCCCACACCACCGACGGCACCGTTTCCGGTCAGTTTGGCAGCGTGAGCGGACTCAATAACTTCAATGTTCCAACCGGCCTGTTTGCCTCGTTCGCCTATAGTTCGCAAGACATCACTCTTTCGTTCTTTCCGTTTCTGGCCAATATCAGCGGTTTGACTCCCAATCAGCAGGCTGTGGCAACTTACATCGATGGCTTTGCGCCTACCGTTAAAACGGGCAATTTTGGCACTCTCGTCCAGAACCTCTATCCGCTGTTCAACAACATAGGCTCCTTGGGCGACGCATTGGACCAGATCTCGCCACAATCCCTCCAAGTCTTTCGCCATGTGGCCTTCGATAACCAGACTTTCTCCAGCCAATTGCTCAACGATCACCTGGCCAATTTACGCGACGGACTTACCGGTTTCGACGGCAGCCACCTCCAAGTCACAGATTCCAGCCTGATGCCGACACTCTCCCAAATCAACAGCCGCCTCCTGGCCTGGAACCCCGTCCTGAATCAACATCTGGTCAGTGACACCGGCGATCCCGTACTCGCAGGCGTGGACATGGGTGACGGCAAAGCCATCAAAGCACCCAGCGGCACGCCCACCGACCGCTGGAGCACGTTCGTCGCGGGTAACGTCATCCTTGCTGACCTCAATCACGATCAGGATCTCGCGCACCAGGATTACACCAGTGAATCAATAACAGTCGGTGCCGACTATCGAATCGACGATCACTTCACCGTCGGTGCAATGTTTGGCTACGCCCATACCGATGCGACCCTCGACCATATTGGCAGCACCGCTACGGTGGACAGCTATTCTCCCGGCGTTTACGCTAGCTACGTCGATGGCGGCTGGTACGGCAACGGCCTCTTCGCCTACAACTACAATAGCTATACTGAGAATCGCAATATCCAAATCGGCGCCTTGAATGGAACCAATGTCGGAACCCCGGAAGGCAATCAATTCGACGCCAACCTCACCGGCGGTTACGAGTTCCACAGGGGCAACTGGAAATTTGGTCCCATGGCCAGCCTCCAGTACGTCAACCTCGGCATCAACTCATTTAGTGAACAGGGACCGACGGCCCTCAACGTTCAGAGCCAAAGCGACCAGTCGCTCCGCAGCCAACTCGGTATCGAGGCCCGATACAGCGTCCAAACGGTCAGTTGCTACGGACCGATGACACTCACGCCTCACGCCAGCGCCTCATGGCAGCACGAGTATCTGGATGACAGCCGCGGCATCACCAGCCAGTTTAATCAACTGGGGGCAGGCTCCTTCACCGTCCAGACCACCGACACGCAGCGCGATGCCGCTTTCCTCGACCTCGGACTCGATACGGAAATCTCCCAGAGCCTCACTTTGTTTATCGACTATCAGACGGAAGTCGGCCAGTCCAATTACTTCGCCCAATCGGTTCAGGGCGGATTGAAAATCGCATTCTAAAGCTCCACAACAGCCGAATGAGGACAGGCCTAAGCTGTGTCGCACTCCGAATTTGAACGACCACATCCGAGCCAGGGATGCCTGGACTTGCTAGCCGCCGCTGCGTTTGCCATCATTGCCGTTCGCATCCTTTCTTTCCATGACACCCGAGTATAACGAGTACGTCCTTTCCACCGCCTATCATTCCGGATGGATCACTGTTGAACAATATCACGCCGCCGTGGCCGGACTGCAGGCCATGCCGCATCTCTCGGCCATCGACTTCCTCCATGAGCAGGCAATCATCAGCCCCGAGCAGGCCGATGGATTGCGCCAGTCCCTCGCCCACGCGAATCCCGCCTCCTCCGTCGAGGGCGTCTCGGTTCAAGCCGACAGCCCGGCGGCCCATGCCCCGACCGAGCCGGTACCCGCGCCTGCGGCAACCGATTCCGCCCCGGCCAGTCCGCACATCGAAGTCGTCCATGAGGATAGCGACCTTCCCAACGGCATGGATGTCACCGCCCTCCTGCGCCTCGGCTTTGACGCGGGCGCTTCCGATGTCCACCTCGGCATCAGCGCCCCTCCCCTCATGCGTCTCAACGGCACCCTGCAACCGCTTTATCACGGCGCCGAACCGCTCACCCCGGCCAACACCGAGGCGCTCATCAAGACCTTCCTCAACCCGATGCAAATGGAGACATTGCATAAAAACATGGGCATCGATTTCAGTTACGAGATCCCCGGCATGGCTCGCTTCCGCGCCAACGTCGTCCGCCAGCGCAAGGGCCACGACGCCGTTTTCCGCATCATCAACACCAAGGTTCGCACCATGGACGAGTTGGGACTTCCCGAGCAACTCAAGGTCCTGACCCAATATCACAACGGTCTCGTGCTCGTCACGGGAGCGGTCGGTTGCGGCAAATCGACGACGCTTGCCTCGATGGTGCAAGAGGTCAACACGCACCGCAGTGATCACATCATCACGCTGGAAGATCCCATCGAATACGTCTACGTGCCCGCCGGTTGCCAGATCACCCAGCGCGAAGTCCACGCGCACACCGAATCGTTCGGCGCCGCGTTGCGCGCCAGTCTTCGCGAAGATCCCGATGTCATCATCGTGGGAGAAATGCGCGACTTGGAAACAATCAGCCTCGCGATCACCGCTTCCGAAACGGGTCACTTGGTCATCGCCACGCTCCACACCAGCAACGCCGCGCGCACGCTCGACCGCGTGCTCGACGCCTTCCCCGTCGAGCAGCAGGGCCAGATTCGTACCATGGTCAGCGAATCGCTCCGCGGCATCATCAGCCAGCAACTCGTTCCCCGCGCCGATGGCCAGGGCCGCGTCGTCGCGCTCGAGATCATGGTCAACACACCCGCCGTGGCCAATCTCATCCGCGAATCGAAGACCTTCATGCTGCCCGGCATCATCCAGACCGGAAAAAAGCTCGGCATGAAACTCATGGACGACTCGTTATTGGAACTCGTGCAACAAGGCATCATCAGCCCGTATGAGGCCTATGATCGCGCCGAGCAGAAAAAGATCTTCGAGCCCTATCTCGTCCAGACTTCCTAGGGTGGATGTCCCAGCGGGACATTTGAAAATAGCCCGGCGATTTATCGCCGGGTTCTGACGCAAAAAAGCGGCGTCCCATTAGGGACGCTCGATTGGCTCCCGCCGTCGGTTTGAGCTTTCGTTTCATCCGTCTCGATGGGACGGCACTCTTCTTTCTAGACTACCCGGCGATGAATCGCCGGGCTATTTTCGAACGTCCCTCCGGGACTCAGGAACTTCCAGTCCTGGGGTGTTGCGCCTTCCCATTTGCTCCCCAGAGGTAAGGCATTACTTTCCAGTATGCAGTCCGCTTCCCTTCCCGACGCATCCAGTATCCTGCTGGAACGCGATATCCAGCGCCTCGGTCGCACTCTCCACCAGAAGCTCGGGGGAAAAGCGACCAGCTTTTTTCAGGCCGCCTACTGGGAGAACCTTCTTATCGACCGAGCTCTCGGCGATCCCGCGCTCAAGTCCGATCTGTTCCGCCTCGTCGATACGCTGCCCGCATTGCGCACCAGCGCACAAATTGCGCGCCATGCCCGGGAATATCTTTTCGTCGATGAACGCCGCCTGCCGACCGGAATGAGCCTCGCGCTGCGCGCCACGAAAAATCCACTCGCCGCCTCCATCTCCGCTTTCATCATCCGACAAAATGTCCGCCAGATGGCAGGACGATTCATCGTGGGCAAGGATGCCCGTCACGCGAAGGTGAAGCTCAAAAAGTTGTGGGACCACGGCTTCGGATCCACCATCGATTTGCTCGGCGAGGCAACCGTCAGCGAAGCCGAATCCGAAATCTACGCGCAGCGTTACACCGACCTGATCGGATTTCTTCCCGCCCAAACCGCCTCGTGGAAGACCTCCGAAATTCTCGACCGCAGTCCCGCCGGCCTGGTCCCTCGCGCCAATATTTCGCTCAAGCTTTCCGCCATGGATCATCTGCTCGATCCCGCCGATCCTGATGGCGCGGTCGAGCGTCTCCTCAAACGTGTTCGCCCTCTTCTCTCATCCGCCAAAAGACTCAGTGCCTTCATCAACTTCGATCTCGAACAATGGCACCTCCACGAGATCACCATGCGCCTGTTCGAGCGCCTTTGCCTCGATCCCGAATTCGTCTCGTGGCCTCATATCGGAATCGTCGTGCAGAGTTACCTCAAAAGCGCGAACGACGACCTCGATCGCCTTCTCGCGCTGGCGAAAAGACGTGGCACACCGTTGACCGTCCGATTGGTCAAGGGCGCCACCTGGGATTATGAGGTCATCCATTCCGGACTGCACGGCTACCCCTGCCCCGTCTTCACGGAAAAATCGCACACCGATGCGGCCTATGAACAACTCACCCGTCGCTTGTTCGAAAATCATCCGACGCTCGATATCGCCATCGCCAGCCACAATCTTCGCTCCCTCTCCGCAGGACTAGCCAACGCGGAAAATCGCGGCCTCAAGCCCGGCGCATTTGAACTGCAAATGCTCTACGG